>Ga0307509_10007556_pt1 | contig 14161 bp, 16 predicted proteins | sample 10_EM_MG_FD_202245 | JGI IMG/M metagenome (GOLD analysis project Ga0307509, IMG submission 202245) | Populus trichocarpa ectomycorrhiza microbial communities from riparian zone in the Pacific Northwest, United States - 10_EM | ecosystem: Host-associated > Plants > Roots > Unclassified | place... | reverse complement strand
TGAGGGGATTGTGAAGCTTCTCCTTGACCGTGAAGAGGTCAACCCGGACTCGAAAGACTATATTGGCACAACACCACTCGTGTGTGCTGCTCAGGATGGGCATGAGGGGATTGTGAAGCTTCTCCTTAACTGCAAAGAGGTCCACCCTAACTCAAAAGACAATAGTGGCATAACACCACTCCAGTGTGCTGCGAAGAGTGGGCACGAGGGGATTGTGAAGCTCCTCCTTAACTGCAAAGAGGTCCACCCTAACTCAAAAGACAATAGTGGCACAACACCACTCCACTGCGCCGCTCGGGGTGGACATGCAAGGATTGTGCAGCTGCTGCTTGACCGGGAAGAAGTCAACCCCGACGCAAGAGACAATCATGGCCGAACACCAATCTGGTGTGCTGCCAGGCGATGGCACGATGAGATTGTTGAGCTGCTCCAGGGTCGTTCAGATGCTGGGCCCGGTACAGAGGCGGATTATCCCCCTTTGTCCTCTTCCTCTCCTTCGTCCTCTTCCTCCTGCTCGGAAAGTGGTTATGAGGGCTCGCCCGATTCCGATGATTGATGGGAGGTCTTCGTTCAATGTTGGTATTGTTAGAAAGCGGGGGTTGGGTTGGGTTGGGTTTTGTATTAAGTTATGTATGGTATTTCTGTTTGTCCCTGTGAAAAAGGGGGGGCGGAGAAGGGCAGGGACAAGAGGGCAGGGAGAGGTGGGGAGCGCGTATCCCAGATATATATAGTTATATAGATATGATATTGAATTGTTTTGCAAGATTTTGCTCCTTTGAGGATTCTTTTCCTGTTCGGGCCAGTTTTTGTGGGGATCGCCGATAATTACAATACTGGTATGTTATCACTCGTTGAAATCGTTTAAATCTTGTTGAGAAAATAAAAATGTGATGGCGAGGCTATATATCGGAGGCTTGACAGAGCGAGAGCTCCCGGTAACTTAATCCTATCGATGAGGGCCAGAGTTACCCACTATTTTTGCAGCGAAACAGCGATATATATCGGTAGCGGGAAAAATGACAAAGGAAATAATATGCAGGACCGGAGAGCATATGTGAGAACAGAATCGCAAATCCAATAAATGGATAGTGGAATGGCAGCGGAGAAGGGGTAAATATAATGAGTTGGGGTCTCAAGGCTTTAAACCAAGATTATAAGAATGCTGACCGGCTGTGTTCAGTGTTCCCAACGGGCCAGGTAGGCCAGGCCGCAGTAAAGCCTGGCCCGCATATAGGCCATATAGGCTCAGTACCGGTTCCCGGATCGGTCTAGGCTAGTCGGCTCTTGGCGAGTAGCTATGTAGTTTCTACAGCAAACATTTGAACTAAATGTTCTCCTTTACCTGATAACTTTGGAAATGCAAGAACCATTTCGCTTTATTAGCAAAAAATACTAGAGATAGTAGGCCAATTAATTAAATTCATTGTAGGAAAACAACAGCTGTTGTGGTTGGTCAATTGTGCAGTGCTCTTCCGGCAATGTGACAACAGAATATTGTGGAGTATAGATACCACGGCGATGAACTAGATTTTTTCCAATCATATAATAACATCCAAAATGCAAGAAATATTTCCCTCAATTAGCTTAGTGATTTAATTTAATTATTGGTAAAGAAGCAGAATCGGAGGGAAGAATAGCAAGATTTAACTGTGGTCATGACTCTGGAGCTGGATTGTCAAGACATCCTTGAGATATTTGCTTATCACCCGTTGTGTGATTCCGTAATAGTCAAAGGTACAGACGAAAATAATAATGAAACCGGTGGGGGAATCAAGACACCCTTAAAGCGATCTGTTTTCAATCCTAATTCCCTAGCCTATAGGCACCTACGGCCTATAGGCTGGCCTACCAACGGCCTGGCCCGTTGGGAACACTGGCTATGTTACTTGAAAAGACGTAGGAATTACATATTTAAAAGTACTATTTCAACTCAGGCTGTGGCGGGGGTTCTGTGAGGAATTACATCATTTACGAGTAACATAGGCTTCAGAGATCACAGACGAACTATCATGGGATATGAGGATTGTTCTAGTACGGTTTGATGTGGTAAGGGATCGAGATCTTATTGGCTTCTCGGATTTAGAGTTTGTTGAGCTTGGCTGTTTTGCAATGTCTTTAGTCTTAAAATATCGTAGGGTGACTCGGATGGTCAATATATTCACTCAAATATGAGGGCAACAAGGCAAGTGACAAAAGACTTGATTTGTATTTAAAGGAAGAAAAGAGATAAAACTAGTGATGATAGATAGATGACAATCATGAAAGAACAACAGGAACAAGATGATCTCTTATAGTAAGAAAATCAGCGAAAAACAGAGAGAGTGAAAAAGGAGAGACAAAAAGGAAATATAGGAAATCCTCCACTGTCTTGCGTCTCAAACAATCCCGATACTAATTTAGTATCATAGTTGGTAGCTAGTGCTAGCCCGTTTGATATCCTACATTTCATGTTTCTACTATACTAGTCAAACACATATCAGAGTTTTCCAAACACCGAGTTGTTCCAGTAAGGGAGTAAAACACTAGGTCCAGCCATAGTAGGTTTCAACATTTAGTTAGTGAGAGATGTATATCTCCTACGGTAGTCTACCATCATTAGCTAGCGGAGTGAATAATCCATCGTTCTTCAATGTTCCGTTGCTCCCGAAGATCATTTGATCTCGGCCGGACTCACCCTGGCTTTTTTCCGAGACTCCCGGGACAGATTGTGGCAAAAACCGCTTTTCAAAACCAAAGCCGGGCCCCTCCTGAGTCAGGTGTAAGCTTCCAGTTATGAGTGCTAGCGTATTTCAACCCTTCCCCACATACGTAAAACATGAGTTTCTGCGTGTTAGGGTCAGGGTTGTATCCAACACTATAGGATTATGCGCAACGAACAGAATTTCTAATTACGACTCTCCTGCTTCCTTTAGGATTATTGTCCTCCTCCAGACTATCTCCAAGATATTGGAGAGGATAGTCGCCTCCCGCCTCGCCCCCATCGCCAGATACACCGGCCTCCTTCACCGCAACCAATGCGGGTCGCTCCTCTCTCTATCCTCTTTCGACGCCTGTTCAGCTCTAACTGACACGGTCCGTACCCTCCAGCGCCCGGGTCGCAAAGTCTCCTTGCTCTTCCTCGATATTAAAGGAGGTTTTGACAATGTCGATGCCACGATCCTCTGCTCCGACCTCCGACACAAGGGGGTCAATCACTACCTGGTTGCCTGGGTCAGGTCCTTTCTGTCTGACCTCTCCTGCCGCTTGCTTTTCCAAGGCTCAACCCGGATTTTTTCTCCTGTTTCAGTTGGTACCCCTCAGGGCTCCCCAGTTTCTCCCCTGCTGTTCGTTATCTACCTCTCACCCCTTCACATCCCCGTTCTGAAAGGTCTGGTCCTCTCGTACGTCGATGACTTCTCTGTCACCACATCCTCTCCCTCCTATCGCTCTAACTCCAGGACCCTGCAAGGTATCTTTGGGCGTCTAAGGGCGATTGCTTACACAAGGCGTGTCGACTTCTCGGTCCCCAAGACTGAGCTCATACACTGGCGTACCCCCGTGCAAAGGGACCCCCCTTCTACCAGCAGGCCTCCTCCCGTGGCTCTTGATGGCCAACTCTTTCATCCCTCGCCTAAGCTCAGATGGCTCGGGTACTGGTTCGTCCCCAACCTCGCCTCTTCTGCCCACTTCTCCCGTCGACTCGCCCTCTCCCAGGCGGCCTTTGCTGCAGTTAGACGCCTGTCCTCCTATGGTTCGGGGGTCTCCCCCCACCTCTGTCACCGCCCCGCTTTCTCCCTCCTCTTCCCTATTCTCTCCTATGGTGCGGACCTTTTCGTCCCCTTCAAGGGATTCCTGACCAAGATGGAAGTCCATTGGAGACAAGTCCAACGTTGGGTTTCGAACTGTTTCCTGGCCACGCCCCTCCCGATCCTCTCTGCCGAGGCATGCCTGCCTCCTCTGTCTGTCCTACTCCCCCGTTCTTCATGTTGTTTTTTTCAATCTATCTTTGTTCTATATCTTTCTCTTTAACTGCCCGGCCGTTAGGGCCGGATGATCTGGATGATGGTAGTATGGCGCAATAAGCGAAATCACGTGATCACCAAGACTTTTGATTAGTCACTTTATGTAAGAGGTCCTAGTAGTTATGTTTCCGATACAACGCGCATGGGAATATATGCTAATGGTGAGCAGTCCAGAACGATCTACGTTCAACAGGTTGAAGCATGCTATGACCCATAACTCTGGGTTGACCTTATGGAGACTAGAAGCTTTTATATACCTCGATGGAGGGCATAATATCTTTTGGTTGGTTCTACCCTCGCACTTATGAGGAAATGGACATCCTTATTGTAGATCCTAGTGCGATTGTTCTTACCCCAGAGGGCAGGTGGCGCGGGGCCGCTGATTGGTCATGCATGAACGCTAAGGGCGGCAGGCTCATGAACGAATGGTGAACCGTGGGAAAGGAAGTTGAGTGGTTTGGTGGGGGGATTAGCATGCGAGAAGGGAAGGAGAGTTTGTCACCCTTGCTCACCATGAGTAGCTCACCAATCATAAAAACTAAACCCTCGATCACCAGCCTTAGGGGTTACAGGATCTGCTCGTATCCGAATTACAGTATCATGTGGTATAGATTTGGGCTGAAGCTCAGGTGTGGGGGTGCATTTAAGTGGTGGTGTGAATACCGGCACTCGCTAAGAAAAAAAAAATTTCGTCCCAGAACTTTTCCTAGGCGCTGGGAGGGAAGTTCATGTTGAGGATGCACGCTCAGGTGCTTTCTGATATAGTTGTGCTTTCGGTTGGCTTTTTCTGTTTTTGTTTTATGGAGGGTTGTTACCGAGTAGGGGTGGAGCATCGCAGCCGGTTTGCCGACAGGTGGGTAATTTCGGCGGGATTGGCGGGGAGTTGTTCTGGTGGTTTGATGGTTAAGTGTGTGATACAATATGGTTAGTGGGCAAAATTAAACGTACTGTACATCAACGAAGATGAAAAACTTCGCCTATGACAACAGCACTCCCCCGTCAACCCCGCTGTCATGAAATTTTTTTAAAAAAGATATAGAACATAAATACATAGTAGAATACATATCATAGTAGAAATTAATATTTGATCAAGAGAAATATGTTTAGGAGGTGTTAAAAAGGCGGAGTAATGAGGGGAGTTGCGTTGCCATCTCTGGAATGTTTATGGTTAATTTTGTTACTGGACAATCAATACTTGTTGGGGACAGTGAATGGTCAGGTAGCGAATTACATAATATGACGGACTCCTATTACATTGCTTTCGGGCCATTAAAGAGTATTTGTGAGATTAATTTTCTTTTGGTCTATAATGACCGGTGGTTTTGGCTGGAAGCATAGAAGTTGTGGAGTGTGAATATCACAGAAATTGACTCTACTGATTCGGGTGCTACTTGTAGCACCAATGTCAGATTTCGGTCCTCTGGCTCGGTGGTGGGTAAGTTCTTCGACTTCTTCCCTGTGCGTGGCGCGATAACTATTTCCACTTGCAGTACCGACAAGCATCTCTAAGAACAAGGACAGAGTGTTGAAAGCAGATTGCCGTTGATATATATGTATGGTAATTTTTCCTCTTTGGATTACCATTATGATTTTTCCTCATGGTGACTTTAATCCCTTGGGCCGCTACGGAACCTGTGTTTACGATCTCTCATACTTCGCGCTTGAAATTAATTTACTCTAGTTTCCAAAGAGAGAACACCTCCTCTACACTAGGAAGGCGCCCGAGAGATATAACAGTCATGTGCCTTGTCTATATTCACTGCAACCAGGACTTTAACCAAATTTTTATTCTGTTATATTTATTGTACGGCCTCGAAATGGTGAGCTGGGGAAAAATCACTCTAAGGCATATTCCATTACCAGAGTGGTGGCCATGTGTCTTTTTTGAAACTGGAAACTTTTGATACAAAATGGGGGATCTTTGGTGGCAGAAATTCTGTCGCCTAGATGGCCTCCTTAGGAATGGCTTGTTGGTAATGGCAGGGCCGCAAGGCATACCTGGTGTTAATCTACTAGACGACACTAGTGACAAAAACGGTAGGTAGAATCGTATGTCAACATCAAATTCGTTTCCTCACCAATTGTTCTGGAGATAGAAGGATTGATGGAGGAGTTTATGGTCATATCTTTTTTCATTATTAATACTGAGACACCCAGGCAAATGGGGTCATGCATGGAGGAGAGATCGATAGGTGTAGGAGGTGATAGAATGATTGAGATAGTTTATTATTCTTATAATTATTATAGACTTATGTTTGGATACTTATCGTCGTTTTATGATGAAGACTAACCAATGAGGCTTCCCATTATACCTGCCATATAGTTCAGCCCTAGTCTAGTTTGGCTTTTCGACTGTTAAGATATTTATCTCTATCAGCACCAGTGAATATCCAATATCACGACGACCAAAATCCCGGAATAAATTGTACATAAGAGAGGAGTGTGTAGGTAGGAGTGCACAATCGATTACCAGGCCCTATTTTTCCTCGTAGCCCTGGTTACCTACTTGTATAGCCCAGAATCAGAACTTGAGGGGGTAACGAACTTGAGGGTATAATACCCCGATACTAGCAACCCAAACCATGCTATATACATCAGACTTTCCTTTAACACATTCTAGAGCTGAGAACCTTTTCAAAAATTGATACCGGGGTCTAAGGTTCTTGCGAATATCTCTCCCAGCATTTGGGGAGTTGTTGGCTACTTGGCATGGGGCATTGTGCGGTTTGTCAAAAATAGGCTATGATCGGTAGAGAGTGTATTGGGTCCTTATTGTTTCCATGTCGCCGGAGGTGTCCTATATATACACAAGCTCGACTTCTACAGAGAAAACTCTTCAACAATATCATCACTCGTCTCTCCTCCCTTCGTTCCTCCTTTCCATGTTCCTATCCAACATTCCCGAAACTCCCTTTCCCTAACTACTGTTGTCCATGTTTCGCTCTCTTACACAGTTTTCCTCATCATCCATGATCTGCTACTGTGCTGAGACTGTGTTCCGTTTCCTAAAACATCCCAAACACTTCTGCTTCCGCTAACTCCTAAGCCAAACATGCTATCGTCTTTCTCTTACATTCATTGCCCATCGTGCAACTCCCATCAAACGCAATCGTTCTCATCCATCCGCCATCTCGGTTTCATCAATGCCCGATATTTGGAACCTTCGTGAATATTCAACACGGTTGAAGTTGAAAAACAGAGCCAAACCTCACCATTTCCTATACAAAATAGTCAGAAATTTTCTAAGCCCAAGGTATGAACCATAGCTCCTTTGCCGAAAAGGTTGTGAATACGGCCGGTCTCAGTGAAAAACCTTTACACCGCTCATCATTTTTGGCGACAGCCTCGCATAAGCGCACTTACCACCACCGTGCTTTTGCTCAGCTTCGACTTCGAGGTATCCTATCGCTTTCTCATCTTCAGGATATTCTATCGCTTTAGCAATCCTAGCAACACCTTCACCTCAGTGCAATATAAGCCATTCAGAACATCTAGAACCAAATTCTACCAGTTCAGGCAATTAATGGTATAATAATCCCAGTATGATAGTAGAGCATTGCATTAGGAGCAGAGATGGGTTTTGTTATAAGATAGGGATAGAGAAATGACGAGCGTGGTAGATGAAGAAGGGCAATGAAGCCAAGGAGGAAACGAGTGTATATTAATCGGATGCGTATCTTTCTTGCTTGTACAGAACAGAGGGTTTATATAGACAATACAATGAATGAGCTTTCTAATCTTTGCTCGCGGAAATCCTTCCGGACATTGGTACACACTAAGGAGTTTCGGTCTCCCTTGCGCTCAGTATTCCGATCCATCCTTCTCATTACTCTCCGATGGATTCTGGCCATATTTGCGAATCCGTATATGTTCGTCCCTCCTCTTGATTGATAACCACTGACAAATGAAACTAGTAATGACAGACTAACAAGCTAGGAAAAGGTACGAAGGAAACTTGTCCTTTTGCGGAGTGATCGCCGGTGATTTTCAACAATGGGCAGGCAAACGGAAGCTCGGGCATATATGGAGGAACACAGAAGTGTGGACGGGCGAACGTTCTAGGGCATGAGCGGATGAATAGGGCATATGCGGAGACATATGACTATCACATGTATGAACAGAGTTTTTCGTACTTAAGGTGAACCGTAGCTAGCAACCTCCATAGAGAACGCAACCAAATACAACTCCAACATCTCCTCAGTGAAACACACCCGAACACGAATCGTACCACCTCCAGAAGCAATAACAACAGTTTTAACGACATAAATAGCAACAACACCATTACCAATATGGGGTACAGGAAGAGAATGACCAAACTCTTGAATTGGCTATCGCCCCTACAGGCTCGCACACGCCACAACGATGTTAGGGCCCGAAGGCAAGATGGCCTAGGGGAATGGTTTGTGAAAGCGGATGAGTTTGTCAAATGGCGTGATGGGAAAAATGAACCCGGCAAAACTACTCTGTTTTGTTCCGGTAATCCCGGGGTTGGAAAGACCTTTCTTAGGTAGGAAAAGATGATTCCTTAGGAGGGAGTGTTATTACTGACAGGATAAAACACCAGCTCTTTGGTGATTGATAGGTTGCTCGATCATTTTGTGGGAGAGAACGTTATAGTCGCCTGCGTGTATTGCGATTTCCACGATCAAGAGAGACAAACCGCGGCCACAATGATAGGTGCCCTCACGAGGCAGATTGTAAAGGCGCGAGGAATGGTTCCTAACAAGATCGATGAAGCATTCGAGAGAGCAGAGCGCGAGGTTGGGGGTGGAAGACTCCAAGTTTCAGAGTCTGTTAAGCTTTTGCGGGCTGCCCTGACTCCCGTGAAGCGGACGTTCATTTGTATTGACGCCCTAGATGAATGTCCGGATAAGCATCGATCCCACCTTCTGACAGCATTGCATACCATTTGTCAGGCGTCACCGGGCGTCCAGTTATTCATCACCGGGAGACCCCATATAAGGGATGCAGTGGAGACATTACTTCCGGGGTGTGTGCAAGGTATCTCTGTCTGCACAAATGGAGAGGATATAAGGGAATATCTTGAGATGGAGTTGAAGCATGATCCGGTCCCCTCGGAGATGAATCATACTCTCAAGGCCGATATTATGAAACGCATTCCAGAAAAGATTCCCAACCGGTATGTGATGGTTAATTCTATATCAAAAGTCCTGAGTGATTACTGACAATAGTGGCTAGATTTCTACTGGTTTCCTTGAGCATAGCCACCATATTAGGGGAAGCGACAATCCACAAAAGACGTGAAAAACTCAACCTGATGACTAGTGGACTCTGCTTGGATGGCGCCTACGATGCAACATTGGATAGAATCAAGGATCAGAGTAAAGGACAATCAGCACTCGGCATGGCTATATTGATGTGGGTTTCTCGGTCGGAACGTCCGATGCAAATTGGGGAGCTGTGCGAGGCCCTGGCAGTCGAGGTCGGCTCTAGAGATATTGACTACGATAATATTCCTTCGGAAAAAACATTGTTAACCTCCTGCATGGGGCTTGTCACTGTGGACAAGAGCTCAATTGTCCGGCTGGTACACTTTACCCTTCAAGAATATTTCAACAGCCATATCGAACATTTCAAGAGACCCCATGAAGCAATGGCGGAGGTTTGCTTGACATACCTTAACTTTGATTCTGTTAATAAGATTTCGTATGCTCTTGATAAAGCCCCTATAAAGACAGACTTCCTCCAATACGCGTCCAGCTACTGGGGACACTATACAAAAAATGGGCTGACACAAGATGTTAAATCGCTTGCGCTTCGACTACTCAATAAATTTGATAGACATATATCGGCTAAGCTTCTTTTACGGGGGAAGTTCAATTGGGTGGAGTGGGAGACATGGAACCCTGAGAGGTTCACAGGTCTGCACTACGCAGCATACCTCGGCCTTGAGGAGATTGCGATTGATTGGTTGGAGGGGGTGGAGGGGGTGGAAGGTCGTAGTGCAGGTACGGCTGATAGCTGGGGCCGTACCCCATTAATGTGGGCTGTGGAAGGTGGGCAAGAGGGAATGGTGAAGCTGCTCCTCAGCCTGAAAGAGGTCAACCTCAACTCAAGAGACAATGATGGCAAAACGGCACTCATGTTGGCTGTGGTGGGTGCCTATCAGGGGATTGTGAAGCTGCTCCTAGACCAAGACGAGGTTAACCCCAACTTGAAAGACGATTATGGCTCGACACCCCTGGGGATTGCCGCACGGCGTGGACATGAGGGGATTGTGAAGCTGCTCCTTGACCAGAAAGAGGTCAACCCCGACTCGAAAGACGATGCGGGCCGAACACCACTCCAGTGCGCATCGGAAGGTGGGCGTGGGGGGATTGTGAACCCGATCCTTGAATTGGAGAGGGTCTCCCTCAGCTCTGGGGACGATTATGACGGAAACCCATTCTGGCACTCTACCGAGGGTGGGTATGAGGGGATTGTGAAACTCCTCCTAGACCGTAAAGAGGTCAACCCGAACTCGAAAGACAATGATGGCACAACACCACTCCTCTGCGCTACGCAGGGTGGTTGTGAGGGGATCGTGAAGCTGCTCCTTAACCGGGAAGAGGTAAACCCTGACCCGAAAGACTATGACGGCAAAACACCACTTCTGTGTGCAGTGGGGAGTGGGCATGATAGGATTGTAAAGCTGCTCCTTGACAGAGGCAATGTCAACCTCAACTCGAAAGACAATTATGGCTCAACAGCACTCGGTATTGCTGCAGGGCGTGGACATGAGGGGATTGTGAAGCTGCTCCTTGACCGGGAAGAGGTAAACCCCGACTCGAAAGACAACGACGGCCAAACACCACTTCTGTGTGCGGTGGGGAGTAGACATGATGGGATTGTAAAGCTGCTCCTTGACAGAGGAAATGTCAACCTCAACTCGAAAGACAATTATGGCTCAACAGCACTCGGTATTGCTGCGGGGCGTGGACATGAGGGGATTGTGAAGCAGCTCCTGGACCATAAAGAGGTCAGCCTTGATGCAAGAGACAATCGTGGGCGAACACCACTCTGGAGTGCCGACAAGGGTGGGCATAAGGAGATTGTGAAGCTCCTGTTAGACCGGAAAGAGGTCAACCCGGGCGCAAGAGACAATCATGGCCGAACTCCACTCCAGTTTTGTGCCAACCGTGGGCATGCAGAGATTGTGAAGCTGCTCCAAGGTAGTTCTGATTCTGAGTCCGATACAGAGGAGAGTTATTCCCTTGTGTCTCCTTCCTCCATTTCTGACAGCAGTTGGGAGGACTGGTCTGATGCTGAATGGGATGTCCTTCTTTAATGCTGGAGCAGTTAGAAAAGGAGGGGTAGGTTAGGTTGTGGTTTGTATTCGGTTTAATAGTTTTATATTTTTGTCGCAAAAAAGTGAGGCGGAGAAGCGGAGCGGGGGGAGGGCACGGGGAGGCATGGAGCGAGTATTGCAGATATATGTAGTTTCGTATAATATACATGGAATTATTTTACAAGATGCTGCTCTTTTGAGTTGTTCGGTGCAGATTCATGGTAACGGCAGACCATTACTCTCCCTGCATAAATAGCAGATCACTCGTGACCTCTTAGATAGAATCAAGTCTTCAGGATCTCCCACACTCTCTCAAGTCTCCCGTATACAGCCTCTTCATCAACCTTTCTTTCTTTTATCTTTTCAAGGGAATTTAAACAATTCCTACCCGTGATAACATATGAATAAAGTGTAACATATATATATCGGCAGTAGAAAAGAAGTCAAAGCGAAAAGCATGACGAACCGGAGGAGAAAGATGAGAACAGAATTGCAGATCGGATCAATTGATCGAATGGTGACATGGGAGAAGGGGTAATTAAAGTGAGACAGCTTTAAACCGACATTAGAAAGTTTTGACGGGTAATGTCATATACAAAGACGTAGAGAGTATAATACATATTTAAAAGCAGTGTTTCAGCGCATCGCAGGTTGTGGCTAGGGTGGTAAGTGGGATTACATCAGTCAGGGGCAATACTGACAGGGCATTGGCTTTAAGGATCACGAAGGAGCTGTTATGGGATGTTGGGGTGGTTCTAGAACGGTTGAGCTCGCCAAGAGTTCTGGTATTGTCAGCTTAGTATATTTCCTTAGAGTTTGTTGAGTTTAGGAGTAGTGTAATGTTGGTTAGAGAGATGTTTATATCTCCTACCCTGTCCCTAGCTAGCGGAGAGGGAACCGAAATAGTCCATTATTCTTCCATCAGCGTTCGCAGGCAGCCAGGCCAGCATGCAGATAGCATGCAGATGTACAGTCCGGCCTAGCCTGGTTGAGGTGGAGCAGGCCTGGTATTTGCAGGACAGCAGGTTTTCGGCATACCCCGTGTGATTAATAAATATTTTATTTATAGGTAGTAGACATCTTAATATACACACAAATATCTGAGGATACCTGCCAATGCTAGCAGATATATGAAGATGCCCGAAGATATCAGAAGCTACCTGTTTTGAAGGTGAATCGACGGTGACAGCGGAGTGGAATAGCCGCTAGAACACCAGCTAGCAAACAACCAAAACAGAAGTATATAATACTGAAGCTACCACACATGCCCATTTAAGTCTCCCCTTGCGCTTTCTCACCTGTGGGCTTAAAAAGGAAACACAAAATCTCACAGCTTCTAGCATCTGGGGATATGGCACTAATCTATTGGGCTAATTCAAACTTTCCTTAGGGCGTTCCAACTCTCCTCACACCTTTCCCGACTGTTACGTAAGTCTAGAACTCTCTCTCATTCCTGTTTTCGAAATGCTCTCCTGAAAACACAAGCAAATGCCAAAAGCCAAAGAGTATCCAAGGTCCCAATTAAAGAGATTCCCAGACGCTCCCCGAACACCAAAAGAAGCATCATGAGAGCATTCTGGGCATCATGCCATCGTTTCCAACATACGATCCTCAGATCATAGCAGAGTCACATCTTATCACTCGAAAGCCAGCAGACATCTGCAGTCATGCCAGGCCCGGCCAGATAGTTCCTTAAGGCCCGACTATGGCCTACAGTCCGACCTAGCTTGCCAAAAAAAAAAGCCCATGATGGCCAGCCTGGGCCATGCCTGGCCGGATTGGCTGCTGGTAAGGACTGTCTTCCAGATTCCACTACGCTTAGAAACTATGGAAGATCTTGATCTCGATTCTACCTTCTCATGTAAGGGGAAACGGGTATCCTAATATTATTGCGGTATTAGACACAAGTTGGGGAGATACAATTTTTGTGAGCAGGAGCCGGCGAGCAAGTGTAATATCTCGGTTAATATTGATCTACTAGAGGAGGTTGCAGAGTGATTAAAGGATTGTATAAAGACACTAGAGGTAGGATCGTGGTCTTCTGGTGTAGATACGAAGATCATGGTTGACGATAATTGATATGTTTAATGATGAAGCCTAGAGGAAAATACGAAGGGAAAAGAAAAAACAAACAAACGTGCAATCGCGAAAGACTCTAAGTGGAGCGGTGGGTGATGGAGGAGCGGTCGTCTCAATGGCTGCTCTCTCTCTTGTGTGGGTATTCGTATGTGTCAACTATGCTTAATTTCCGGGAGGTATGATAACTATTGAAAACCATGCTGCTCGTTATACTCTCATGATATCTCCTTTGTTGTTTAGACAGCTTCCGGATACTCAGTTTGGCTTTTGGCATGGGTTTGTATTTGGGGACTCCCTTCGGTTTCGGGCATGTCGAAAGCATTTCCTATGTAGGAATGCAGCGAGCGGAACGGAAGCGGAGAGGCTGTAAGGACAGCCGGAAACGAAAAGAAAATGTGTGGAGGTTGTGAGCAGCGATGTTTGTTTCTGCATTTCGTTAGCATGAGGCTTCGGGAAAGATGGGAAGGAGGAAACTGTTACAAGGAACTGTGTGGTAGTTCCTGGCGGGATAGGAGGAGTCTGTGAGGATATATACTCCTGCCTTTGCTTCAGTTAGTTGTTGAAGGTGTTGGAACCTAACGAAAGCACTCAAGAAAGAACCAATAAAAGTGCAATCACTATATGCACTGTGTGGGCACAATGCGGAGATGTTTTCTTCTTCTCTCAACTCCCCCTCAGGAGAGAGGGGGAAACGGGCGAACTATATACAGATCTGTTGTGGCCACCTATGGCGCACCATGCAGCACACTAAACATAACAGTCACCCAGAACAGTTTTCTCCACTATACCGTGA
>Ga0307509_10007555_pt1 | contig 14162 bp, 18 predicted proteins | sample 10_EM_MG_FD_202245 | JGI IMG/M metagenome (GOLD analysis project Ga0307509, IMG submission 202245) | Populus trichocarpa ectomycorrhiza microbial communities from riparian zone in the Pacific Northwest, United States - 10_EM | ecosystem: Host-associated > Plants > Roots > Unclassified | place... | reverse complement strand
AGAGCTGATCCCAAAAGCCCGCTATGCTCACCTCTCATCAATCACATCGAATGGGCTGTTCGTTATCGGCGGCCAAGACCTCTCCAACGTCTGGCTCGACGATATCTACGTTTTCGATCTCCGCACCCAGGCCTGGACTCAGAGGCGGGAATATCCCCGTCACTGCGGTACATATCGAAGTGTTGCCGTCTGTTCAAATCTCACCGTTCGATTCCCCCAAGAGGAGGTCAACAATGGCTCGCACACATCCAAACTCGGCCCTTCCGGCACAAGGTTCTCGCGAAACCCGAGCACAACCAAAGAGTTCACCGCCCAAGATGCTTTGATCCACCTCCCTTACTCCGCAGCCCCAACCGATGATCATCCGTGTGATATCTATCTCTTCAGCAACTACAACGTAAGTTCCCGCGTTTCTCCTAACTCCGTGAAGCAACCGTTTACTATCCCACCTCATACAGTTCACAAATGTACAACGCGAGCTTGAAGTGTTTTCCCCGACCTCGGGATCCGACTTTACCATCAGCGACCGGTCCCTATCGATGACCGGCACATCCTTCCCACCTGGCCTCCGTTTCCCCACCGGCGCGATGCTTGGCACGCACTTCATTGTCGCCGGTACCTACCTTACTCAATCCTACCAATCCTTCTCTATTTGGGCGCTCGACCTCGTCACCATGACCTGGTCCAGAATAGACCCTGGTAGCGCGCTGGCGTCAGGGTCTTGGTTCAGGAGTTGCTTGTGGCCCGAAGCCAACAAGCTCATTATCTTTGGCAACGCCAGTGGGAACCTCGCTTCAGATTACAACCGCCGCTTGCTCAGCTGGGACCACGCTGCCTGCATAGACCTCGAGGCGTTCGGTATTTACCAGTACCCCAAGTTGTACATGCCCGTTGAGGAGCAACAGCTTGGGTTGGCCGCTCTCGAGGAGGGTGTCATGACTGATTTTGACATCCTTTGTGACGATGGGAGGAAAATCGCTGTATCGAGGAAGATTCTGGAGGAACGGTGGCCATGGTTCAAACAGCAGCGGAACCTCTTCTTGCAGAACGCAGCCCGCGCCGTAAACACCCTCCAACCCATCGCTGGTGCTGGAGCAGATGTCCCACTACCGGAACTTGCCAGCCTATCCAAGGAACCGAGGGCCGACCCAAGGTTATCCTCCCGATTACTGAATCTCTCGGAGTCCTATCCTATATCGCTTGCCCTTGTGCAGTACTTCTACACCAAGGCTTTGATTACTCCGCTGCAACACGCCCCAGCGGTGCTTAGTCAACTCTTGTTGCTGTCAAGTACATACAACCTGGGGCACTTGCAAAACTTGGTCAAGCATGCGATGCACCGTGCTTTGACCTACGCAACTTCCGTGGGTATCTATGGCGTATCAACGCTGTGTAATTGCAGGAGCCTGCAAATCCGGTACGATATCTGAGTTCTCTCTGTCGGTCCCTGAGCTGACTCTATTTTGTCGTAAGCGCCTTACGTGTTGTGATGGTGAGTGGAGCCCTATCAGTTCTCAATCACACCCCTTTCTCACGACCAATACCAGGCATACAGCCAAAAACGACCTGGCCGAAGGTCCAGGGACAGAGAGGATGGGGGTAGTAGAGATGGATCTGGCGGGGGAGGGATGGATTCTACGGCGGCAAGACCCAGAGGGATGTCTGATGTTTCATTTATGCAGAGAACGCCAGCAGATCCATACGGTAATGGCACGGTGCTGAAAAACGGAGGTGGGGGTTCCAGCGACAGTACGTTTTAGTGTCCGTTTCTTCGTTGGCACTAGTTTCCTTCTGTTCATTTCTCCCCTCTCTTATTTCACTCAAACCGTTCTGTCCCTTGTTGGTTGTTTTCCGGAGTGGAAGTAACTGTCGACGCTCAACGTTCCATCCACCACCCCAACAGATGTGGGTAATCACAATCGCAAGGGAACCAATGAAAACGCGCAAACGGACTTCACGTTTGTGCCGACCCCTCCCTTCTCATCATTGTCGCGGAGCTCACTGGAAGGAGAATCACTGATGGGGTCCGGTTTCCCCGATAGCAATCAAGATCTTCCCCTTCTTCACTGGACAAGCGACGGGCTGTCGTCACCGGTCCAACCACGCTCCCTGACTAAGTATTCGGCCCGCCGCACCCCCGGAGTCCTTCCGACTACATCCCCCTCGAAAAGCAACTCCAGATCACCGACAGAGGACGATCTAAATCACCGGGACGTACAATGGTCACCAACGGGCGCGGGCCGTAAAAATGACCCACTGCGTTCGTGGACCCCTGTCACCTACTCCCAACAGGAAAGGTTCAACGTCAACCCAATCTACGAGAACGCCGATCCAGCCAGTTATTCTGGGGCGAACGGACCGCTACATCACGGGGGTTCCATTGGGGTCGGTCTGGGGGAGAGCATAGAGATGGAGATCGATGATCTGCTAGAAGTGGTAATGGATTACCCTTCGAAGAGGGCCACCATGACATCTGTGCCTCTGCTTCCCTTGCATGAGGATGTTTCCTCCTCGGATGGACATATCGCCTTGCAACCGCACGCCAACCCCTCCCTCCCATCCTTGTTGACGCCTAATGCGTTGCACAACGGTGATTCCGACACCTCTTCCCTCACATCCTCGAGCCCTGGGAGTCCCAAGGGTTCACACTTTTCGTCAGCCAGCCCATCTCTAAATTCAAAAAGGAGTTTTACCCCCATCACGCCTTCCACTGATGGATGGAGGAGCCCCCCGACCCCTGCGGCCGCCCCGGAACATGAGGCCCTCACTTCCGATCGCTTTGGGTATTTGGAGGTTACAGGCCACCCTGAACCACACCACCCAAACCCATCCCAGGTCCCCGAGGACCCCGCTGTAGGCAGATACCCCAGTGCTTCGAGCGACGACCGGCGGCCCCACCACAACCGGCCCCCTCCCTTACTTGTTACTATCCCACAAGACGCCACCATACGCCGTCGCGTTCAAAACTCGATTTCCTCCGAACGCACAGTAACCTACGATCACAGTAGTCGTATAGAATCCCCGACTGACCACTCCATGTCTTCGCGCTTTTCGGACGACGACGTTTCCGAGATTACGCAGACTGAGTACACCGATCATGCCTTCGAAATGGCGTACTTCCCCATTTCAGGACCGGTTTCCTCACTAATAACTCGGCCACGCCCTCGGATCCAAATACCCCCCGGGTCGGGGTCAGGTAGTTTCAACAACGAACGTTCACTGAATTCGAGTGTCGGTGTCAGCCCAAGCCCCGTGGAATACTCATCCCCCTCTAACCACAGCTACACCCCAAGCCCAAGGCGAGGAGTGTTCCGATCCCTCTTTCTGCAGAACGGTAGAGCCGCTTCTGAACAAAAGAAAGAAGGGAAACGTTCGAAAGCGCGGGATCAGACCCAAACGCAATCTCCGGCCGAATTGTGGACGGATTCCACGTCGATTGCTACAACCTCGAGCAAATCATCCAAGGGAAGGGACAAGGACGAGAAGAAGGCAGCAAAGGCGGCGAAGAGGGCGCAACTGGCGGTCCAGCTGAGGGCTAAGCAGCTCCAGCAGACGACGGAGAAAGATGCCGAGGCCACTTCGCGTGCCACGCGCCCTCAGAAGGGTTCGAGAGGATGGGAGGACAGTGGTGCGATGTATTCATTAGGCGGTATTCTCTAGACTCGCGACGGTGACTTTTGGGTCCACACTCATTGCGCTTGCGTTTCACTGACTACTTTGCCACTCTTAGGTTCCTGCTGGTACTGATTGTTGTTTCCTGTATTGGGTCAATTGGTTATATGTTGTGTTTTCTCTCTCGATGCTCAAGTTTCGTATTTATGGTCAGAATGAATATTGTATTGTCATCACCATGGATGGTGGACTGCCATTGTACGCATGCCCATACAAACTCGTTGATGTCACGAAAGTAAGAGTGAAAATGCTGGATTAACTCAGTTTGCCATTATTCCCTCCAGTTCGTTGTGGCCTAAAACTGTTCCGGTGTTTGCTGAAGTGTGGGATGGCCCTGCTATTGGTTCTGGGGGCTTCTCTGTCACTGTGTCGATCATATGGTTGACTGGAAATAAGAACGGGTTGTTCAGTATAACACCGCCTAGGGACGTGGGATGGGAGCGTACACTCTCGCGCGTGATCTTTAAATTCAAAGTAAGCGTAAGGTCGCATACAAGGGATAGATGCCACTCGCCAGGGTCCTTCTGATTCCCGCAAGACTTCCCACTAGCGCAGTCCGGTTTGTCAAGAATCGCAGCCGACACACGCCCCTTACTCCTCTCCCGGATCCACCAATCACGAATACCCCACAAGAAAACCTCGGTTGCACACCACCTGCAAATCTTCTGACGAGGCGCGGTTGGGTTGGGATCGATACCTCCGGCAACCCCGTGGATCTCAGCAAACAGCTCCTGAACGAAGAGTGGGGTGAATTGCTCAGGGGTGTTCTGAATGTGTTGGACGATCTAGGGGGGTGGTTAGAGGGTTCAGGACGAACTGTACGCGGGACACGTACTTCTTGGTAGATCTGCTTAGGCGCCACACGGTGCTCAGTTAGGTAATCAAAAAGTCTATCGACTTCTATGGTGTTTCCCTCGAAGCACTCGTAAATGTCAGGAGCCTGGATCAGGTCTCCGAGATCCGAAAACCCGTTCGGGTTCTGAGACCGGACTGAAGATGCGTAACACCTTTCGGGGATGCTGATTCCACAGAAGGAGACTTGACAGAAGTCGCAGCGGGACGTAGAAGGAGCTCGGAGGGCCACGAGATTCTCACTATAACGAGGCGAGTAAGATAACCAGGAGATCGAGAACTGCGAAGGGATCACCAATGTCCACAGAACCCATGACCGGGAGGGGCACCGTCCTCCAAAAGCCATCCCTGGTCTTGGTTTGTGTCCGGATCTGGGATGGGGTTCGGGCAGCTGAAACGAACGTCAGGCGAAAACTCCACAGGGGGTGGTGCTGCAGACGAACTTCCACCCAAAGGGATTTCCTGGGGTGCAGTGGGGGCAGGGTTGTGCATAATCTGTATTGCGAGGCAGAGTTGGTTCTGGCGAGGGTTCCCTTGGTGGGGGGATCTGCACGTCCATTAGTTGAGCGTTGATGGCCAAGTAGGGAACCGATTACGTACCCTCAGCGATTGACCGGGTCGGTAGATCTCGTCCGCTTGGGCACGCTCTGACGGCGTTCGGACCCTGGATGGGTCCGCACGGAGCAGAACGTTGACCATGCATTGGAGTGCCCTAGAAGGTATCACGGAGGTTGATAAACCTCGGCATGAGGGGCAACTGGTCCCACCATTCTGAGACACAGATCGTTTAGTTGGTGAATGGTAAATTGGCAGTCGTCGTTCCCCACCTTAATCCATAACACGCAGCAGCTGCGTGAATCGCCGTTAGCACGGGCCTGAACCGGGAATGAATAAGTGATCCCACCTTCCACAGAATGAGTGTTGACATGGGATGATGGTGACGGGGCTATAAACGAGAGCTGCACAGCATCCACACTCCAGTTCTTGAGCCAAATCGTCTATCAGAGCTCGTTGGTCTATGGCATCCGTCGGGCCACTGGTTCGAGAATCAGTCGACCCCTTTTGGCCGACATTCTCATCTTTGAGTCGTTTCCGACTTGGGGAATCACCAGAACCCTCGCCCCAACTCGAGGAAGCCCTTCGTTTGAGGCCCCTCTTCTCACTCCCTTCGATTTGTAGGTTCACTTCCATCTCCTCCCGCTCAATCTCGCTAGGCGAGTCGCTATCGAGTTTAGGAGTCTCCGTATTCTCAACCCCAAGTGCAACTACGGGCGGGAGCGTAGCCGCCATCGCTAGAATCGGCAGTTGACGTACAGGGGTGGAGCGTTGTAGAATTTGACGATGGAACGAGGCGGGTGAACGAAGGGTGATGGTGGTGGTGTAGTTCGGAAGGCTGTCGATTGGATTTACGCCCAGGAGGCGACCGGCGATCGGGACGTACGCACCGGGGCGCATCATGGCTCATTACGACAGACAACGTAGAATAGTAAATTACTCATGACATGTACGATAAACGGTTATCTCAGCCTTGGCTGTGCGGTAGCCTGTGGTACTCCAGGTGCTCCGACGCGCCAATGAGGGTGGGGGTAGTCCTAAGGGTGATCTTCGGGGGAGGTGGCGGAGGTATCTGAGCGCTAATGCAAGCAGCCACCAATTGCTCGCGGAGACGTTCGTAAGCAGCACGTTGGGCTTGGCGAACAGGTCAGTACCCAACGAGTCGGGGAAGCAACCGAGAACGCACCATCGCAGGGGAAGAGGGACATCAGGTACTCGATCGGGATAACTATCGCTTTCCCGACATCGAGGGCTATGAGGAGCGAGTTGTCCAGAGACCAGAGCGTCAAAGCCCGGGATATTTGTCCCATAAACCAGAAGACGAAGAAGGGGCGGTGAACCACAGAACCACCGCTGTGGCCGGTAACTTTTGGTAAGCCTTCCATAAGATGGTTCATCACGACAACCTGATGGGATACTGAAGCTCGCTTAGGACCCAATGTTCAGACAAAAAAGGAAATCATACGTACACCACTCCTCGGCCTTACGCCGGTTGATCAAGTCCCTAATAAAACAGAGGTTCAGCCGGGGGGACGCAACGGCTCCGCGCTGAACTCACGCCTGGACGAGCGGTATATAGTGACGAAACTCCTGCGATATGTACATCCTGACACTGAGGGTCGAGTCAGGAATTCTGTGCTCAAATTTTTCTCGGGTAGACAAGACTTACTTGTAGAGATACTCCCTCCCAATGAAAATGAATGCCCGTTCTGTGTCGCATGTGTGTTTGTCCAAGAGGTCATCCAATTCGCAGCTCTCCATCCAAGTCGTCATCGCGTACTTTGCCTGAACGGAATCGCTGACATTCACTTCTCCCCTCATCCCGACGCATCCATTCCACAGCACCATTGCCCTGAAGTATATATTCCAGACGGCGTCTCTCGCACGCGGGCCAACCGCGATTTCCCCGGGAAGGAGGAATGCGTACTAGGATTCGAGAAGGTTAGGCGAGGGCGCTGGCGACATTTGCAAATGGAACTGACATTCGAGGCCTTACAAAGTGCAAATTTGACGACCTGAGTCCCTCGAGCTACGGAATAGGAGTTGTACGCGGCGAGCAGCTGGACAGAACTCCAGATCAATCGGCGACACTCCTCCTTCTGAATTTCGGATTCGGGCAATCCGTCTGGCCAGCTCGGTGTTGAAACCCACGAGGGCACGGTGGTCGCGGCCGGCGGCCACCGGTGTCCAAGGGTCTGGTCCCTACAACCGCAGGCATCAGGCGTGGAGGTTGCTGACGACGTGGGAGAGGTTTTCCAAGGACGCGGAACGATCGGCGGAGTCGTCTCCGGCCAACGGATCACGCGTTCGTCCTCCACGTCAATCGTCATGAGGTTCATGTAACGGACGAGCGAGTCAAGCATCATCATTGAAGATGCTACGCGTTGTGTTGAATGCCGAGGGTGCGCACAAACCTCAAAGAATGCGATGAGCTGAATTAATACGTAAGTTCGGGACTCGACGTCCGGTTTCAAGAGAGCGCGAACGTACCCACGCAGCCTTTGCGAGGTCATGGTTCAGCCTCCCTGCGTTTAGGCTGGCGTCCAGTGCGCTCTGGGCTTCGTCATGTAGCCTTAGCGCCTTCTCTCTCCCCCCGGCTCCCAACCCATTTTCCGAACTCTGGAGAAAAGTGGCGACCGCCAACATAGCCAAGATATAACTGGGCTGCAGCTCCAGGCGGCGGGCAGGGTCAGAGAAGAGAGAGTAGAATCTGGGGACATTGAAAAAACAGAACAAATATGGTGTCACCCGGAATAGAAATTTAATGTCGAATATGATGTGGCTGGATGCGGCTTCTCTCTGGGTGTGCGTGAGGGAGGTGGGTATAGGGGAATCACCAGATGCAGCGTACATGGTTAGAAGAGAATCCCACCAAGTTTGCCGAATGAAGCTCAGAGATGGTCCGGGTACGATTGTGGGATTGATGTCAAAATAGGCACCAGATGATGTCGACTGGGCGGGGGCGTAGGTAGGTGGAGTGATATACACGTAGGAGTCTTGGGGGGAGCCCCTCCCTTCATAGTCGAGTGGCTGAGTTGGTAACGAGGGATTTAGTTTGGGTTGTAGACCCTGCGTGATTGGTCGTGCTGAAGCATCATAGAGATCGATCGGGGAGTGAAGATAAGGATTGGAATGGGTGGTGAGGTCGAGTACGTCGTCCGGGTGGCGGGGAGGCGAACCACAGTCATTCGGGTGTGAGGGGAGGTCTAGGGCCGTGGGCTCCCGTGTAACGATATTGGTTGCTGGGCCCGAGCTGGAAGCAGCCCTGCGCCGCCGCCGGGGTTCAGGAGGGAGGCCCAAGATCTTTGCTCTTTGTCGAGCCCCAGGATCCTTGTCAGGGCCGCGTCGGTTTGGCGCCTCGTCATACGAACACGGTTCCCCGGGGGCACGATTTGTACAGTTTTGGCAAGAAGGGCGGCCACCGTCGCATCGAGTTTTTCTGCTCCGGCTGATAAGCCGATCGTGTTTATCCTAGGTCAGAACGATAATCGTGCAGTTCGGTAGGGACATCCTACCAAGGACGACAGGCGGTGTAAACGCGTGTGCGTTGAGTGCCTTTGACGGTCAAAGGTTGGTCTGGGGAGAGGTCGATGCGTTGGCGTTTTCTGCGTGATTTTTGCGTGGATTTTCCTCCCGTTTGCTGCGCCTCATCGGGGGACGCCGATAAGGGTGGAGGTGTGGGGTTGGATGGACCAGGTTCGGCAAAAATCAGAGGGATGGCGGAGGGAGGAGGCAGGGAATGTTGACCGGGTGCAGTGGGTAATGTCATTGGGTACAGTGAGCCTGGATCGGCGAGAGGCGGGGTATCCTGGGTATCTAGGGTGGCGGGGGGGGTTGAAAACTCATCTTGAAATGGGGCCATGAGGTTCAGGTAGCTGGTTCGGTGGGATGCCCGCGACAGCAGAGTCGAAGTCGCGGACTTGTTGGGACTGAATAACAACAGCGTGAAGCCTCAAGAACGTCTGGAGACCACACGCCCACGCGCGTCTGCAAGGATCAGGTGCTGATCGAGATGGCGATCCAGGAGTTGGTTACGGTCCCCATCGTGAATTGACCCAGCCAATCAGAATAAGAATGAAAGTGCAGTAACCGAGAATTGAGCTCGCGTACGGTCTCCGCCGCCGAAGTACCCGAAGGTGGTTGGCGTGACCCTTCCCGGCACGCCCAAGGGTTCGTCGAGGATGTCGACAGGCCTGGTCTAACTTTATCTGGCCCAAGGCACAAAATTCACGCGTCGAGTTGAGCAGAAGAGACTCACAGTGAAAAACATTTCATCCCCGCTCGTTCCGTGGTGGGTTTGTTATTGTGCTCGGGTCGTGTTTCCATCCGAAGAACTGTCGAGACAGTGATTGACTTCATAACCAGGTGGTCGTCAAGCGGTGGGTTATTCAGTAGGAGTTGGTTACAGGGGGCTCCGAATAGATGCCTATAATGAGCATGCATCCAGACCGTCCCCCTTGCCCCCCACCAAGGAAACCGCCGCCTTACGACATTCCAACGTCTCACCGTTTGGGATTCGACCGGCCCGTGGCTCGACCCATGGACTGAGCTCCCCCCGTTTGTCGTTGTTGGGCTATCTGATGTTTGCGATCATCCCCTCGGAGGCATTATACAACTTACAACCTAGAAGTGTAAACCAGGGGATGATCCCCGTGCCCTGCTCGAGTACTCACCTGCCTTCCCTTTGGCCCTGCCGAAGCCCTGGCCCAACTCCGTTTCCCTGTTCCGGTGCGTTGTTCCGTGGTTTACAAGTTCTGCTGGAGACCGGCGCTACGCCCGCTCGGTCAAAGGACCCACAGCCTACCAATGTCACGTTTGGGTATATAGCGTCCCCCGATTTGTTATTGTCACTCTAGCTCTCCAATCATGCTCTCCGCCAGCTCCCCTCCCCTGGTCTTGCTCTTCACCGTGCTCCAGCTTGTCCTTTTTGTCGACGCGAAAGGCTCAAAGGGCTCAAAGGGCTCCAAAAAAGGCTCCAAAAAGAAGAACAAAAAGAACAAGCCCAAGGTCAAGCACGTATACAAAGAGAACGACAAGTGTTACGACGAGCAGTGAGTCCCCCTCTTTTCTCTCGATTTTATCTCCCTCTCACCGCCGTTCGATACAAGCCACGTCGAGATAGAGTGTCCGGAAGAGACAAACACAGCGCTCATCGTTGGGATCACCGCCGGCGTTGTTGCGGGTAATATCTCCGTTCACCCATAACTTGTCGTGAACGGAAACTGAGATCCGTGCCAAAACAGTCATCGTGATCATCGCCATCGCCCTCTGGCTGTTCAAACGTCGCTCGCAGAAGAAGAAGAAGAAATCCCTGAACGTCAAGTCCAGGGGAATCGACGACGCGCCAGGCGACCACGAATTTATTGTGCCCCTTGTCCGGGAAGACACGAAGGAAAGCGACAGCTTGTACAGTTACAAAGATAAGGGCATGCACGTGTGATGATAGCGCCGGAGAAGCGCGCCCATATTGATCCGGATCTCCTGTAACACTATCCATCTGTTCTTATGCACATACTGGGTGGCTGACCGTAATGTTTCACCGTGACCGCGAGTCCGGGCGAACCTCCAGTGACTTACGGGGGAACTGCCAGGACCCCTGCCGCCGCGCGTCCAGAACCACCCAAAAACCATCCAACCGCCCAACTTACTGGGGTTGCTGGGAAGGACTGTAACCCCGCCCATTTCAATCCCACCAGGTGCTGCTGTAACCTTGGCACTTGGTTTCTCTGGTCTCAGCGCTGTGCGCCACGCGGGATCCCTCGAGCGCTCATGTGCCACTTGATGGAACCCCACTGGAACTAGTCTTTGTACTTCTGGTGTTGCGGACAAGCCGCCACAACTCACGTATGCGTATGTGAATAGGAAAACAGCGGTCCAGCCTCATCGGGTTTTCCGTCTAACACCTTTGGGAGCATCAATCGTGAACCGTGATGTTTACGAGTTCGTGTCGTGTTTATGCAACCTGTACTAAATAGTGGGTATATCGACTACGGTTTGCATACAGATCCGGTGTTTTGGAGGTCATCGCCAAGACCGGCAATTTCGTAAAAGTCGGCAACGGTAACGTTTAATCCATCGCAGGGTTGTTCTCGGCAAAGTACTCGTGAGTGTCGGCGTTGAAGACGGCCTGAGATGGGTTGTTGATAGCCAGCTGCATGGCAGCGGTCTGACCGTAAGCGTAGTCGCTGGTCCCACCATTGTTGGTGAAGTGGGACGACTCGTGGATGATCGTTCCGGCCCTAGAATCGGTACCGGTGTTGGGGGCATTCCAGAAAGCACCGCAGAGGTAGATCGTACCGAACTGGTCGGGATCTGACCAAGAGCTCTATCAGCGTCCGAATGACAATCTCACAATTGGAGGATATACGCACAGACGTAGGCGTAGATGGAGGGATCGGTGCAGGAGCAATCAAAGGTAAAGCTCGAGAAGTCATTGCCGTTGATCAACCCGAAGTGGTCCTGGACGGTGCCCTTACGACCATCATCGTAGGCACCGAACCAGGTGGTGAACCTAGGCGTGCCGTTCGAGATGCCCGAAACGTAAGAGTAAGTGTCGGTGGCGTAGGCCTGGGCGCCACCGGCGGCGTCGGAAAGCTGTGACTGTTGGTCGTCCGAGCAACTGTTGAAACCAGCCCGCTTGTCGTGGATGCGGGAGACAGCGAGTTTACCAGAGAGCTTGACCTTGGCTACATCCCCGACGGTGGCGTAGAGGTTCTTTGGGGAACCATCAGCATCAACGTAGGTGAAGAGGTTCGATGGCTTGATAGAGTAGTCTCCAGCGCCGGGCCGGGTGAAGTTGTACGCGGCGGAGACTGAAGGTAATTATTCCGTAAGATTGTCTCCGAGTCAGAAGTGATCGATGTGATCCCACTTACGATCATGGGTGACATCGATGGAAGCGCCAGGAGCGAGAACGGTGGAAATGGTGGGGTTGTCCAGGCCAGCGGCGTACATGGGGCTGAACTTGGCCTAAAACGGGGAACCGAAGGCATGAGGATACACACTCGCCGGGTAACCAGACGCGTCATCTACCTTGGCGCCGTTGAACGACGGGCGGGAGCCAGTGGTATCGGTGACGATGAACGTGTTCTCGGGGAAGGTGTTCAAGACACCGCGGGGATCGTTGAGAAGTTTGAGGGTCTTGTCACCAGTGTTGGTGACAGTCGTGGTGACCTTCAAGTTCCCCAACCCATCGACGTTGGGATTGGGGGTTGAAGTCTTGACGGTCAAGCCAGGGGCAGCGGAGACGGTAACCGCAGAAACGAGGAGGAGGACGAGGGAGCCACAGACAGAAGAGGAGAACATTTCAACGAAGGTGGTGAAGGGGCTGGACGAAAAACTCCTTGAGACTGAACGAACCTGGCTTAAATGACCTTCCAATCCATGTGCACATGGGTGAGACACCTGGCCAAACCGGAGACGAACGGGTGTGGAACCAAATTAGATGGACGCCAAACGGATCCCGAAGAGATCTCCCAAACCAACGCGTTCGAAATAGCAATTTAGCAGTGCAACGGAGGCCGTGACCCGCCGCGAACAAAGTTCTCAGTCTGATCCAGAACACGGCCAAGGCGATGGATCGATCCTGCCCATGTGGATCGGATTAACACCGTAAGTGCGTCGAAAGCGTCTCTGAAGGCCAACGAGCGCAAGGCGGAGATTTAGTGGGCAACGAAGGCCGTGAGCACACCCTGGACAGCTTCGCGGCCGATCTGAACGCGACCGGAGTGATCAATTGATCCCGTTCATGTGGTAACGGGGTTTTCTGAAATCAAGTCGTGAGCGGCGCAGGCTGAAGCAATCACGGGCCGTTGTGGAATGGGCGTGGCTTCTATCTTCATAGTGGAGAGCGTCTGGGGAACCGTCCACATATTCCGGGAGTCGCAAGTCTGCCAACAGTGCTCATATCATTTTTCCCACGAACGCCGGGGATCCACATGGTCCGGCCCAACTATCACTAGCGAGTTTCTACGGTCGGTGGCAATGGTGCGTGGGGATGCCCGAGCTCGTTCCAACTCTCCCCTTTCCAACACCGTGTCCTGGCGCTTGCCCGGCGACACGATAAGATGGGTGTCCGGGTCGTGGGACCGTACACCAAGTGTCGGATGATGGAGTCGAAGCCCTGTCTGGGCGGGCAAGCGCACCGCGAAGTCGAAGACGGTGGGAGTGAATGTAAGCCAGGGATGGAGTTTCCATTTCCGGAACAGGCAAGATGCCGATCGTTGACGAATGGCGACGATTCGGCAGGGCGAAAGCGACCAAACCGCAGACCGTGGTCGCCACAGAAGGCAAGTTTGGAACGAAAGGAGATGTGCAAGAATCCCTGCAGAGGCTCCAGGAGACATTGCTGTTGCAACGGGGCGATTCAACCGGGGCCCGCGAGGAGGAAGACATCAGGGCCAAACGCATCAGAGCGAACAAAGAGGTGGCGGAACGAAAAGTACGAGCGACGATGGCAGGCATTCGAGCGGTGAATGTGGCCGAGTGGCAGCATGTAGTCGCGAGATGAATTCGGTCGTCTCGTGCACCCGAAGCGGAAGACCATTGAAAACTATGCAAGCGGAAAGGAGGTGCAGGAGGATGGAAGTTCGGGAGGGACCAGGAGGGGAACGATGAAATATATCGAGGGAGGATGTGCACGGAGCGAACGGTCGAAAGCGGTTACAAGCGAATCTCTGCGGCACTATTGGTTGTTGACCAGATGACTACCATTGGTTGGTGAGATGGAACTGCCTGACCGTGAGGTAGCGAGCGAACCCACCGGGTGCCAAAATCTCGCGGTTCAAGGAAGTCACTCCCGAGCACACCCCGAGGTACAGGATGACCCAGCCCAGAAGAGGCAGAGACTGGAGAGGGCATTGAAGGGAGACTCGGCGTCAATGAGTCAGCTGCCCACTCCGAACTAGACTGGTAACCAGCCCCTAGTACGATCGCTTCGCTTGTATAGGGACTGGTCGGTTTCGGTGCGGCCCCCCTTGAGTAAAACTTGATCATGTGATCTCGGTCACATCACGCATGCTAGATTAGATATGTCGCGCGCGCCGCGCCAGAGAAATAAGATATCTTTGCATGTTCTCCCCATC
>Ga0307509_10007553_pt1 | contig 14163 bp, 20 predicted proteins | sample 10_EM_MG_FD_202245 | JGI IMG/M metagenome (GOLD analysis project Ga0307509, IMG submission 202245) | Populus trichocarpa ectomycorrhiza microbial communities from riparian zone in the Pacific Northwest, United States - 10_EM | ecosystem: Host-associated > Plants > Roots > Unclassified | place... | reverse complement strand
ATAGTCATATCGTTATCGTATGGTTCCGTCAGTATCCGTAAGATACTATTGACGTGCGTGAGTGTGGGTATGCCTGATTGCTCAGACTACCTCATCCGACAACACCATTCACTTCTGCGACTTTCATTGCGAGAGCCTGGAGTATAGAATGTGTTGCCTAACCATTGTCCGTAAAAACGTCCCGTTACTTAGTGACCACTTTCGCGACTCTTGTTTTTAGTGCTCAGTAACCTTATGCGACGTCGACCGATCTGGCTCGAACCACTTGCATAAGCTCGCCAAAGGTCTTCCCTCATATATCCTGCGAACGGGACCCGGTCGGACGGACGGCCGCGACGTATACATGGTTACGAGGAGGGCTCTAATGACCATGTCTTTGGTGAGGGGACGCAACTACTGCGGCGTCTGCTGATGTAGCGCCGTCCCAACGCTGGTGCGTGAGGGGGGTGTTGGCTTGTCCTTTTGAACTCAGAATCCTAAGGTAGGGTAACTATAGGTCTTTATTCACTAATGGAAGGCTAAGCCTTCCGGTATGCCTAACAGTCAAGCGAGGGGAGGGTCGGCAGGAGACTCTCTCTCAGGTGGCGGCGGGCTTCGCAGTGAAGGATGGCGTTCTCAAAGGTCTCAGCCGCGACACGGCACCTGGGGCAGGTGGAGGGAGTGTCCCGATTATACCAGGACTGGTGTGCTGCCAAGTAGCTTTTGCCCGACCTCATCTGATGGAAGTGGCTGGCAAGGAATTTGGGGAGGCCCATGAAGGGATGGGGTGTAAGGGAGGGGAGGTACTCGTAGTCTGGGGGAGGGTGAGCGAGCGAAGCCCAATGCAGGAGGAGGATCGCCCTGGATTCCTTCTTAAGGGCTGCGAACAACTCTGATGAGGGGTCCGCCGGGGGGATGGACAGGGTAGGGACCCACTGGGGGTTGTGGAGAGGGAAGGAGGGTCTGCCCTTCAGTAAGGGAAGCATTCTGTGGGTGATTTCATCGATAGGGAGGTGCTTACGAATAGTTGTCCGAGGCGTCTTCAACATGAGGGGGTGGAAGGCAGGGTTTAACTTGACCAGTAGGGAACGGTGACAAAGCGGGGAGCGATAGGAGGAACGGTTTGGGACCGACTTATGTAGCCTGGCCGATGCCGGGTTGATTTCGGGAGGAGAGCAGACCACCCTTAAGGCCGCCATGCGTTGATGATGCTCTATTAGAAGGACCAGGGGGGGAAGGCAGGCCTCAATGGCCAAGATAGGGACCGGTGTGGAAGAGAAGCAGTTAGTTACCCATCCTTGAACGCGATGCCAAAATACGTCTAACTTGTCCTGCATCCTTATAAGTGGTGTGTACAGATCCGCACCGTACAGAAGGACAGGGGCGAGGAGGGAAGTGGCCAGTCAGTGGCAGAGATACGGCGGAAGGCCTTTCCCCGGGGGAGAGAGCCTTTTGATCGTGTCTAGGGCGCCCTGGGCGAGGGACAGCCTCTTGCTGAAGTGAGCACTCGAAGAGAGGGAGGGCGTGAACCAATATCCCAGCCACCTTATCATGTCCTTGGGGGAGAAGTACAGGTCGCCCAACCGGACTCCCGCCGCTGAGGGAGGCGAGCACTCCTGAGAGGTACGCCAGTGAATGAGTTCAGTCTTGGGGACGGAAAAGGTAAGCCCCCTTGGTGCCGCAATACTGCAGAGGGAGCGGAAGTGGCCTTGAAGGAGCTGAACATTGCGCCTGTGAGAGGAGGAAGAGACCGTGACCACAAAATCATCCACGTAGGAGATCACAATGCCCTCGGGGATCACGGGGTGCAGTGGAGAAATATAAATAACGAAGAGGAGGGGAGAGATGGGGGAGCCCTGGGGGGTACCCACCGCAACTAGTGAGAATATCCTAGGGGAATCTTGGAAGAGCAGTCTGCACATGTGGTTAGTAAGGAAACTGCCGACCCATGCGGTGAGGTACTTGTGGGCCCCTTTCGCCCGTAGCGCTGAGGTGAGCTGGCTGGGATCGACATTATCGAAGCCGCCCTTAATTTCCAGGAAAAGAGATGAGACCTTGGAACCAAGTCTCTGGAGGAGGCGAACCTCATGGGTGAGGGTAGATGTGGTGTCGAAAGTGGAGAGGCCCGGGAGGGATCCTGTTTGGTGAGGGTGAAGCAGGCCTACATGCCTGGCCAGGAGGGAGAGACGGAAAGCGATGACTCGCTCCAGTATTTTGGAAAGAGTTTCAAGCAGGACGATGACCCTGAAGGAGGCAGGGGAATCATAGGAGGCCTTGCCAGGCTTATCTAGCACAATGGCATTTGCCTTCTTCAGGGAAACGGGGTGGTGTCCGTATTGTAGTAGAGGAGAGAGGAGTTTGGTGAGGAGGGCGGGGCACGATCGGTGTACCCGTTTCCACACATCATAGGAGATTGTGTCAGGGCCGGGAGCGGAAGTGTTTGAGGATTTTGAAAGGCCGAGGGCGATTTCTTCCTAACTGAGAGGAAAGTAGTCAGTGTAGGGAGAGAGAGTGAGGGGAGCGTTAGTCGGAGGAGGAGTTGAGGGAAAGAAATGTGAGAGTAGGGCCTTATTGATGCCTTCGGGAGTGTCTTGGTCAGGAAAGGAGGGGAACCTGGAGCCTTGTCTTCCAGAGGCGAGCTTCTTGGCCTCCCAGACTGAGGAGGGGGTAAGAGACGAAAGGTAACTAGACCAATGAGCGAACTTGGCCTTTATAATGGCAGCAAAATAAGAGCGTCTCGCCGCGCGTAGAGCTGATTGATCGTAGGGCCCTCTGGAGGATTTGTATGTCCGAGAGGCCAAGTGGAAGGCAGACCTAAGGTGAGAGAGAAGGGGGGACCATCAGGGCTTGGACCTGGGGGACGGGCGTGACATGGGGGTATTGGAAGTGATGAGGGTCTTGACCCTATTGGTATGAGTGTCGAACCACTCCTCAAAGGCGGAGGATGAGCAGACAGACGGAGGAGGGGGAGGTATCAAGGAGGGGAGGGCAGGTAGGATATTGGACCAGTCCGTCTTCTACCAGTTGGGGGAAGGGGTTGGAAGCCTGAACCTGGGGGACTCGAGTGTGATGAGCACCGGGACATGGTCAGAGCTAGTTGAAGGGAGGGGTGTGTCCCAATGAGAGAACGAAGGGAAAAGCGGGCCGTTAACGAAGGCAAGGTCCAAGACCGAAGGTCTGGCATTGTGTGCAAAAGGGAAACATATATATAACCCAGGTTGATTGAGGAGAGAGTAGCCATGCTCGCATGCCTGGCTGTACTAAGGGTGAGACAGGTTGTACTCCCTAGAGTCGAATGTGTGCAGAGGGTCGGCAGCAGGATGGTGCAGGTTGAAGTCACCAACCACCAGGGTCGGGAAAGGGTTATCTTGGAACAAAACAGGCGGGGAGATAGTGCGAAAAGGAGCAGACTTGAGAGGGAGATTGTAGGCGTTGATGATCTTGAATCAGGCGAACTGGAGCTCAAAAAAGCCCTCTGGGGCAAATATGTCGATTGAAAACAAATCGGAACGGGTGGACGCGGCTGGTAGAAGTGAGACTGAGTTTAGCAGGTGGGGGTGGACGTAGAAAGCCACCCTTGGCCTGGGGGATGAGGGGTGGAAACACTTGTATGTAGAGAAGGAGGGGAGATGGCCTCTCCTGACAGGGGGTCCTGGAGGGCTACTATCATAGGAGGGGAGGTTAACTGACCAAAGCTATTCTTAACAGAGAGAAACACATCCCAGCTCCCAAGGCTGTTGTGTTGAACGATGGAGAAGGAACGGGACGTCCTCCTGGCCGGCCGGGGAGACAGGTTTGAGCTGTCGTTGTACTGCATTAACGGGCCCTGCCCAGGTCGTTGGACGGGGCAGGGGAGGGGCTGGGGGCCACCTGGGGGAGCAGGCCACCTGCCCCTGGTGTAGGGCGCAGAACTGAGGGAGGAGCTGAGGGCCGAGTAGGTCGCGGGGTAACTACCTCAAAGGCAGGGAGAAGTCTTCTTACAGTTGATGGGGCGGAGGGTCTAGGGGTCTCGGCAATCGCCTCACCCTCATCTTCGGTTGTGTCTATGTCCCCTTCAGCAGGGGCAGAGGTGACAGGATCCTGGGTGGAGGGTCTATCGTCAGCGGGGGGGAGGCGGCTCGGCCTAGCCGGGCATGCGGGGTTAGTGGCAGGGTGGTCATCCCTACAGTTACCACAGTGCGCAGGGGACGCGGAGCAGTAGTTAGCAACGGTGCGGAGGTTGCCTTCCTTGGGACAGGTAGGGTTGGGGCAGCGGTGCTCCGTCTTGTGATGATGGAGGACGCAGATTGAACAGACAGGGTGATCGTACTTGCCGACTGGAGCCATGTGGCCGTATCTCTGACAATTGCGGCAGCAAGTGGTCTTGTTGGCGGAGTGAGCAGTTTTGACTTCCCTTTTCCGGGAGAGCAAAAAGATGTTGGGGCCCATCCTCTTACCGTCCTCAGGGCTGGTGGTGACAACGACCGAGGAGGCAAGCTTAAGCGAACGGGCTTCGGGGTCCGGATTGAGAAAGCAGGCCGAGGTAATCTCGACACCCTTAGCATTGAGTATGGCAGCCTTGAGGTAAATGAAGAGTCCTTCATTATCTTCGGGGAGATAGCGGGAGGGAGGCCATGGATGGCGAACTGATTCTCATTAGGGGCGGGCCTGAAAGGGAGCCATGGGGAGGAGCTGACTGGGAAAGATTTGTTGAGACGGGCCCCAAAGACAAGAGCGTAATCAGACGCAGGCGTGGAGAGGAAGACCCCCAAGAGGGTGATCGTTCCATTCGAATTGACTTTGGCCGTAAAGGAGAGGGGAAGAGCACAGTTGGACGAGCGCAGGACTTCTGCGGCTATATCGGGGAAGGTAGCAGCAATTGTCTCCCTATCCGGGTGTGGGAGGGGATCCTGTCTGGGAGCATAGAACCTTCTGGCCGCAGCTGGGGGAGTAGAAGGTTTGGAGGAGGAGGAGGAGGAGGAAGTCGGGGAGGACGAGGAAGAGGGGTGAGAGGACAAAGAGGCAACCCCTTGGGGCGAGGACTTTTTCCTTCCTTTTGCCGCGGGGGCCACAACTTGGGCGTAGGTTAGGCGAGGGCAGGTGGGGTCCTGTAGCCCAGGGAGGAAGGTGGAGACGTCGGGGTAGCCCCTATTGGCGAAGTGAGAGGCTTCCCAGGAGGTGGGATGGGTCTTGGCAAAGGCCTCAGGATTGCCATAGTATTTCTTGATAGCGTAGTCATGCCTGGGTAAGTCGGGGTGTAGGCCAGGTGTAGGTGCAGGAGGTTTTCTGGGGGGGGGGGGCCGGGGTTGGGGCCTGATTAGCCGAGGAGGGTGTGGGTCTGTGTGACACGGGGCCGTGCTGACCCTATGTGACAGGTCACGAACTGAAGAAGTGATGGGGGCCAGGGAGGCAGTCAGTTCATCCTTGTTAGGAACCCTGTTGGCCACCTGGCTAATAGAGTCGTATGTATGCGTGATGCGGTCGTTGAGGGTGTCCACCCTCTCAAGCAGAGAGGCCAGAGCGTTGATCGTGGAGCAGAGAAGGGGGAGGATAATAGATTTGCTCGCAGAAAGGTCTCTGTTGAGCTCAGAGCTTGTGGGGAGGGAGACCATATCGTTGAAGCACAGTTTGTTGAGCGTTTCCCCAAGGAAATTCCTCACGTATATGATCTGTTCAGAAGGGGGGGAAGTAGAGCTGGGCCTGGTAGAGGGCACTGAGGAGGGAGGGAGAGGGAAGCCCTGAGGGGCGCCATGGGCGGACATTTTGCAGCTCGCGAAGAGTGCTGGGCATGATGCAGCTTACTGAGAGTGCAAGAGGAGGCAGCTCACTGAGAGTGCAGAGTATCGTGAGATTTTGTACCAGAAGCAATGTGGTGTTGAGAAATGTAGGGGTAGGGAGATAGCGGAGGCAAAGCTTGAAAGCGGAGGCAAAGCTTGAAGTAGAATTCTGGAAATTCACTGTAGTAATATACTTGTGGTGAATATGAAGTGAGAAGTAAGCGGGGTAAAGGTAAAACAAAGCAGGCAAGCAAAGCAGGAAGGCAAAGCGGAGAAAGGGAGGTATGACAATGGTATACGAAAGTTCAGAAATCATCTGATTTGTTCTAAAGATATCCAGAAGAATTAACATTATTCATGTATTTCTAAGAGTTTCTTTGAGCTACAAACTTAGAAAGAACAGGTCAACAAATAACAATTTTGGCTTTAGTATACTGGTTTCATTTCTTTGTACACTTCTCTTTCAATTATTTGCTGTATTGTATCCTCTTCACAATCTTTTAGAGGTTATGAGCTCTGAAAAAACACCTACCTTATGACAAATGTGAATCAACAAAGAAATTGTGAATAGAGACAAAATTACTTTCCTGGTGTTAGCCACTACTAGCAGAATAGAAGAGAATACCTTAGCTAGAGTGAGTACAGGAACTGGAAACAGAAATCTGAATGTAAGTACAGTATTTGGACAAAATTTATCATTGGTGGCCCTTTTTACACCAAAAATGCTGTTTTTCAGAGCATGAGAACTCTATCATCTCTTTTGAAAAATGATCAATTCATATGGAATGGCCATCCTGTCGATTTCAAGGTCTGAGTTGAAATATTGAAGGAAATAGGGTAATATTGGGTGAACTGCGATGATTTCAAATTGGCGATTTTGAAATCAAGTACCTTTTTCTAAAGGTCACAATACAAATTCTCCAGGCTTGGCGCCTAGATCTCCATGAGCTGCTCTCATTGACCTGCACCAGACACAAAACTGTGGAATTCATTAAAAAGATGGGAGTTCTAGTATCGCTGAGCTCTGGGCTGAATATTGATATATTCTTCATTTTAATTAATTGCGAGGTGGTGGTGATAATAGCTATTTACAAGACCCTCAAATTGGGTGATTTTGGTGTGTTTTAGAGGGTACTTGAGCTCACCAACGATGAGTTTTGTCTAAGAACTATACAAATCCGCTCACTTAACCGATTGAGAAACTTATTAGAACTATGGCAACTAGCCAAAGCAACTATAAACCTAGTGATTTAGAATTATTCAAATTCTAAAGGAAAAAGATTAATTGTCAACAATAGAAGATTTCAACAGTACTATTGGTTCCAACAAAGATGATTAGACTTTTACAATCATCACTTTCAATATCAAGAACTTACAAAATCACATAGATTCAGGATACAACAAGCACAAAGGAGGCCTGGATAGTATTTAAAGTGGTTTATGAAAGAATCAGCATGAATTTTAGAATAATATTAATACAATGCTTCTGGGGCTTAAGATGTCAGAAGGAGATAATATGGCCCAACTCTTAAACCTGTTCAGAGATATAGCTAATTAGTAACGAAGTCTTGATATAGATGGTAAAGGGATAGATGACACTGAACTAATAACAATAGTCACTTTGAGTCTTTCTAAATTGCATGAAGGATTAGTGATAAATGGCCTAACAATCTCACAATGACATCAGCAAAAGAATCTTTGCCCACAACACATAAACCACGCATCTGGATAGGATGCATCTTTTTTTATTTTATTTTTAAATCATATGTTCATTGTTCCTACGGTACAAGAAATGACATGCATCTTTAACGATATGGCCAAAACAAAACCGAAAATCAAACTAACAATCAACAAAAGAAATAACCATAACCATTTCCCCCAACCGGACCAATAATCGACGCAGAGCAGCCGTAGCTAAAATAAATAAAAGTACAAGCCGCCTAACCAGTCTTGAGGGCCAGGGGCGGATAGGGCAGTGAAGCAAACAAAGGATTCGGGGGGGGGAGGAGGGAGGGAGCGAGCGGGGGCATCCCTGGAGGGAAACCAGTGGCGGTGGTGCGGATGAACTCAGCCAGGGCAATGAGCCGCTGTTGGTCGGACCAGATCGGGGCCTCAGGGGCCAAGTCTGAGACCCCTTGGAGGAGGTGGGATCTCTGACGGGCGGAGGAGGGGCAGGACAGGATGGCATGCTTGAAGGTCTGCGGTGCCTCCAAGCATAACGGGCAGGACATGTCGGCATCAGGATCGTCCCATGAGGGGTGAGCCGCAAGATAACTCTTCCCAGAGCGCATCTGGTGTATCCTGCCTGGGCTCAACGAACTTGCCCAAGCCCATGAAGGGATGGGGGCGCGTTGAAGGCGGATAGGGGTAGTATGGGGGGGCTGGGGTGGCGGACCAGTCAGAGAGGAGGAGTTGCTTAGCCCTCAATTTCAGGCGTGCGTACAAGGGGACAACCCCGGGTACCGGGGGTAGATAGTCTGTCAAGTGGAGGGAGATAGGTGGCAGGGTGGCCACGTCGTGAACGAGGGGTGTGGCCGCGTTAGCCAGGGCCGTGATGGCGTTATGTCGGTACCTTGGGTTCTTGAACTTGTCAGGAGCAGAACGCCAGTTGAGGTTGAAGAAGAGATAAGGCTGGGAGGTAATTTTCCCGCGCGCTATTAAGGCGGCGCGGTGTGGCGAGAAAGTGGGGACAGACTTAGGGAGGCCTGCCGTGGCAGGATTTATTTCCGGAGGGGAGCAGATGAGCCTTAGGCCAGCAAGGCGGCGTTGGTGACGTACAACAATAGGTAGCGGGGGAAGACAGGCTTCCCTGTGCAAACATGTTAGGTTGGTGGAGGAAAAACAGTTGGTGATCCACCTACAGACCCGATGCCAGAAAACGGACATCGGGCCCATGATAGACTGGGGATGGTTCCAGACGGCGGATCCATACAGGAGGAATGGGGCAAGGAGCGAACGCGCCAAGGAGAGACAAAGGTAGGGTGGAAGGCCCATCCCGGGGGGGGAGAGGCGGCGGACCGTGGCTAGAGCGGCATTTGCAAGCGCATACCTCTGTGAGAAGTGGGACCTTGGGTCAAAGGAGCGAGGGGACCCTTGGGAGGTCAAGCGACAGGTGCGGTCCCTGAGGAAAGAGCCGGTCCATTGGACCAGGTACGGGCTGACCCCTTATTTGCGGAGGAGAGAGAGGAGTGAGGGGGACTCCACATTATCGAAGCCTCCCTTCACATCAAGGAAGAGAGTGGAGACCCTGTATCGGAGGCGGTGGAAGGACTCAACGTTATGTTGCAGGACGAGGGCGGCATCGGCGGTGGACCTTCCAGGGAGGGAGCCGCAGTGAAGGGGATGGATGATGGAGCATATCGTTGCCTGAGCCGAGAGGCGGGAAGCCACCACTCTTTCAAGAATCTTAGATAGTGTTCGAAGGAGGACCATGACCCTAAAAGAGGAGGGTGAGTCATGTGAGGGTTTGCCCGGCTTGTCAAGGACTATACCGAGTGCCTTTTTGAGGGAGGGAGGGTGAAAACCATGGGCCAGCAGGGGGTCCAGGAGGGAAGGAAGAAGGGAGGACTTGATGCGGTGTACCGACTTCCACATAGAGTACGGGATGTGGTTGGGGCCAGGGGCAGAAGTGTTCGAGGATTTGGAGAGGGCCCTGGATATCTCCTCAGAGGTGAGGGGTGTGTAGTCTTCATAGCGGGTGAGGTGGGGGAGAGGGGGAGGCGGGGGTTTGGATGGAAAAAGGTGGTCAAGAAGCGTTTCCGCTAGCTCGGCCGGGTTGGAGGCCCGTGGCAGGTCCGGGAACCTTTGCGGTGGGCGGCCGAATGCCAATCCTTTGGCCATCCAGACTGAGCGTGGAGTGGCCGAGGACAGGAAGTCCAACCAGTGTGCTTTCTTGGCCGAGGCGATGGCCTTGAAATAAGTCCTTCTTGAGCTCTTGACATTGCTCCAGTTGAGGGGGGAGGGATCAAGGCGGGATAACCTTGCGAACCTGTGATACTCCCTTCTCATGGACGACAGGCGCGGGGACCACCATGGCTTCGAGTGGGGGGACGGGCGCTTGGATGGGGCATGGGAGGTAAGGAGGGAGGTAAGGCGGGCAGAGGAGATGTCAAACCATCTACTCAGGGAGTTGGGTGTGGGCCTCGCTGGGCAGGGTAGTGTGGTGAAGGTATCCAGTGCCTTTCCTAGGGCGTGTAGGTCAAGGAGGGCCCAATGTGGAGTAGGGGGGGGTAGCATAACCGCAGGCGGTTTTAGTGTGACCACACACGGAACGTGGTCCGAGCCAGTAGAGGGGAGGGGGGTGTCCCATGAGGAGACGAGGGAGGAGAGGGCGGTATTCGCAAAAGCCAGATCCAGAACTGAGGGTCGCGAGGTGGTGTCAAAGGGGAACCGGGTGTAAACCCCGGGGGTGTTGAGAAGGTGGTACGGGACGTCAAAAGCGGCATCAAAGTAGCGCGTAGATATGATGAACTCCGTTTCGGATAGGGAGCGGCTGGGATCAGCCAGAGGATGGTGGAGGTTAAAGTCGCCCAAGACCAGGTGAGGGTAGGAGAGAAAAGAAAAAATCCGCTCAGGCAGTACGCAGCGGTAGGGAGGGTGGTTTGTGCGAAGAAGGTAGACCGAAGTGACCCTGAGGGAGTGGTGTGGGGATCCGAAAAGTCCGTGCGGAGAGAAAACATCAACCGAAATCATCTCTAAGGAGTCGTGAAAAACGGTCGAGCAGGACAGGTGCTGGTTCAGGGTGCGAGAGATATAAATCGCTACCCGTGGGGGGCCAGGAGGAGGTGGGGCGAAGGACATGAATCCTGGGAACATTGGAAGGACCGACCGTCTGGAGGGGGGGTCTTGGATGGCAACAAGCAGAGGAGGGTGAGGCAGCATGGTAAAGCTGTGAAAGAGTGAAAGAAAAACATCCCAGCTCCCAAGGCAGTTATGTTGAATGATTGGAAAGGACGGGAAGACAGCACTGCTGTCAGTGTAGCGAGTGAAAAAATTCTCCATTACTGGGCAGAGCCCACAGAGGAGTCGGAATCTAGGGATTCATCACCGCTCTCTCTTGAGGTAAGATCGGTGACGGCGATGGTGCGATGGGCTCTCTGCCTAGGTGGAGGAGCATTGCGTGGGAGTACAGGGGCACTCGGGGTGTGGGGAGGGGCACCTGGCGTTGAGGGAAGGATCGTCGAAGGGCCAGCCTGGTCTTCAGCGAGGTCCATGCTGTCCTGCGGCTGTCGAGATAGCACTTTTGGTGTGTCGGGAGTGGTTTTCGGGCGGGAGGGGCAATCCCTGCTGCGCGCAGAGTACTCTTCTTGGCAGTTAGGACAGCATGCCACCGAGGTTGGACAGCAGGCGAGGACAGGTCGGAGATTGCCACCCTTAGGGCAGGAAGGGTTAGGGCAGCGATGCTCCGCCTTGGTATGGGCGAGCGAGCAGAAGGGGCAGACGGGAAGCGAGCTGGGACAGCGGACAGGGATATGGCTGAACTTCCAGCATTTCTTACACTGGGAGTTTTTAGAGGAGGAGAACATTTGTTCGACTATCCGGTTTCGGGAGAAGAGGTTCATGGAGGGGAGGATAGTGTAAGCGTCGGGCGGGGCCACTGTAACAACCACAGTGGTGGCGTTCTTCTGTTCACGAGATTCCGTGTCTGGGTTAAGGTAACACCCCGAGAGAATGGAGACTCCCCTGGCATTGCGGATGGACTCATGAAGAGACGGGAAGAGCTGGTCATCGTCTGAGGGGAGGAAGGCGAGAGGAACGGAGTGAATCAACAGTTGTGTCTCGTTTGGGGCGGGTTTGAAAATATCCCAGGGAGAGTTGCCTATCGGAAAGGCCTTGTTCAGTCTTGAGGTAAGGGGAGCGAAGTAGGGGGTATAAGCAGAGGCGGGGGTGTGAAGGTCGGTACCGAGCAGTGACACTGAGCCTTTGTCGTTGACCGTGCAAGTGAAGGAAAGAGGAAGCGAGCAGTTAGCTTCTCTGAGGACAGAGTCAGCGATGTCCGGGAAATGGGCTGCTATTTTAAGCGCCTCTGGGTGGGGTTCGAAGGTGGTTCTGGAGGTGAAGAATCTGCGGACAGCTTGGGGAAGGGGAGGGGGAGATTTCATAAAACCCTCACCCGACGCAACCGCAACAGAGGAAGCCGAGGCAGGACCCTTTGCCTGACAACCCTTCTTTCCTTTGGCAGGGGGTGTGGCAGCTTGGCCATAGGTGGGGGTGGCCTTAGAGGTCATGGTGGTGGGGGGACGCCAGCCGGGGTCCAGATGGCCGGGGGTCCAAGCAGGGCCGGGGGGGAATTTTCCCTTGGCGAACTCCTCCGCCTCCCAGGTGTGGGGGTATCTTTTGGCAAACGACTCAGGGTTGCCGTATAGTGTGGGAGGGGAAGTTGACATGTCGTATTTCGGGAGATCCGGGTCAGCTGAGGGGGAGGGCCAGACCGTATTGGGTGGTGGCGGGGGTGGAGCCGGAGGAGCTCTTCCCTTCCCTTTCTCTTCACGAGAGGGGTTGGTGTTGCCGGTGGGGGTGGGACGAGACCCAGTAGCGGGGTGTGTGGCCTGTTGTGGGACACTAGGGCGCTGGGGAGGGAAAGAGGCCTGAGCGGTTGAAGGAAGTCAGGAGGCAATATCACAGGGAGATGCCTGTAGTGGGGTGAGGTTTGGGGGTTGCGGGGAGAAGTCCAGGTTGGCAACCTGAGAGGATAGGTGGTGGATTTCCGTCGAGAGACTCTCAAGGGCCGTCGCGATGTGGACGTTCGATGGAAGGGAGGTGCAGAGTAGAGGGAGGAGCATTTGTTCCCCGATGGAGAGGGTGGAAATATTCGCAGGAGTGATGGGGGTGAAACCCTCAGCGGGGAGCTCATGGTCAGCGGCAGTCTGGTGGAAAAGCGAGACCAGATGGTCGAGGTTTCCAGTGGCCGGGAGAGGCGAGAGAGGGGCTGGAGTGCTGATTGTCGAGGGGCCGCCCTGAAGGGAGGCCATGTCTGGAGGTAGGGGTGGGGACGCGAAGCCCAACAATGGGGACGAAAGGTGTGGCAGAGGAGATCGTGGGCAGAGCGACGTGGTGTTGAGAAATGTAGGAGGGGGGAAAGAGGGGAGCGGAAGCGTGGGATAGGATGCATCTTTTTTTCTTTTTTTCTTTTTTTCTTTTTTTTTTTAAATCATATGTACATTGTTTCTACGGTACAAGAAATGACATGCATCTTTAACGATATGGCCAAAACAAAACCGAAAATCAAAATAACAATCAACCAAAGAAATAACCCCAACCATTTCCCCCAACGCGACCAATAATCGTCGCAAAGCAGCCGTAGCTAAGATAAATGAAAGTATAAAACCGCTTGACTAGTCTCGAGGGCCAGGGGCGGGTAGGGGGGTAGAGGAAAAGAGAGGGTTCGAGGGGGTGTGGAGGGAGGGAGCAAGCGGGGGCATCCCAGGAGGGAAACCAGTGGCAGTGGTGCGAATGAACTCAGCTAGGGCAATGAGCAGCTGCTGGTCGGACCAGATTGGGGCTTCCGGAGCCAGGTCTGAGACCCCTTGGAGGAGGCGGGATCTCTGACAGGCGGAGGAGGGGCAGGACAGGATGGCATGCTTGAAGGTCTGCGGTGCCTCAGAGCATAACGGGCCGGATGTGTCGGTATCAGGATCCTCCCACGAGGGGTGTGCCACGAGATAGCTTTTCCCAGAACGCATCTGGTGTATCCTGCCCGCAACAAACTTGCCCAAACCCATGAAGGGATGGGGGCACGTTGAGGGCGGATAGGGGTAGTATGGGGAGGCTGGGGTGGCGGACCAGTCAGAGAGGAGGAGTTGTTTAGCCCTTAATTTGAGGCGTGCTTACGATGGGACAACCCCGGGCATCGGGGGTAGATAGTCCGTCAAGTGGAGGGAGATGGGAGGCAAGGTGGCCACGTCGTGGACGAGGGGGGTGGCCGCGTTAGCCAAGGCTGTGATGGCGTTGTGTCGATACCTCAGATTCTTTAACTTGTCCGGGGCAGAACGCCAGTCGAGGTTGAAGAAGAGATAAGGTTAGGAGGTAATTTTCCCACGCGCTATCAAGGTGGCACGGTGGGGCGAGAAGGTGGGAACGGACTTAGGGAGGCGTGCCGTGGCAGGGTTTATCTCCGGAGGAGAGCAGATGAGCCTTAGGCCAGCAAGGCGGCGTTGGTGGCGTACAAGTATAAGTAGCGGGGGAAGACAGGCCTCCCTGTGCAGACATGTTAGGTTGGTGGAGGAGAAACAATTGGTGATCCACCTACGGACCCGATGCCAGAAAACAGACATTGGGCCCTTGATAGATGGGGGAGGGTTCCAGACAGCGGATCCATACAGGAGGATTGGAGCAAGGAGCGAACGCGCCAAGGAGAGACAAAGGTAGGGGGGAAGGCCCATTCCGGGGGGGGAGAGGCGGCGGATTGTGGCCAGGGCGGCATTTGCAA
>Ga0307509_10007551_pt1 | contig 14172 bp, 16 predicted proteins | sample 10_EM_MG_FD_202245 | JGI IMG/M metagenome (GOLD analysis project Ga0307509, IMG submission 202245) | Populus trichocarpa ectomycorrhiza microbial communities from riparian zone in the Pacific Northwest, United States - 10_EM | ecosystem: Host-associated > Plants > Roots > Unclassified | place... | reverse complement strand
CAAAATGAAATACCACACGATTTCGGCCGGCATCATGTCGACGAGCTCAGACGCTGTGATGGTATTGCCGGCAGATTTGCTCATCTTTTTGGTTTCGCCGGTGCGGTTAATGAAATCATACGGCACCGGAATTGGCGGCTCGGCACCAAAAATCTCGCGCACCAGCACCTTGCCTGTGTCGTAGCTGCCACCCTTTGTGGCGTGGTCGCGGCCGAATGGCTCAACGTTCACCTTCATCAGCCACCAGCGAGCAGGCCAGTCGACCCGCCAGTTGAGCTTTGCGCCGCCATGGGCATAGCTAATCTCGCGGTCACCTCCCTGCGCGTCGATATACACGAGCGTCTTGGCTTCGGTATCGATTGACTTGAACTGGCGATTCTTCAGGCGGCCATCCTCGATAACCTGAATTGGTGACCAGGCCTCATCCAGCTGACGACCTGAAACGTCCGCCAAAATGCGCTTGATGTCATCGAGACGTTCCAACGATTTTTCGATTGCCGGAACGTAGAAACCTTTTTGATAATTCTGGTTGGAACGCACGACTTCCATCTGCAGATGAAGCTTTTTGCCGGCCTCAATCATGTCGCTTAGGTAGTAATCGGCATAGCTACCTTCCCCGCTTGGTGACGGAACATCACATAGCGGCATGCCGAGATACTGCGACCACTCCTCGGGGACCTGGGCGGGTACCTTACGGAAGATGTCGTGGTCGTCCACAATATGCAAATGACGCGACTCGCGGCCGCGGCGCTTGAGCTCCACCATAATAACTTCTGCGGTCAGAATTTCGCGCAGTGTGCCAAGGTGGTATTTGCCAGATGGAGACACGCCAGAGCTGACGATAATTTCGCCGTCTGGGTGCTGGACCATTGCTCGATCTACGATGTCATTTAACCATTGCATAACTGCAGATATTTTACCCTATAGACGCGTTCATTACCAGAGGTAGGTTTGCGTTGATTAATTGACATTTTATAATTTTTATGCTAATATAGCTGAGTTATTGGGCGGCGACGTTACATCCGCCCAGCACCCGACATCACCCCGCGAGGAGTCACGGCAATGAGGTCAATCAACCGCCTGTACAGCCACGACGACCACCAGCACGAGGTTCGTGCGGCCACCATGGACGCGCTGGACGCAGTGATCAGCATCGTCATCCTGACGTTCGCGGCCGCCGCGGCCATCAACTACTACGGCGCCGACCACCAGGCGACGGCAAGCAAGCTGTTCGGCTACTACCACAGCGACCTGATCATCGACTGGAACGCTCTGCTGCCGCTGGGCGTCATGGGCTTGACGGCCTTCACCGCCAGCCTGGCCGCCATCGTCGCATCGTCCTACTCCAGCGGCCGGATCGAGCCGAAGCGTCGGCCGATCGGTCGCACGATCGTCGCGACGACGGTGGCGATCGCCATTTCCGCGATCGCCGGCATGCTCCTCGACCGCTCGAGCAACCTCGGCGCGATCGTGGACGGTCTCACGTTCATCCTGCCGGCCCTGATGCCGGCGGCGATGCGGCTGACCACCAAGGAGGCCTTCACCCAGCCCGCGGCCAGCCTCGTCCCCGTCGGCGACCCCGCCTGATGTCGGCGGCCCGCCCCTGCGATTCTGCAGGTGGCGGGCCGATCCGAACGAACTTATTCGCACGCATACTAAAAAACACCCCGCGTATGGGGTGTTTTTTATAGTGAGGTAGCTAAATTATTTGATCTCTTCGACAGTGTAGACGACTTCGCCGCCAGGAGTCTTGATGGCTGCGCTATCACCGACTTTTTTGTTGAGTAGCGCTTGGCCAATTGGTGATTCGTCAGAAATTTTGCCTTCAAGCGGGTCGGCCTCAACAGAGCCAACAATTGCGTAACTGACAGTCTTACCCTTGTCTGACTTCAGCACAACAGTGACGCCAACGGTAACTTTTGAGCTTTTGGTGTGCGTGATAATGCTGGCGTTCTGAAGAATATCTTCGATTTCAGAGATACGCGCCTCGAGCTGGCCCTGTTCGGTGCGAGCAGCGTCGTATTCAGCGTTTTCGCTGAGGTCACCATAGTCGCGAGCGTCGGCAATCTTTTGCGCGATATCACTCCGCTGAGATTTAAGCTCATCGAGCTCTTTTTCTAGGTCTAATTTGCCAGCTGGGGTCAGCTGATACACTTTTTTCATATTGCCCCTTCTCCTCATTTAACATTTAGGAATTTGCGGTGTTTATTGCGAGCGGACAAGCCCGCTTGATTGGCAGCGATGTAACTGGCCGTTACTGCCACAGTGCTTGTTCGTACGCTACAGTATAACAGCCTAGCCTATTTTGGCAAGTAGGTTATCGCGCTGTAATTCTTCAGAGGTGGTGGCGGTACGTGCTTTGTATTCGAACACGCCCTTTTCGAGCATTTTTTCGCTCACGACCACACGGTGCGGAACGCCAAGGAGGTCGGCATCGGCGAACTTCTCGCCAGGTCGCGCATCACGATCGTCGTAGAGCGCCTCTACGCCTTTGTCCTGCAGTGATTTATAGAGTTCGTCAGCCGCTTTGACGACTTCGTCGCTCATGCCTATACGTACGATGTAGACTTTGTAAGGTGCAATGTTTTCTGGCCACACAATACCATGGTCGTCGTGATGTGCTTCAACAATCGCCGCGAGCGTACGGCCGATACCGATGCCATAGCACCCCATGTAATACTTCTGACGCTTGCCTTCTCCATCCGTGTACTCGGCATCATTCATGAGGTTGGTGTAATGATAGCCAAGCTGAAAAATATTGCCGACCTCTATACCGCGCTTCTCGATTAACTCGCCGCCTTCGCTAGCTTGTAGCCCTGGCTGAGCGAGCGCAATGTCGGCTTCAATATCAGCCTTGTAGTCACGATCAATGTTAATGTTTAAAAGGTCTTTATTCTTCTGGTTGGCGCCCCCATAGGCGTTGTGGATGGTGCGAAGGCTCTTGTCGGCCACGACAACCACTTGCTTGCCGCTCTTGCTGGACCGAGGAAAATTAACAGGCGAAATAAAACCTGGCTCGCTGCTAAGATCTTCACGAATTTCTTCTTCGGTAGCAGCGCGAAGCTCCCACACATCAGCGGCGTGCATCAGCTTTGTCTCGTTGACGTCCAAGTCGCCGCGAATAATCGCGAGCACATATTTATGAGTGGCAACGTCATAAAATAGCACGTCCTTGATCTGCTGCCAAAGGGGCATATGATGGAACGCTACACCGTCTTCCATGGTCTTACCGCGTTGAGCGTCAATGGGTTGCATATCTTTCAACTCTTCGTCGAGATTTTTGTCATCAACCTTGAAGACTGCGACGTCTTCGTGAGCAGCGTAGCTGCCGTCCTTGGCCACAAAGTAGCGGCTCTCGCCCACTGAACTTTCAGCCACGAACTCATGACAGTATTCACCTCCAATGTAGCCATTGTCCGCCGCAACAACATCGGTCTTTAAGCCAAGCTCGTCAAAAATCGCCTTATACGCATCCCACATGTCCTGATATGACTTTTTGAATTGAGCTTCAGTGCCAAAGCTATACGCGTCCTTCATAACAAACTCACGAACACGTAGCAAACCACCGCGAGCGCGCATTTCATCACGGAACTTCATGCTGAACTGATAAATATTAAAGGGCAAGTCCCGGTAGCTAATATTGAACTTGCGAACGAGGTCCACAGCCATTTCTTCGGCCGTGCCACCCAGCGCAAAATCTGCGCCACGGCGATCGGTGATCTTCATGAGCTCGAAACTAGCCGTTGTTGTGCGGTTTGTCTCCTCCCAGAGTTCCAGCGGATGTAGCACTGGCATCAAAACCTCTTGCGCACCGGCTTTGTCCATGTGTTTACGTACAACTCGTTCGATATTTTCGTGGACTTTTACGCCAAGGGGCAGCAAATAGTATCGCCCCGCGGTCGATTCGCGAATAAATCCTGCCTGTGTGAGAAGTCGATGCGAAGGAATCTTATAGTCAACGCCTTCTGTTTTGGATGTCCGGCCAAATAATTGAGAAACTCTCATGTATAAATCCTTGTCAAAGTTTAGTAAATGTATGAAATTGTGGGTTACGAAAACAGCGGCCAGATGGCCGGGACGGGTGTATAGCGTGGTGAGTACAATTTGCAATAGCTCATCAATTATTGTCCTAGTTGACTTTCATTATAAACAGAAAGATGAAAGCCACCAAATTTTTCAGCGCATGCAGTGCAATAGATGGCCATAAGCTGTCGGTTTTTTCGCGTAAATAGCAAAGGAACATACTCAGCACAAAGACATCAATGCCCACATTCGCCTGGCCGTGTGCTACGGCAAACAACAGGCTCACCACAATCGCACCCAGCCAAAAACCAAATGTTCGACGGAAGGCTTTAAACAAAAATCCGCGAAATAATGTCTCTTCGACAAACGGCGCCAACATCACCAACGCAATAAACGTCAGCGTCAGCTCGTAACCATTCGGATTGCTGTAGCCAATATCCTGCTGCTGCGTCAGATCAACCCCAAAAATTTGCGCCACAAGATTGCTAAAGAACGTCGTGATAATCAGATAAAACGGAAAAGCCAGCACCGACCACCCGAGCAGTCCCGGGTCAATCTTCCCGAGTCCAATAGACCTGAGATCAACGCGATACAACTTCTTCAGAATGAGCCACAGCAAGAACACGGTCGCGAGCTCAGAAATACCCTGCAACATAAATAACTTGGCATTGCGATCAAATGGCAGCGCTTCAAAAACACCGATGAACGGTATAAGCGCATATTGCGGCAAAAAGAACGTCACGAATCCCCAAAAAGTGCCGCCTACAACGCCCCATTGCTTGGGCTTTGCAGCCTCGTGCTGGTGGTTTTCGTTCACATTACTTCCCTGCGAGGCGGCCGACATCGACCACCGTTACCAGCACCACGAGCGCCATGAGGGCAAGGAATCCTGCAGCCTGGATCGTTTCCTCGCGCTCCTTCGTGAGCGGGCGTTTCAGCGCACGGAAAATCAACGTCACGAACAAGCGCCCGCCATCAAGCGCCGGGATTGGCAGGACATTCATAACGGCCAACGTCAACGAAATAATCCCGATAAGAAATAGTACTGGCTTGAGCCCAATATCGCTACTGCTCTTGAGGATACTAAAAATACCAACTGGCCCAGCGACATTCTCGCTTGCTTGCTTGAACTCACGATGCGCCAGTTGCGATACGGTCGTGCCTAAACCTTTAACCGTCTCCCATGTTAGCTGTCCGGTTAAGCCAACGCCGACAATCGGCGCAGACCATGTCGAGCGCTTAGTGGTTTGTTCGTACGGGCTAATGCCGGCATAGCCTTGAGTCGCACTGTGTTCTTGGTTGAGTGTGAACGTTACGTCGCGCGTTTGCTTATCGTGCAGAACGGTCAGAGTCACCTGCTTGCCAGCGTGTGCTGAGGTAAAATCAACCAGTTGCTTGGCACTGGTGAGCTTTTGGTGATCAACCTTGGTGATCGTATCCTGCGGCTGGATGCCAGCCTTCTGCGCCGGCGAACCATTCGCAACAGCTGCGGCGAAAACTTGCTGCGATGACACCTGCGTGTCACTTGGAATCGAAAACTGATTTGGCACGAGCTCCGGAATACCAGTCAGCGCCAAAATCGTAAAAATTGCCGCGGCTGTCACCCAATTCATCACCACGCCAGCGAGCAAAATTTTGGTCTTGACCCACATCGTTGCGCCGCCATAGGTACCGGCGCCAGTGGCCGAATCGTGCTCGCCCTTAAGGCGCACAAAACCACCTAATGGTAGCCAGTTCAACGTAAAGAGCGTGCCGTTTTTGAGCTTTTTCTTCCAAGCACGGGGCGGAAAGCCGATGCCGAACTCTTCTACCTCTACCCCATTGCGTCTTGCCACAATGGCATGCCCCAGCTCGTGCACAACCACGAGCGCAACAAATAGAACAATCCCAATGATGAAATAAATAGTTCCTAAAATACTAGTTTCCTCCGAAGCGGCGGTTACGCTTACTATACTCTTCTATGATAGTGGTTACGTCGTCTTTTGTCATGGCTGGCCAGAACTTGTCGATAAACATGAGCTCAGCATAAGCAATGCGCCACAGCATAAAATTGCTAATGCGCTGCTCACCTGAGGTTCGAACCATCATGTCGAGTGGCGGAACATCAGGCGCATACAACCGGGCGGCAATTGCCTCTTCGGTGATTTCGTTGGCGCTCAGACCGTCTTCGACACACTTGCGCGCCGCATCGACAATCTCGCGTTGGCCGCCATAGTTAAAGCAAGCACACACGACACCATTCGTAAGATGTTTGGTTTTTTCTTCAGCCTCGTCGAACGCCGCAATGACTTTCTCAGGCAAACCAGCCTTCGAGCCAAGATGGCGAAATCGAATCCCCCGCTCAATAAACTCATGAAGATCCGCCTGCACCATACGTAGTGTCAATTTCATAAGGTAACCAACTTCTTCTTCGGCACGCTTCCAGTTCTCGGTTGAAAAAGCGTACACCGAAGCATAACGCACACCCTTGTCGAACGCCTCATAGAGTACGTCCTTCAGCGCATTATAGCCAGCGAGGTGGCCTTCGTAGCTAGGAACGCCGTGTTGTTTTGCCCAACGCCGGTTGCCGTCGATAATAAATCCAATGTGTAAGGGTGTAACGGTGTCAGTAGTCATTGCTTAGTTATTATAATCGTTATGTCGCAACAATCAATTACCCCTTAGGAACTCTAGCCCACACCACTTGCCCTAAAAGCGAGTGGTGTGGGCCCTTTTGTCACGCAGCCTCTCAGAAGCTCAAGGCTTTTCGCAAGGCCTCAAAATGAGAGGGCTGAGGCTGGCTAGTCGTGAGAATCATGATCTTGCGTGCGCTATGGTGCCACGCCCAGCGGGATCCAGCTCCGATTCGCTGCTGGAGGCGACGCCCCACATCCTCACGGAGCCGCTCGGGAACGGGTCGGCTGAACTCGACGGTCACCGTCCATTCGCAGATAATCTCGAAGGTCAGCGTACGCCCTGGCGCCAGCTTGCGCACAACGTGCGCCAGACGCGCTCGGAGCACCTGCTCGTTGACACTGTTTGTAGGGAAAAACGCGTAAAAGGTACCTTTACGCGTATTGTGGCCTCCCCCGTTATATCCAGGGATTTTCCAAACGGCAGCTGACAGCGGATCGCCCCTGAGGCTGCCGTCACTCGCCGGCGGCACGTCCTTCAAGAGGTGGTACAGATCAGGAGGCAGTTGAGTCGAAACAACCCACTGGGCTCCAGAAACTCCTGCCCATGAGACGGAAGGCATAGCTATCCCTTCGTTGGTCAGTTCCGTGACGGTACTAATTAAAACATAAATCTAACGAAAAACCATCCTACATCGTCATAATTTCGGTTTCTTTGGCCTTGGCGACCACCTCAAGCTTGGACTGGATGTCTTTCATGAGGTCGTCGATGACTCGTTCGACGCGCTGGGATTCATTCTCTGGAATTGTTTTGTCGTCTTTGGCCTTCTTGGAAGCCTTCAGCGCATCGTGGCGGATATTGCGCAAGGCGACACGACAGTCTTCAACCTTCTGGCCGAGCTGCTTAGCAATTTGCTGGCGGCGTTCGGTTGTCAGCGGCGGAACAGGAATACGCACAACACGGCCGTCATCACTTGGATTGAAGCCGAGCGATTGGTTGTCGCGGATAGCCGCAACAACGGCCTTTAGATTCGTTGGGTCAAACGGCGTGACCTGCAGCATCTGGGGTTCAGGCGCCAAAATATTTGCAACTTGGTTCAGTGGCATCTTTGAGCCGTATGCCTCAACCATAATGCCCTCGAGCATGCCGGGATGGGCACGACCGGTGCGTACTTTCTTGAGGTCGTCCTCGAAATGCGCGAGTGCCTGATTCATTTTCTCTTCAAACGGTTTCGTGTCAAACATAGTTCTCCTACACTTTCTTCATCTCTTATCATAGCAAATCTGCAGGAAGACGCTTGCATATATCACCTTCACCCTGTAATGTAATTGTGTTCTTGCCGAAATCAGATGAGAGAAGGTGCATGATGAATCCGCACGTGATTCGTGTGAGTTGTAGCGGCCTCCTACGTGCGCTCTACTACACACCGAAGGAGCGCCGGCAGATTCTTCGCCCAATCGGCGGCTCGCTTCGGGCGCCAGCCAGAACAATCACGATGCTGGGGGGCAAATACGGGGCAGCCTTGTTCGAAGGCGATAACCGTGACCTTCGCTTCGTGGTCTCTACTGACATGCTGGGCGATCTCACGGCGTGGTTTGCACTGCGGCGCGACCGCGAGACCGACATCAGGCGTTTGGCCACGGCCCACCTGGTTCAGCTGGGAGTTCTGGAAGCTCGCGATGTGCGTCGCATCGAGTTCTCCTTCGCCTACCAGGCCGCGCACTCGGGCCAGAGCCCGCAGGAACTGCCAGTCAGGCGGACGCACTACATGATCGACGTCTTCGACGCCGTGATGCCCGACGCCGTATTCGCTCGGGTCAAGGCCTGTGCTGCGGGCGGCGCGCGCGTCCTCAACTTCGTCTCGAAGGACGAGGCGAGCGAGCACCAGGGCCCGGGTGGCTACGTCAGCTCGCTCGCGCCCACCCTGTTTCGGCGATGATGTCCGGCCGCTACCCTTCAGGCATTGAGGGGTGGCGGCCGGCAAAAGTACATGTGTTCAGCGAGAAACCTGAGGGAAAGAGACGACGCACATGCGCATCGCAGGATTGGCGTTCGCGAGATTACGCGGACCCAACAACACCTACGCTCTGCTGCTCAACAAAGGGCGGCTGAAGCACAACGGCGAACGAATCCTATCGCCTATCGGCGGTGGTCTAATCCTCTACGGGTCCGGCCAGCGGCTGGTGCTGGGGCTGGGAGCGCAATTTGAAGGGAAGGCGACTGACATGCAGTTCGCCGTCCCCGACCAAAATGTTCCGGCCGTCGTCAATTGGTTCCACACGACCGCTTACCGCGAGCACAGCGTGCTGTGCGAAACCCGCGAGGAACTGGGCGACGAAACCGGCATTCTCAGCGACGCCCAACTCCGTGACATGAGCGAACGGTTCAGTCACTTTGCCCGTCACGACGACACCACAAAGCGCCCTGTAGCCGACAAGCGCACGGCTTACCTCATCGACGTCTTCGACCTGCGCGTAACGGAAGATGCGATGCGTAGGCTCGTCGCCGCCTCAGAGAGACAGGTCGTGAACCGCTGGCTGTACTTCGTCACCCGGCGAGAAATCGAGAACGGCGTCACTGCCCGTGGCAACGTCACAATCGGCCCGATCTGCAAGAAGCTGTTCCAATAGCAACAACCGGCTGGCGCCCTCCCCGTAAGGAGCGGTGCCAGCCGGCAGAACATGACATTATATTTCAAATTAAAACACCCCGCTTTTTACGGCGAGGTGCCTTAATTTACAAGTGAGCAACTTTATTATTCGCTAACACCAAGCTCAATACGCTTGAACTGACGGACAACGATGTTTTCGCCAAGACGAGCGATGTGCTCTTTGACGTAGTCGCCGACGGTTTGATCAGGATTCTTAATGAATGGCTGCTCAGTTAGCGTCTTCTCGGCGAAGTGCTTCTTCAGCATGCCTTCGACGATTTGCTCGGCAATGTTTTCTGGCTTGCCTTCGGCTTTTACCTTTTCGGCAAATTCAGCCTTCTTGGCGTCGCGAACCTCAGCCGGGACGTCGTCGACGCTCGCGAACTCTGGGTTGCTGGCGGCGATATGCATAGCAACATCGTGGACCAAGTTCTTGAAGTCGTCGGTGCGAGCAACAAAGTCAGTCTCGCAGTTTACCTCAACGATCACGCCGATACGGCCACCATGGACGTAGCTGTCCACGAGGCCTTCACGAGCTTCACGCTCGCCTTTTTTCTCAGCGCGGGTCAGGCCCTTTTTGCGCATTGCTTCAAGCGCCTTGTCAAAGTCGCCGTCAGCTTCAGTTAATGCATTTTTGGCGTCGGTCAGGCCAACACCGGTTAGTTCTTTAAGCTTTTTTACTTCTTCGAGTGAGATTGCACCCATGTTTATCTCCTTTTAAATCAATTTAATGGGGTGGCGTCCGGCGGGGCAGCGCCCAACTTTTGAATGCGGCGGTTCCCGCAGTCAAAACGTTGGGGCGGACCGGACGACAGGACCCCTTCGATGTTTACTTCTCTACCGGAGCAGCCGCCTTGCGAGCGCCGACACCGTTTTCGATAGCTTGCTTCACGTAGTCCGTAATCAGCTGAACACTCTTGATGGCGTCGTCGTTTGCGGGAATGACGTAATCGATAGCATCTGGGTTAGCGTTGGTATCAACGATAGCAACGACCGGAATGTTCAGACGGCGAGCTTCCTTGATAGCGTTTTCTTCAGCAAGAACGTCCACAACAAACAGGGCGCCTGGCTGGCCGTTCATGTCTTTAATGCCGCCGTATTTGAAGTTCAGGCTGTCAATTTCTTCCTGGAAGCGCTGGACTTCGAGCTTGTTATAGCGGCTGGCGAGTTCACCAGAGGCCATGCGAGTCTCGAGGTTCTTGAGGCGCTTCACGCGCTCACTAATCGTCTTGACGTTGGTGAGCATACCGCCCATCCAGCGTTCGGTCACGAATGGCATTTTGGCTTCTTCAGCGGCAGCCTTCAGGATGTCCTTAGCCTGACGCTTGGTACCAACAAACAATACTTGCTTGCCATCAGCGGTTGTCTTCTCGAGGAAAGCCAATGCCTTGTCGAGGCCCTCAACCGTCTTGGTCAGATCGATAATGTGCGTACCAGCACGCTTACTGTGAATGTATGGCGCCATCTTTGGGTGCCAACGGCTGGTCTTGTGCCCAAAATGGGCACCACTGGCCAGCAAAGCTTTGATATCTACAGCAACTGCCATAAAATCCTTCTCCTTCCCCTGCGCTTGCCCCAAATGGGAGGATTGTTAACGCGCGTCAGGGTGTTTCGTTAAAAGTTGTTACCGAGCTATTTTACCACAATTACCTCTTGATTGCCAACGATAAAACGTATACCGTGTAAGACGTGCCAGGCGGCATCCCCAGCCGAGGAGGATACATGGTCTACGTAACGGGAACGTTCACTTTCCAGGAGGCACGCGGCAAAGTGCTCGCTCACATATTCGCACTCTGCGATATAGGAACGGGCGTCTACGAGCCGATCTCACAGATGGGACATCAGCGAGTCCGGGGTGTCGATGTCCAGAAGGATGGCAGTCAGCTCCGTGTCAGGTCGACGTTGCTAGCTCCGAACTTCAAGGGCGCACTTATCGGACTCTACGTAACAGGAGTCCAAAGCCTTACCTCGGACGACTACGTGCTTCGCCTCACCTTCGAGGACCGCAGCAGCCGCGTTCTCCATCCCCCCATCGAAAACGCTCACCACGGCGACCGCTTCGCAGTCCTCGCGAGGCTCAGTCCTCTCAAGGGCGAGTGGAATGTTTCGCGGCTCGACCCACCAGCAATCTTCAGGGATAAGCACGCGTTGAGTGGCGCCTACCCCGTCCCCATGTGGTGGCGCCAGCACGCCTGACCATCACCGCACACGGCCCGCTCCACTCCTTCACCGGATGGAGCGGGCCCGTCCAGCACATGGCGGCTAACAGATCAATAACCCTTTACATTTATCTATAAAACCGTTACAATAGGCAGCAAGTTATGAAAAAAGATCTACACCCAACCGAATACCGCCCCGTCGTCTTCCAGGACGCTGCTGCTGGCTTTGCGTTTCTGACCAGCTCGACCGCTAAGTCAGACCAAACCATCAAGTGGGAAGATGGCAACGAATATCCACTTATCCAGGTGCACATCAGTAGCGCTTCTCACCCGTTCTACACCGGCAAGGAAAAACTGCTCGACACCGAAGGTCGCGTTGACCGATTCAAGGCTCGCGCCGAAGCTGCTGCGGCTCGCAAGGAAGCTCTTGCAAATAAGGCCAAGAAAGCTGCCGCTAAGGCTGCCAAGAAGACCGAATCTAGCGAAGAATAACTTCAGGCGGGTGCCAACCCCGGGGGTACACGGTAAATGGCCAGTATCAACCTCAACCTTGAGGCATTGAAATCCGAGAGACAAGAACTCGAAGCTTTTTTGAGTGGCTCAAATGCCTTTTCAGACCCCAGCTACGCTAAAAAAACACGACGCCTAAGCGAACTCGACAAGATTATCGACATCGCCAACCACCAAATTGATCTCAAAAAGCAGCTTGCCGATGCACATGAACTAGCGAATGGCGATGATGGCGAGCTAGCCGACCTCGCCAAGCTTGAGGTTCCAGAGATCGAAGACGAACTCGCCCGCATTGACGAAGAACTATTCGTACTGCTGACACCAAAAGATCCGAACGACGAAAAAGATATTATCATCGAAATCCGTGCCGGCGCGGGTGGCGACGAAGCCTCGCTCTTTGGTGCAGAGCTCTATCGCATGTACATTCGTTACTGCGAAATGCACGATTTTAAAGTCGAGAGTATCAGCGAGAGCCCGAGTGAAGTCGGCGGCTACAAAGAAATTGTCTTTGGCGTGAAGGGTGTCGACGCTTACCGAACGTTTAAGTTCGAGTCGGGCGTACACCGCGTCCAGCGCGTGCCCGCCACTGAAAGCTCCGGCCGCATCCACACGTCGACTGTGACCGTTGCTGTCATGCCTGAAGCCGAAGAAACCGACATCGAGATCAACCCGAACGATCTGCGCATCGACGTGTACCGCAGTAGCGGTCACGGTGGCCAGTCGGTCAACACCACTGACTCGGCAGTACGCATTACCCACTTGCCAACCGGCATCGTTGTAACCTGTCAGGACGAAAAATCCCAGATTAAGAACAAAGAAAAAGCTATGGGCGTGCTGCGCTCACGACTACTGACTCAAAAAATTGAAGCCGAACAAGCCAAGCAAAGCGCCGAACGCCGCAGCTTGATTGGCTCTGGCGACCGTTCTGAAAAAATCCGCACCTACAATTTCCCGCAAGACCGCGTGACTGATCATCGCATTGGCTACAGTCGCTCGAACCTTCCGAAGATGCTGGACGGCAACTTCGAGGATATTATCTTTGAACTGCAAAAGGCCGAACGCGAGTTGCGCGCGCATGAGGCGGAACAAGGGCAAGAAGGATAAGACGAGCCATGGCAAGCACAAGAATTACCCTTCCTACCTTTCAAAAGTACAGTACGCTCACAAGCAGTTCGCTCCCTTCCTCCCGGAAAGGTCGAGCTTTTTCAGGGCAGGAAGGGTAATTCTTGTGCCACCTTCAGACGAACCCATCACCAGTATCCACAACCCGCGCGTTCGTGCGCTCGCTAAGCTCCGCAAACGCTCTGAACGCGACGAACAAGATGTGTTTATTACCGAAGGTTACCGACCGATTACTCGCGCGCTGGCAGCCGGATTTCATTTTACCGAGCTATACTACTGCCCAGAGTGGTTCCTTGGCAGCAACGAACAAAAAGTCCTCGAAGATGCCCAAGCAGCCGGCGCCACACTTACCCATCTCGGCAAAGAAGCATTCGCCAAGATCGCGTACCGCGAGCGCCCCGAGGGCCTGCTGGCGATTGGCAAGCAATGGCATACTACGCTTGACGATCTGAAACTCTCGAAAAACCCTTTCGTCATTGTCGTCGAAGCGATCGAGAAGCCAGGCAATCTTGGCACGATTCTCCGTTCTGCTGACGCAACAGGTGCCGAAGCGGTGATCGTCTGTGACGCGGTGACTGATTTGTTCAATCCAAATGTCGTACGCGCCTCGACCGGGGTCATGTTCACCACGCCAACCGTCATAACCGACAGCCAATTCACGATGGATTTTTTGCGCAAACACGCCATTCGTTCACTTGCTGCCACGCCAGCCGCCGAGGAGCTCTACACTGATGTCGACCTCACCCGCCCGGTGGCGATTGTCATGGGCAGCGAACAATTTGGGCTGACCGACATGTGGCTCAAAAACTGTGACTTACCGGTTAAACTGCCAATGGCCGGTATTGCTGACTCGCTGAATGTCAGCGCCGCGACTGTCGCAATCGCTTACGAAGTTGTTCGCCAACGAAGCCAGAAATGAATATCGACGATTGGCTGAAGCAAGCCACGTACGCGCTGCAGGAATCTGGCATCTCGAGTTATCGACTTGATGCCGAGCTTTTGCTCGCTGCTGCCATAAAAAAAGAACGCCTGCATCTCCATGCTCACGGCGATGATACGCTCACCGATCAGCAGCTGACGACGGCGAACGCGCTG
>Ga0307509_10007550_pt1 | contig 14174 bp, 7 predicted proteins | sample 10_EM_MG_FD_202245 | JGI IMG/M metagenome (GOLD analysis project Ga0307509, IMG submission 202245) | Populus trichocarpa ectomycorrhiza microbial communities from riparian zone in the Pacific Northwest, United States - 10_EM | ecosystem: Host-associated > Plants > Roots > Unclassified | place... | reverse complement strand
AACTCTATAAAAACAGACAAAAACCAATTAATCCTACACAAATCAAGATGAAACTTGTCATGAAAATTAATTAAAGATGAACCAAATGCTTAAAAAAATAGTATTGCTTTTCTATTTTTTAAAAAAATAAGATAATAATATATTTAATCATCGATGCTTTGCAACTTAATACACTGAACCTATGATTTGGTTCATGAAATCTAATGATTAATTTTTTGTGGCTGAACCCTGAAATTGCCATCATAAGTTAATTTAACTTGTTGCATTCAGATGTTTGCCAATTTCTAGAATTCATGTTATTGCTTAAGGTTTTTTTTACGCAACCCAACCGTGTTAAGGATATCTTTTAAAAAATAATATAAATCATATCTTAAAATCTCACCTAACAGCTTAAGGTTTTAGGTTGTGATAGTTTTTTAACATGGTATCAGAGCCTTGATTACCAAGTGGTGATTACGAGTTCAAATCTCACCATCTTTATTTATTTGATAAAAATTAAATACAAAATAATGTAAACCTGTATAAATTTCAAGTTCAAAAGGTTTTCACTTGAGGGGTTTTATTAGAGAATAATATAAATATATTTTAAGACCTTACCTAAACTTAAATTTTTAGATTGAGATGTTTTTTTAAGAATATCTATAACACTATTCCTCATTATATGTCCATAAATCAACTGTATGCTAATTTGATGGTTCCCCATCAAATTAGTTGCTCCAAAATTTGAGGAGAAGTAAATAACATTTTTCTTTCACCTGTTATTGTCCTGTGCTGGTCTTAGTGTGGCATGGAGGTAAACATCTTTTGTAATTTTGTTCCTGCAGTTTTGTGAAGGGTAGAGATTATGTTCAGGACCGTGAACAGGCTGAAAGGAGAAAGTTAAAGAAACTCCTAAAAAGAGAAGCTAAAGGGCCAGCTCGTGAATTATTTCTTATTCAAGGTCAAAGAAAAAGAAGGGGCACTGCTGGAGGATGAAAGAGCAGAGAATTATGGAAAGAACAAGAACACGCTTTCAAATCTGGACAATTAGGAAAGGGGAGGAAGAGAAGAAGGTGAACCTGATTCTGGTGTTTGTTTTACTTGGATGTTTATTATTTTCGTTATAGTTGCATTCTCAGATATCCAGTGGAATTGATTGGCTGTGGCTCAGGAGTAGGGGTCCCTATATATAAAAGAAGCCAACCTGTTCCATGTAAAATTTTGGATGTGCAGTATTTGTAGTTTCTAACTAAGTTTTGAAAGAAAATTTGATTTGCATTTCTAATTTCTCAATATTCCACTCGAAAGTTGGAAAATTTGCAAACACTATTAGAGGACTAGAAAAATTGCATCCATCCATTGCGTGGCATCCATGTTTTCGCAAGTCAATTACATGAATGTGTTGCACAATATAGAGAGATACGTGACTATAGGTGCCCTACTCCGAAGCTTCCCAAGCCCCACACTTTAATTTTCTAACTTGATGCGTTGTTATATCTCGATCTGGTTTGAAGAATTAATTTATTAGTTCCTTTATATATATATATATATATATATATATTCAGATATAGTCAGGTTTTATATCATATCAATCATCAATCATGTTGAGAGTTGATTTTGTTAAATTCAATTGGATCTGCACCTTAATCAAAACCAACTTGATAAAATTTATTTTAATTTAAATAAAATAATGATATCTATTATCACCTAACTTGTAACTCAAACCATGTTCTATAACTATCGTCTGCCTATAACTTGATAAAAACCTGATAAAATTTAATTTGATTTAAATAAAAATAATAATAATTCAAGGCGTGTTTTATAACTATGATTTGATGAAGCCTTGCACATTGGAAGATGCATGGCATTTTCTCAAGTGCATATTAGTTGAAGGAAAGCTCTCCCAAATCCTCAAGTCTTAACTGTCCAATCAGGATTAAAATTTCTGAAATATTCAGGAATAACAATTCAACAAAACAAATTTTATATATGCCATCTTTTTAGACTTGCTTTGTTGATATTCTACTTGCGCGAGTTGCGAAAATCATGTCGTGGCGCTTTCTTTGTTTTAGCACTGTTAGTAGGACAGAGCCTGGAAAAAAGGCTACGCGCCAGAAGACCGATCCCTGCCACTGCGCCAACCAGAGCAGCTATTCGAGCTTCTTCGTTTCTTCCAGGCATGTCTGGACCATAAGCACCTGTTGCGGACCCTGTGGCTCTCTCTGTTTCACAAATCTATTTCGCCCTGGAGTTCCTGTTTCTGCTATTCTCAGCCCCTGACTGTGGCCAAATGAGAGTGGGGTTTATATAGTCAATTTGTGAACTCGAGAGTCTTATTGGAGATAACCTGAATTATGGTCGAGTTTTCATTGAAACAAGTGGGGGGAAATGAATGTAGAAAAGGAACCTGAATTATGGTCGAGTTTTCATTGAAACAAGTGGGGGGAAATGAATGTAGAAAAGGAAAATAGTTTCGTATTAGCCAACAAACTCCAATACTCTCTACATTCTTTTCTCCCTTCTCTTCAGTTTTTGCTACTGGGTTAATCTCTCATTTTCAGTCTTCTAATAATCTTAAGATTTGTTTTGAATAGAAGGGAATTCACTGTGTTTTCATCTTCAAGTTTTTCAACACGAGTGTATGATCTTTGATATCATCAGATTTTAGTTTGCTTCCAATAATGCAATATGGATGTTGCTGATTGGGATGTCCATTCGTTATTTGTCCCTCTATTTTTTAACTTAATATCAAGATTTTATATTTTCTGGTTACAAAACTCAAACAAAGCTTGTAGGAACAAAGATTAAAGATCGTTGTTATTGCTGGTGATGATTTTATTGTTTGATTAAGGAATATATGGCCATTTATCTCCCTATATAATTGATATTTCGTAGAGGAAAAAGAAACAACACTCAAAACCGTCGTCTAAATCAAACTATCGGTGGCCTTTCAAGGGATTAACGCAACGTGTCTTCGTAACAGAAGCGTCTGCCTAAAAAAACACTCTGCCGCTAGCATTCCTCATTTTACCAAGTACAGTTTCAGTGCTTTTCGTTTCTTGCTTTTTGACCCCTTGATCGCTTTCATTATTTTCTAAATCAGCTATAAGAGAGAGGTCATCCCAGGCCATTAATTATCCCTTCCCGAGATTCTTCCTGAAAACACCCGAATTTAGAAATCATATGTAGAGTTTTCTCTTTTTTGGTACAACAATTAGACGCAGAGTTACAAGCAAGTGATAAAAGCATCGTTTGTGTTATATAATAAAGTCTGGGGCACTGGAAATTCCTGTTTACAGCATCATCGAAGTTTTATTGCTAATTATAAAACACACATAGAGATAGGAAAGAACATCGCAGCTTCCTATCCTCTAAACATTCCTGCTTTCTACTTGCGCAGGTCTTTGAAATAGCCTTTTGGGTCTCGTTCAAAGTCAGCCCTGGGCATGCGATGATCCCTTCCAGGAGCTTTCATTGTCTTCCCGGCATCAGGTTCTGGGCTTGAGAAGAGAGCACTGCCAATACCCCAGGCCAAAAGAGCTGCTCCTGCCACAGCACCAATAGCAGCGGCTATTCCAGTTCCATTGATGCCTTCATCTTCTGTTTCAGTCTTAGAACTTGCTGCACCTTTACCGCTATTCATTGCTCTGCAAAAGTTGATTCAGTCCCTATGTTTCTTTCCTTTCTATTTGCAGGTAGCTTGGCAATACAAGAGAGTGGAGTCCTGCTTATATAGTACTGAATGGTGGGAAACGGAGAGGCCTTTGTATTTGACAAGTATGGGAAGCCAGCGCATCACCTTTTGCTTTTGCAAACGTAATGGGTGAAATTTTTTTGCAACTTGGCACCAAAGATATAACAAAGAAATTTATTTTATGGTTTCATTTAATTAGTCAAATTTTTTTATGTTAGTGGGTATACTGAAAAAACCTTTAAGACTTGAAAATAATATCTTTAAGTATTTGTTGCTTTTATTATATTTAATGTGGAGTACAAAACCTTAAATTCATAAAGAAACTTCTTCTATAAGTTTCTTAAGAAATTTTATTTTGTTTATGATAAATATAAATAAAGAATTCATAAAAAAAAATAAAAAAATTATTTTCTAATTGATTTCTGTCAATACACTCTATTTATAAGTAACACTCTTTCATATTAATTTGTCTATAAAATTTAAAGACACATCTCTTTATAGTGTTTGTGGAATTTAAAGACAACTATTTATACTAATATATTTGTGAATTTTAAATTGCAACTCTTCCGATAAATTAACTAAATAACTTGGTAGATGTCATGCATAATTAATTAATTCTGAAAACTAATTAATTAACTTAAACTAATTAATTCAGAAAGAAAAGTCAGATGCCATCATATATTTTGACTTTCCCTCCAACGTTAAAATATATTGATTTGAAATCTCTCGTATTATAAGATATAACAAAAATTCATACTTATCCAATATGAGATAAAGTTCTCTTTATTTTTCTATATAATACACACAAGTTATTCTATAATAGAACTCGAAACCTCCTAATCATATTTCTTGTGTAGCTCAAGCTTCAAATTAAACTCTATAAGAGTTGTCTTTTTACTTAATAATATGTTGGAAAAAATATATGTTAAAAAGAGCATCATCTCGATGCTGGTATGTTTTTTTAACATCGTAACAACTTCATAAAAAGAAAATCAAAATAAATTATAAAATTCAATTTATAATAATTACGTTTTTTAAACTATTTTTTATTTAACAATATGATAGATCATTTTTTATTTAATAATATGACAGAGAAAATAAACGATCGTAAAATTGAATATCAATCTAATATCGGGATATTTTTCTAAAACCATGATAACTCCCGTATAAAGTAAAAGTAAAGTAAATAAACAACAAAGTTAAATTTTTAATAAATTAATTCAATATAGAAATATATAAATATATATAAAAAGCAAAAAGTTAAAGGTAAAAAAAAATGTTATTATTCCAAAGAACAATAACAATGTGGAGGGGGAATAATGATTTCCACTCCTCCGTTGGCTCTTGTTAATAACTATGGGAAACAAAGAGTCCTTCATATCTAAGTAAGTACTGTGGAAATCAGCTCGTCACCCCTTGCTTTTGCAAAAGTTGATGATATTGTCCCCGGAATTTCTTACTTTCTATGTCACTGTGTTTCTTTATCGTACTGCACTATGTTATTTTTAAAAGTAGTGGCCGGCGTTATCTTAAGCAACCTTCATGGCAGCATTAATTCTCATTTATCCTTGTTTGTTAAACGAGGAGAGGCTGGGATGTCCAGCCTATCCAAGCCTTTCAAATACATGAGAGAAAAACAAGAAATAAAGGCTTGGGATGTCCAGCCTATCCAAGCCTTTCAACCATGCAAATTCTCGTATGTTTTATTTTTTATTTTACCATATTCTTTTTGAGTTTTGTATTGTCGGGTGATCCTAACAGTAATTCTCTCCGTGATTGGCTATCCACTGGCCCGTGTTGGAAGAAGTGCACCCATTAAAGTTCCTGTTCAGGGAAGAAAACTTGCTAGTGTAGAAGCCTAAGGTGATGTTTGTTTCTCAAAAGTAGTTTTCAGGAAATTATTTTTAAAATTTTCTGGTGTTTGTTTGCTATTAGAAAAGTTGGTCAACGGAAAACACTTTCCGATCAATAAAAAAACACTTTCCAGTCAACAGAAACACTTTCCGGTCAACGAAAAACACTTTCCAGTCAAAGAAAAATTTGGTTTGGTTTCCAGGAAAGTGTTTTCCCTTTTGGCTGTGTTTGTTTTCCGAAAAATCACTTTCCAAACTTTCCTATGTTTGTTTGTCATTAAAAAAGTTGGTCAACGGAAAACACTTTCTAGTCATTGGAAAATTTGGCTTGGTTTTCATGAAAGTGTTTTCCTGGAAAATTTGGGCGGAAAACACTTTCTGGAAGTTGTGAAAAATTTAGAAATGTCATTATTTGCTGATTATATCAAATTTGATCCGCAAACTTTTGATTGCTATATATAATTTGTTTTGAATATTTATTTTTCAATTTCATCTCTTAAAATTTAATTTTTATATTAATTTTGATTCTTATTTTTATAATTGTTATTTGCTTTTTCCTTATCATTTTTTTATTGAAATTTTTTATCTATCAAATTTGCTCCTCATTCTTTTGATTGTTACTTATTTTATTTGAAATAATTTATGAAATATTTATTATTATTATTTTAGTTTCTTCATCTTTCATTTTTTTAAAAAAAAAATAGATTTGATCTCTATTATTTTGATTATTATTTATTTTATTTGACATAATTTATGAAATTATATATTTTTTCAATTTCATTCTCATTAAACTTTTTAATTTATAAGATTTGTTCCTCATTATTTTAATAAACTTGAGAAAAATAAAACATTAATAAGTTATTCTTCAGCTCATTTTCCATGACATAACCAAATACTGGAAAGTGTTTTCCAACTTATTTTCCATTATACTACCAAGCATCGGAAAATACTTTCCTGGAATTCACTTTCCCGGAATTCATTTTTCCGGAATTCACTTTTCTCGAAATTTACTTTAAAAAAAAAAAATACTTTCCAGCAAATAAACGGGGCCTAATAGCCCATTAATGCCGCTAGCATTCCTCGTTTTACTAAATATAGTTTCAGTGCTTTTTGTTTCTTGCTTTTGACCCCTTAATCGCCTTCTAATTGATTTCTATCTGTCCAAAATGATATTCATAAGTAAAATAATAGTTTCATATCAATTTATCTATAAAATTTAAAGGCACGTCTTTTTATAATGTCTGTAGAATTTAAAGACACAACTATTCATATCAATATGTCTGTAAAATTCAAATTGCAACTCTTCTGATAAATTAACTAAATAATTTGACAGAAAGTGTTATACATAATTAATTAATTCTAGAAACTAGTTACACAACTATTCATATCAATATGTCTGTAAAATTCAAATTGCAACTCTTTTAATAAATTAACTAAATAACTTGACAGAAGGTGTCATACATAATTAATTAATTCTGAAAACTAGGTAATTAATTAATTAAGAGCATCATCCCGATGCTAGGTGTGTTTTTTTAACATCATAATAATTTTATAGAAAATAAATCAAAATAAATTATGAAATTCAATTCGCAATAATTATGTTTTTTAAAATTATTTTTTATTTAACAACATAATAGATGATTTTTTATTTAATAATATAATAGAGAAAACATAAGACCCTAATATCGAGATATTTTTCTAAAACTATGGTAACTCAATGTAAAGTAATGTAAATAAATAATAAAGTAAGATTATTCTAAAGAAAAATATCTAAATAAATAAATAAACATAAGATTATATATATATATATATAAAAGCAAAAGGTTAAAAAAATGTTATTATTCTAAAGAACAATAACATGTGAGGAGGGGAATAATGATTTACACTCCTCCGTTAGCTCTTGTTAATAACTGTGGGAAACAATTAAAGAGTCCTTCATATCTAAGTAAGCGTGGAAATCAGCTCATCACCTCTTGCTTTTGCAAAAGTAATTGATGGCGCCAAAAGCTGATACTGACCCCGTGTTAGGAAGAAGCGCCCATTAAAGTTCCTGTTCAGGGAAGAAAACTTGCTAGTGTAGAAGCCTAAGAGCCCAAAGGAATAAAACCACCTGGGAAATGTAAAAAGCAGCAAGTGGTTTATAGATTTTAATAAATGAATTATGCCCAGTCTTCTGTAATGAACTCTTCGGGTACTTAACTTTCCGAATTAATATTTTGGGTTGCTGTGCTTTGGCATAAAATGATCAAATAGTCTTGTCACGTTGGATATAATTGATAATCTCGAATGTTCATTGGTGTTTTCAAAATCCTTCGGAATTATGCCAATCTGTTGGTTGAAACACTATTCGAGGTTGAAATTACAGTGGTTATGGCATTCCGGCGATCTCCAGATTTTGCCGTTTCGGAGATGTTCATGTAGACGATACTATAAGGAGGAAAATTTTATGTGTTATGCAACAGAGAAGGTGACTTATTTAAGAAATTTAAGCAAAATATGATGATCTAATTGATTCAGTTTTCCATTATCAAAACTACTTAAATTCGTAGCAGACTTCTTATCTCCCTATTTAATTTTAGGTGACATAGATGCAAAATCAATAAAACATTGCTTTTCAGAAAAGAAAAAAAACTAAAATATTTCTCATTTTCATGTTTCATTCTCTCTCTTCATGTTATTCTTTCTCGTACACGAAACGAGTCTCAAAATTGTTTCGTTAATAATTTTTAAGGTTAAGTGATGATCCCTTCCTCCTACTTTCAAGTTAAAACATGCATATTCTTGTTTTTCCTCTCTCACGAATAAAATCCTGCAATGTTTCTTTACACGCACACTCTAGTAGTGTAACTTTATTTTGTCGAAAAATATGGCCCCTGCTAAGCGTTCGACAATGGAGACTGCCATGAACTTAAAGCACGTCTCCGGCTACAATTTGACAGCTCCTGAATTAAATTACTTCATTCATCAAAGCGAAAAAGAAGAAGAAGAAGAAGAAGAAGAAGAGATTCTGTATAACTGAAACTAGAAGGTCTTGCCTTGTTTTTTCAAGTTTCAATCATTACATAATGGTTGAGAGTGGGCAGATAAACAGCCTAGAATATATGAATGTCTTGCTTTATGCGTGATAAGCTTATGAAACTCGCGTCTTTGGATTGCCTAAATTTTGGGTCTCCTGGTTAATGAAATTATCTCTTGGTTTGTTCAGAAGAAAATGAAGCTCTGATTTTATTAAGGGCACAGTGGTTCACATTATTGGACTTTCATTGCCATCATCTGATTTTTTTTTTTAATCGCGATTCGGCAAGAATAAATAGTAATCGTGGGCCACTGTAATTTTTAAAAAATTTAAATTTTTATAGTGTTTTTAGATTATTTTAATATGTTAATGCTAAATAACAAATGATAAAGAAGAGGCTATGCATACACAGCAGCCCATAATTAAAAATTAAGACATTTTTTCAACGGTGCCCGTCTCCTAAAAACTTTAGATTTGACAATGTCCGATACCTGAGTCCTTGTCCATAACCGACACCCGCCCCTGATTCCAAGCGACCGGCTATCTGTAAACTATAATAAAAAACCCCTCCTGCAACTACATATACCTTGCGCATCAGGGATGGTAGCGCATGACATATACTCTGTAGTCGACGGCGGAGGAGGATGCACATTGTTAAAAGAAATGTCCAGAATTCGTCTGCTGGTGCCAACATGTTAACTTCCACAACATTTCAGACATGGAAAATTGGGTAGCTGCAGCTGCTTTTTCTTTGATACCACTTCCTAAGCACTCTCTATTTTTCTCTAATCTAGTAAGGCGAGTTTCATGGAACTGATCGTGGAAGAATGACTTGCAATTTACTGTACTGATCATAGCGGACCATTATATGTTCATCATTGTAAATTGTTGGCCATAAATGCCAAGCGTAAAGATGACAGACTTCTTAACATCGTCTAGAATGCAAATTCAAGACTGTTTCCACTTCCATCCATGACAAAAACATTAACAACAATTAATAGCTCCGCTGCTAGCAACATTTCTCTTTTGAGAGAAGGTAACGGGTTAGACACCCATTTTCACTTATTGTTGCAGCCAGGAAATTTGAGCCGAACTATATATTTATGAAGCATACACCCAGTTTCACCGAATATACTCGGTGAAGATCATCCTTGCGTTTTGCTGCTTCGGACCTAATTAGGAAAAACTGTTAAAAGTAACAATGAGAAGCCTTGAAAAGAGTTAACAGAACCCTGAGTCAACTAGCTACTATAAATTATATGAAAGCTTAAATCTGGTACAATTATTCCAATGTTTCGGCATTCCTATCAAATTACCAATACATGGATTCTGAATGTGCGAATCCCGATTTTTTCAAGATAACAATACATAAATTTACTCTGATTATCATACTTGATGGAAACTTCCGACATTTTGTTTGTTTAATTTCAATGCACAGCATTACAAATCCCCTTCAGCTACAGTAAGTACAATATTTTCACACCAATTAACATAAACAAATATCTGGATTAACAAGCTGATCTTTTACTTTATAAAACACGAAGCAAAGACCTACCTCAATCCCGGTGGCATCACTTTCAAAAGTTCAAACGTTTGGGCCCGTTTGGAATCACATCAAATGTAACACCAGGGCAATCTTATTGACATATATGCACCAAGCTTTACATGTAAAATAGCTGCTGAAGCAGAGCAGCAGTTGCATTTTTTTAAAATCATTATCCGACATCTCACTCAGTCAGTATCAATGAATATTCAACTATGCTAACTGCAAGAGACAGTATTGCTACTACCGGGTATCAGACATGTAATTTCCTCAAAATATATGACAAAATGCTACAAACCCTATTCTTGACAGACCCGCAAGTGTAAACAACACCTTTAAGACAATAATTTCTCTAATCGGGTAATGTTATAACTGCTTCACAAATATGAATGTGCAGAATTCTTTAAATGGTATTTTGACCTTAAATGGTGTTTTGACCTTTTATTAGCACTAGTAACATGAAGTGGACAAAAATTTCTCCTTCATGCGGGAAATAAGCTTAAATTTTTCCTCAGCCTCAACTTGCCGACGAATGTCAGTTTTTGACGCGCGGTCAGGATGAAATTTTAGCAAGGCTCGCTTATAAGCTGCATGCACCTGAAATGACCACTAATCACTATTAAAAAAGATTATAACATAGACACGCACAGAATCAAACAATATATAGTGTATTTCTGGCAACTTCTCTAAAGCTGTCTGAAATGAATGACATCGAACACACATGGGTTACAGTATAAAAAATATAAAGCATAAAGATTATGATAGGTCAATTAGTTTAAGGTAATATACATATCTCAAAATGTAAAGCCATCAGTTCAGGTTTCTGAATTACAATCTTCAGTAAAAGCAAAATTGGTGGCTGCCAGGACCATCAGAAACATGGATCAATTCAACAAGTTACAGAGACTTCACTTGTATCATGTGCATTGATATGATTCCGAATTCAGGTGGTATAATCAGAGTGCAAGAGAATGTAACTTACCTGATTTGGCAAGGGTTGGAAACCACCTTCCACATGGATTCCCAAGCCACGAAGTAAGGATGCCATGTTAATGCAGGTAACCTCCAATCTATAAAGCTCCTTCCTTACTTCAACACGAAATCTCTCCTTGATGTTCAAATTCTCTTCATCCTATATTCACCATCAGATGACAGACACATGGATTTATAAAAGCTGGTTTCAAAATGAGTAATGCTGAAGAGTTAAATGCAAGTGATGAATATATGGAATCAAACCTTCTTTTGTGTCTCTCTCATTTCTTCCACACGCTGTTTTTGCCTTCTCTCCATGTCCAAAATACGCAAAGTTTCAGCTTTTCTTCTCTTCCGCAATCTCTGAGCCTCTTCTGCCTGAAAAGGAACATGCAAATTGCAAATCAGATGAAATATTCATTTACTTAAAAGCATTCTAAAGTCAATTGACATCAAATGTATATTTTTATACCAAAAATCAACTTGAACGTCTTCCAATGCAACACTAGAAGGGCTCCCGTATGGCATTGAAGGTGCACCAAAAACAAGGCTTATAGTGGCTAGAGATTTCAAAACCATGGGTTTTATGTGTGTACCACACACACACACACACACATATATATATTGTGCGCGCGTGGGGGGGGGGGGGGGGGGGCAGAAACCAGCTTCAAAAGAACCTGATTTTTTACCCAACAGCAATTCCACTTGCATAGGCAACGCACGATAAGTGCATTAAAATAACATATAAATGTAATGGAAGTTAGTTGATAATATTTGTGGTAAGTCCAGCCTCAATCTTGCACCCGTGTGTAATTAAATATTAGAATTATGTTTCGGTAGCACAACACAATGCTCGGCGGCAAATCAAGGAGCTAATATATGAATAAACCTGAATCTGTAGCTGCTGCTGTCTAGCAGCCCATTCTTCTTCCATTGCTTGTTTGTATTCTTCAGTCTCCTTGAGCTTTTCTCGGTCATTGATTATATCCTTTACAGCATAAGGAAAACGAGCACCAGGTAAAGCACATAACGGATCCCTTTCGTGATGAAGTTGACTGCTGGATGCAAAATCAGTACACACCTCCTTTCCTTCTGCAGAATTTGATGTTCCTGGCCTACCTAGTCTGTCGTGACATTGTGAAGACTTTTCCCTGGCAGCTCTTTCAACCATTTTCTGATGACCAGATTTCTCATCACTGACTTCTTGTGTAGTACATGAAGAAGCTATAACATTTTCAACCACTTTGTCCTCAGATGATCGAGCATAAGACACAAACTTCTCTCTGCATTGTGCCTCATTTGAAAGAATCTTGCAACTAGATGGCACCTGAGTAAATTCTTTATATTCCTCCTTTGAATCAACTTGACTGTTAATAACATCATGTTTCTCACCGAGAAAGTGACCATCAGGTAAAGAAGCATCTTCATTCAAAACACTAGCTTTCCCATCATCTGAGTGCAAGTTAGGTCCACTTTGGTCATTTGGAAAAGAATGCCCTGTCGCAGTGTTTTGTTCCATATCCTGAAAACATGCTCTTCTATGATGATACTGTTTATCATCCTTTTCTTGATTGGACCATGAAGAAGGCCCTGGAGGAAACCTAGTGCCAAGGCCATTTAAAGTTCGAAACTTGTTATAGGAAGTACTACTATCATCCATGGATCTCTCTCCTCCACAAAGATCATCGCTCTTCCAATGAAAATGAATATTCTCATTTGTTCTTGATTTCTGTGGCCTTGAAAAGCTTTCACCTTTCTGGTTATAATTTGCAAAAGGATTTTCCATCTTGGCACTGGAAGAACAACCACCCAGAACTCCATCTCTAGTGGAAGTGGAGGCACAAGTGTTCACTTTCTCAAAATTTACATTTTTTGAACTAGAGCAAACAGAAGGATCTGGATTTTGTTTAGTTCTGTTTTCTACTTCAGCATTTGGATGAACATCACCGTGGGAACTGCATGGACTAGCCTGGTCATCCAGACCTTTACAGGACTTGGATTTTCTCTTCAGGGAAGCCTTTTCCCACTGTTCTCGAACCTCTCCAAAAGATCCTTCCATGACTTCACAGTCAGAGGTGCTATCTTCAGACGAATCACTCTCGGAATCTGAATCTAAACCATAACGTTTTCTGGAGGGAGCTTTCTCAGGATAAGTTCTATTGCACTTTCTCAACTTGAACACAGGCCTATTCTCCTCAGCAACTCGACAACCATCAGCATCCCTATAAACAGATTTCCCTATACAATCAGAGGCAGGACTGCTGTGACTAGAAGTGCCATCACTATCCAAGTTACCATCACCTTGCGCATTAATTTCATGATCATCCACTGTATCATCATCATCATCAATGCTTATTATGCACGGAAAACTTCTTCCTTCTCTAACAACATTAGAACCTCTTAATTTCTGCTGTAAAGACTCCGGGACATCAATGATAATAACATTATCAAACTCATCATCACTATCGACATCAATCACAACTATATTATCAAGACTCCTTGTCGTTCTCTTTCCAGATCGAATTCTACGTCGAGAATAATCTCTCGATACTCCCTTCCCTTTCATTTCATCCACTGCTCTGCAACCAAAAAGGTATGCATCTTTAATTATAGCCAGAAAAACTTAGGTGGTCTTTCTAATTCATGTCCTAAATCAAAAACCCTAAAATCAAATAACCAACAAAATACAGCAGTATCAGACCCTAAATGAATCAAACTCACTGAGCAAACGGCCAAAAAAGAATAGAAAAAAACCCTAATCAGACATAATCCATATCACAATTCCATTAATAAACCCATAAGAAATTCAAAATTAATTAAAACTTCAATAACAATTCATATACCGAACTTACCATTCACGGGAAATCTTCCTCTATTTCCATAAAACCGAATCAACACGCCATGCTAAAGAGTTAATTTTTTTTTTACTTCTGGTGTAGTAGAGGTAAATGCGTGTTCCCAGTTTCGAAAGCTTTTGTGCGAAAAAGAGAATTTCAATTTTTTTCAAGTTCTTTTTTTGTTTTTCGCTAGATCTTCGATTCAACTTACCAAGCACGACTCTCGTAGCTTTGTTTTCGTGGGTAGGTCATAGTGCGTTTTAACGGGATCGAATATTTT
>Ga0307509_10007549_pt1 | contig 14174 bp, 13 predicted proteins | sample 10_EM_MG_FD_202245 | JGI IMG/M metagenome (GOLD analysis project Ga0307509, IMG submission 202245) | Populus trichocarpa ectomycorrhiza microbial communities from riparian zone in the Pacific Northwest, United States - 10_EM | ecosystem: Host-associated > Plants > Roots > Unclassified | place... | reverse complement strand
TTGCATGGGGCTGGTTATATCCGCCGTCATGAATGATCACTCAGGTTTGTTAGACTTCATAACAGGGTCCATTATGTACTCGCATAGCCCACCTTGGAAGCCAGGTCAATTCTGCATCACAACACTTCTCGATTCTGTTCCTATCATACGGGTGTATGGACCCTGGCACCCTTCTTTCATGATAATTGTCACTTGCGCTTGTTTACATTCACACTCCCTCGGAGATCTAAGTCAATCAGCACGCCCATACATGAAAGCAATATGTGTAAACAATCACTTGAGTATTGACCAGGGACCATGAAGAATGGCGTGAGATCGTGGGAGATGGCAGGAGAATAAGGAGTGTAGGGGCTGATGGGGGAGGTCAGGGGACGGCGGGGGACTCCCGGGGACCGCACGACTGATGTCATGTGATTTCAACCTACCTGTTACCGAAGGGCCAAGCGCTAGGACAATAGTCCCCTACAGTCCGTCCGGTCCTCACCCTCCCAGGCGTAGTCTGTCCTAGAACTCCCAAAAAGACGGACTACGAGCCGTAGTCCGTCCCTTCCTCCCCCGAAGACGGACGAACTGGACGGCTGGGAACACAGCATATAAGCGAGCAATATTGAGAGTTTCCCAAAACACAAAATCATGATAAGATGTAGCAACAGTACCAGCCAAGTATAAAATAAAGTGGGAAAGCATCAAGTATTCAAGATAACATTCATGACAAAGAAGCTTATTACAACATGAATTCCCACACTATTCGGCTGACCCGCTATCATGCTTGTATAGTATTAGACATTATGGGAAAAAATCAACTTATCATACACTAAACCTCTCATACACTAAACTCAACTATTGAATCCTCCTAACTCACCAGCTGGTGCAAAAAAAGTTTAATTTTCTACCCTGACAGACTAGTAATGCCAGATCAGAAAAACGGTGGGTGGATGGTCAGATGGGCACGGCTAGGATAAATTTATGAAAATATCATAGAGTGGTGCTCGCGCCATCCTCTCTGGCTCCCTTCCGGTCAACCCCAAACCAGTTTCCTCTCTTGTCATCCTCCGTCTCCAAAGTGTGGCGTATCATATTGGCCCATATTCAGTGTTCGAGCGGTCCGGAGACTGGGCAGGGCCCCGCTGAGCAACTGTCAAGAGCCCTGGACAGGGCGGGAATTACAGGACAGCTATCTACAGTCCGGCCGGGGCAGTCAAAGTGTAGGACAGTCCTCCTTGAGCTGGACGGCGGGTCCTTCAGCCAGAAACATGTTAGTTTAGGGCAGGGGGCACCTTCGGCAGGGGAGGGTGGAGGACGGTTGAAGACACCCTGGAGAAGTGAGGGACTAGGGGGGATTGGAAGGGACTGGAGGACGTGTCGGAAATATCATCTCAGTATGATGGCAGATATGAAAGTGTTGGGCCAACTACTTGGCCACTTCGGAAGTCAGAATCTGGGAAGCGACAAGAGTCATGTTGATGTACATTCATGTTGCGCACTACTATAAGTACGGCTGCTTTAGGCGCCCTGATAGATAATTAACCAAGGCAGCGAGCATTCTTCTTCTTCTTTCATTGATCAGTCCCATTACTTTGTACTTTGACTTCACCTCAATCGCGCGACTTCCAACAGGACCGCCCGGCACTGCATGAGTGATGTCTCGTGATGCCGGAATGATTCGTTTGGAGATGAATAATGTCAGCTAGGCTAGTACCGGAGGTCCGAGTGCTAGGACTATTCTCCTACAATCCGTCCGGTCATCACCTCCCCGGGCGTAGTCAATCCTAGCATCCCAAAAAAGACTGACTATGAGCCATAGTCCCACCTGTCCTCCCCGAAGACATACAGACTAGACTGCTGGGGATAACTCAGTATTTAGTCTGCGAGCGCCCACATAGGAAAGATGAATGGATAACATACTTAAATTCGATCAAAAAAAGGCTGCTACTCACCATTGGCGGATGTTATCTCCATTGAATCTCAAAAAGCTTGCTCCTCCAGGTGGCTCGAACAGGCAGTCTTTCATAACAACCAGAGTTAAACGGTAGGAAACCGGGTTATTTTGTCCATCTTCAAAATCATGGATGCCTAGGTGTGGCGAGATCTCGGAGAAGTGTAAAAAGTGCTTTTCAGGCCCTAGAAAAATTTGGTTGCCAAGGAAAAGAAGCCAGCAACAAAATACCCTTAAGCCATTTAGAGGTCTCCCAATACTACAACGGGCTAGAGGGAGATATTTCCGTTACAAGCGGATAGTATTGTACCAATTCTGTTCTCATCCGGCCACCAAGCTAGCTGTTGGAAATCCTGAGATGCTATCAAACCTCCCAAGCTATCCTTTCTTTGATATACTTCTTGACGAAGTTTTTTGGAATTTGCTTGAGATCTATTTATCTGCCGGAAGGAATACGGGAGAGTCAAAGGGCTCCACGGAAACCACAATCAGTCTGAGTCTTGATAAGTTATTCTCTTCTTTTGTTATCCCGGAAATAGGCAGTGCAGTGTGCAAGAGAAGTGAGGTACAATTGGAAGAGGATCAGTATGTATGGTGATCGATAGACTGACCCTGGAGGATTTTGTTATGTTCCTGGTCTCATACTGGCTTTGCCATACACGTGGTAAGTGACAAGACAAGACAAGAGCAACCTTCCGTACCCATCCAAAACTGTGCGTCTCAACAACATACCCGTTGCATTGTGTCTAAGACTATTATGCCAATACCGGTTATACAAACATTCAGATGGGCACCTATGTTAGACCCTTATGCGCAAACCCTCTGCTCACAAGAGACAACACGGGCTGCAGCTTTCCCCAATAACCATTCCGCGCTCAAGCATTAAAGGCTTGTACCTCGTCCTTCAACAAACATTCCTCCCTCTTCAACACCAGCTTCCTCTCTCTCACGACACCTCTTCTCTTTTCACTCAAGCAATGGATTCGAAAATATTTCCTACAATCCTGAAGGCAATCCAATTTGGAGAACCAAAGTCGCTTGAGTTTGCCCACCTGGATCGCAAGGAATCCACTTCAATAGTTGAAAGGCTCTTTGACCCAAAAAATCACCTCGAGAGATATCGTTTCCGGTAACAAACTACTTCATACACTTTGACCTCCTGCTAATCCAACTTAGTGTTCACCTCTCCGTCCACCTCGCTGCACCAGACTGCCACCTCAGGATTGTGATGCCTAGCTTTCTCCATGAGACGGGAGGGGCCTGGTTGATTAAGCAATATGGAAAATGGCGGGTCACTGGACTTATCAATGAAGTAGGTGATGAAGCCATGACTGTGCCACCATCCCCAAGTAAGTATAAAATATTATGTTGTGTAATTGTAGCACTAACAAGTTACTACAGGAATCACAAATTTCACCGGAAATTATGAGGGCAGTGTGAAGGAACCAGATCTTTCTTTCATTCCCATTGGTCTCCGGGGATTACGCAGAGATTTTCCGTCGGTGGTCCTGGAGTCCGGATGGTCAAGCACAGGATCCGAGTTATCAAACCACTGCCGTCTCTGGCACGAAGGGTCCCGAGGGCGTGTACGTGTTGTCATCTTGGTCAAGCTCTATCAGGCAAATTCACAAAACAAAGTCCGTGCTACGCTGTCAATCTCACGGACTGAACCTCCAGGCACCATATCCACTATAACCCATCAGGTACCTTTCTCCCTGCCACTCTCCGGGTCTTTGCCTGTCATTTGCTGATATTATACAATATAGGATGTGTTTCCGATTCCAAGTCAAACCCCCACCGACCCGACTCTCACAATTGAGGAATTGTTTGGAGGGCAATGTCCACCAGGTCTTTATCCCCATACTCGCCTTACGCTCGAGGTTGGCACCTTGCGTCGTATGATAGAGTCCTACCTTATGAGTGATGGATATCTTCCAGCTTGATTTTTCCATTGAAATAAGACATGCTTGAGGGTCTCAATGAGCATGGGCCTTTGTTGGTAGCAAAAAGCATATTTCACGTTCCCCTTGTGCGGGGTTAGTATTTCACTACTGTTCTGCTCTTGTCATTTTGCTTCTTTTCTCAATTGGAACCTACTCCTCTCAAAGCTAAGTAATCAACCATACTCGAATAGCATTAGGCCAGAAAGCAGTGGTGATCAAAACAAGTCCGGCTGTTTCTCTGTGTGAAATCCCCCCCCTATAAGCAAGCAACGTTGAAAGTTTCCCAAAACACAAAATGATGATATGATGTAGCAACGGTAGCAACCCTCTGTAAAATAAAGTGGGAAAGCATCAAGTATGCAAGGTAATGTTCATGGCAGAGAGGATCATTACAACTTGGATTCCCACACTATTAGGTAGCCCCCCTATCATGCCTGTGAAATATTAGACATTATTGGGAAAAATCACCTTCTCACACACTAAACCCAACTAGTTAATCTTCCTAACCCACCAGGTGGTGCTGATAGCTGGAATCCCGTAGTTGTTAGGGTATGATAGTTTGTTTGGGGTACCACCAGTTTAGGGTCGTGACTGCCACTTGGGGTTTTTTCCTGTTTTGTGTGCTTGTGCGCTCTTCTGTATCTAGTCTGAGCTACCAGTAGAGAGCTTCCTGTATCGTACATCGAACATCCACATCGTTATCATCACATACCGGAACCACCACCTACGTGCTTTTCTCCATGCTTCGCGCCGTTACCTACGCTACCCCAGTTATCATTGGGTTATGAGCGAGCTGCCATCAGAATGTCGCTATCAGGTGCAAAAACGGTTTGATTTTCTACCCTGACAGACTGGCAATGTCAGATCAGAAAACCGGTGGGTTGATGGCCAGATGGGTGGGTAAAGCTAGGAGAAATTTATGATAATATCATGGAGTGGTGCTTGTACCATCCTCTCCCGCTTCCTTCTGTTCAGCCCCAAACCAGTTTCCTGTCCGGTCACCCTCCGTTTCCAATGTGTGGTGTATCATATTGGCCCGTATTAAGGGTTTAAGCAGTCCGGATGCTAGGAGGGTCCCGGTGCGGTGACTGTCAAGAGCCCTGGACGGGCTAGGATTCACTGGACGGATATCCACCATTCATCCGCAATGGTCAAAGTGTAGGACAGCCCTCCTTGAGCCGGAATGCGGGCCCTTCTGCAAGAGACATGTTAGTTTAGGGCTGGGGGAGCGGTCGATAGTTGGAAGGCAAGATATGGGAGGAGACGGTAGAAGACAGCAGGGAATAGTGAGGGACGGCCAGGGGCTGCGGGGGACTGCTGATTATGCGGACGGCCCGTGACTGGATGAGTGATCTCACATGATGCTGGATGATTGGTTTGGAGGTCAATAATGTGAGCTTGCCTAATACTGGAGGTCCAAACGCTAGGACTATTCCCCTACAATCGTTCCAGTTCTCACCTCGCCAGGCGTAGTCAATCCTAGCATTCAAAAAAACCCAGTCTATGAGCCATAGTCACGCCCATCCCCCTACTGAAAATGTCCAGACTAGGCTGCTGGGAATAACTCAGTATTTGGTCTCTGAGCATTCACATAGGAAAGATGAATGGATAACATACCTAAATTTGATCAAAAAGAATACTGCTACTCCCCATTGGTGGATGTTATCTCCATTGAATCTCAAAAAGCTTGCTCCTCCAGGCGGCTCGAACAGGCAGCATTTCATAACAACAACTATTTCCTTTCCTCGTTGCCCACTCTTGTAGTCAACATTGATGATAAACCCCATTACTAACATCTTACACACATCTGAAGAATATATTCTCCCCTGTCGTAAAAGGAAAATTATATCCCCCTATCATGCTATCCCAATTTGGGTATAATTGGAACCTTTGGTATAAAATTAGAGGATATTGGCAAAGGGAGCTAAATGGTAGGAAACCGGGTAATTTTGTCTATTTTCAAAATCATGGATGCCTAGGTGTGGTGAGATCTCGGAGAAGTGTAAAAAGAGGCCCTAGAAAAATTTGGTTGCCAAGGAAAAGAAGCTAGCAGCAAAATACCGTTGATCCATTTAGAGGTCTCCCAATACTACAAGGGGCTAGAGGGAGATATTTCCGTTACTGTACAAGCGGATAGTATTGTACTGGTCGGGTTCCTCCCCGGTGGGCGTTCTTTCACGGGAGTTGTCAATTGTGACAACTGGCGAGCTCCAACCGGTGATAAAGACGAAAGAAAAGAAACCGAAGTGGAAGATCTCGATGAAGGTAATGGAAGAGTGATGAGAGCACTGTATTTACTTAAATCGCCTGACGATAGAAAAGATAGACGGATGAAAGGTACAGGACAATTATCTGTGACGAAAAGAAAAATCCCGATGATCCTTCCTGTGTGGTTGTTCCTCCTCCGATTAAAACAACAGAAAACACACTATGCCGGCTACCCATGAAAGCTGTAAACATGCCCGACAGTACCAATTCTGTTCTCATCCGGCCACCAAGCTAGCTGTTGGAAATCCTGAGATGCTATCAAACCTCCCAAGCTATCCTTTCTTTGATATACTTGACGAAGTTTTTTGGAATTTGCTTGGGATCCATTTATCTGCCGGAAGGAATACGGGAGAGCCAAAGGGCTCCACGGAAACCACAATCAGTCTGAGTCTTGATAAGTTATTCTCTTCTTTTGTTATCCCGGAAATAGGCAGTGCAGTGCGCAAGAGAAGTGAGGTACAATTGGAAGAGGACCAGTATGTATGGTGATCGATAGACTGACCCTGGAGGATTTTGTTATGTTCCTGGTCTCATACTGGCTTTGCCATACACGTGGTAAGTGACAAGACAAGACAAGAGCAACCTTCCGTACCCATCCAAAACTGTGCGTCTCAACAACATACCCGTTGCATTGTGTCTAAGACTATTATGCCAATACCGGTTATACAAACATTCAGATGGGCACCTATGTTAGACCCTTATGCGCAAACCCTCTGCTCACAAGAGACAACACGGGCTGCAGCTTTCCCCAATAACCATTCCGCGCTCAAGCATTAAAGGCTTGTACCTCGTCCTTCAACAAACATTCCTCCCTCTTCAACACCAGCTTCCTCTCTCTCACGACACCTCTTCTCTTTTCACTCAAGCAATGGATTCGAAAATATTTCCTACAATCCTGAAGGCAATCCAATTTGGAGAACCAAAGTCGCTTGAGTTTGCCCACCTGGATCGCAAGGAATCCACTTCAATAGTTGAAAGGCTCTTTGACCCAAAAAATCACCTCGAGAGATATCGTTTCCGGTAACAAACTACTTCATACACTTTGACCTCCTGCTAATCCAACTTAGTGTTCACCTCTCCGTCCACCTCGCTGCACCAGACTGCCACCTCAGGATTGTGATGCCTAGCTTTCTCCATGAGACGGGAGGGGCCTGGTTGATTAAGCAATATGGAAAATGGCGGGTCACTGGACTTATCAATGAAGTAGGTGATGAAGCCATGACTGTGCCACCATCCCCAAGTAAGTATAAAATATTATGTTGTGTAATTGTAGCACTAACAAGTTACTACAGGAATCACAAATTTCACCGGAAATTATGAGGGCAGTGTGAAGGAACCAGATCTTTCTTTCATTCCCATTGGTCTCCGGGGATTACGCAGAGATTTTCCGTCGGTGGTCCTGGAGTCCGGATGGTCAAGCACAGGATCCGAGTTATCAAACCACTGCCGTCTCTGGCACGAAGGGTCCCGAGGGCGTGTACGTGTTGTCATCTTGGTCAAGCTCTATCAGGCAAATTCACAAAACAAAGTCCGTGCTACGCTGTCAATCTCACGGACTGAACCTCCAGGCACCATATCCACTATAACCCATCAGGTACCTTTCTCCCTGCCACTCTCCGGGTCTTTGCCTGTCATTTGCTGATATTATACAATATAGGATGTGTTTCCGATTCCAAGTCAAACCCCCACCGACCCGACTCTCACAATTGAGGAATTGTTTGGAGGGCAATGTCCACCAGGTCTTTATCCCCATACTCGCCTTACGCTCGAGGTTGGCACCTTGCGTCGTATGATAGAGTCCTACCTTATGAGTGATGGATATCTTCCAGCTTGATTTTTCCATTGAAATAAGACATGCTTGAGGGTCTCAATGAGCATGGGCCTTTGTTGGTAGCAAAAAGCATATTTCAAGTTTCCCTTTGTGCGGGGATAGCATTTCACTATTTTTCTGCTCTTGTCATTTTAATTCTTTTCTCAATTGAAACCTGCTCCTCTCAAAACTAAGTCATCAACCCTACTCGAATATCATTCATTAGGCCAGAAACCTGTGGTGATCAAAACAAACCCAGCTGTTTCTTTGTGTGAAATGCCGTCCATATAAGGAAGCAACGTTCAAAGTTTCCCAAAACACAAAATCATGATAGGATGTAGCAATTGTAGCAACCCTCTGTAAAATAAAGTGGGAAAGCATCAAGTATGCAAGGTAATGTTCATGGCAGAGAGGATCGTTACAACTTGGATTCCCACACTATTAGGCAGGCCCCCTATTATTCTTGTACAATATTAGACATTATTGGGAAAAAATCACCTTCTCACATACTAAACCCAACTATTTAATCTTCCTAAACCACCAGGTGGTGCAAAAGGGTTTTGATTTTCTAAACTGACAGACAACCAAGGCCAGATTAGACAACCAGCACGTTGATAGTCAGAGGGGTATAGCCTGGAGAAATTTATGATAATATCATGGAGTGGTGTTTGCGCCACTCTCTCCCGCTTCCTTCCGTTTAACCACAAACCACTTTCCTCTCCGGTTATCCTCCGTTTCCAATGTGTTGTGTATTGGCCCGTATTCAGTGTTCGAGTAGTCCGGAGGCCCGGTGGGGCCCTGTGCGGGACTGCCAAGAGCCCTGGATGGGACCGGAGTCACAGGACGGTTATCTACTATCTGTCTGGAATGGTCAAAGTGTAGGATGGCCCTCCTTGCACCGGACGGCGGGCCCATTAGCAAGAGATATGTTAGTTTAGGGCAGGGGGCGCAGTCGGCAGGGGGAAGTCGGTGTCTGGCAGGGGAAGGTTGAAGACGGCCGGGAATGATGGGGACTGCGGGGGCTACGGGGGACTACATGGGTGATGTGTCATGATGCTAGAATGATTCATTTTGAGGTGTATGATTTCAGCCCTACAATCCGTCCGGTTCTCACCTCCCCGGGCGTAGTCCATCCTAGCATACACAAAGACGGACGATGAACCGTAGTCTGGCCTCTCCTCCCCCGAAGACGTACAGACTAGACTACTGGGAACACCCTACTATTTTGTCCCCGAGCGCCCACATGGGATGGATGAATGGATAACATACCTAAATTCAATCAAAAAAACACTGCTACTCCCCATTGGAGGGTGTCATGTCTATTGAATCTCGAAAAACCTGCTTCTCCAGGGGGCTCAAACAGGCAGTCTTTCATAACAACAACTATTTCCCTTCCTTGTTGCCCACTCTTGTAGTTAACATGGATGATAGACCCGATTACTAACATCCTACACATATCTGAAGAATATATTCTCCCCTTCCGCAAAAGGGAAAGTGTATCCCCCCATCATGTCATCCCAATTTGGGTATAGTTGGAACCTTTGGTATAAAATTAGAACGTATTGGCAAAGAGAGCTAAACGGTGGGAAACCGGGTTATTTTGTCCATCTTCAAAATCTTGGATGACCTTGTGTGGCGAGACCTGGGAGAAGTGTAAAATGGAGCCCCCCAGGCCTGAAAAACATCTGACTGCAGAGGAAAGAAGCTAGCAACAAAATATTCTTGAGCCATTTCGATGTCCCTCAATACTACACCGGCTAGAGGGAGATATTTCCCTAAGAAGCGGATAGTATTATTCCCATTCTGCGCTTACCCAGCGACTGAGCTAGCTGTTGGTAATCAGATGCTATCCGGCACTGTCAGGCTATTCTTTCTTTCAATTACTTCTGGACAAAGCTTTCGGCAATCCGCTTGGATCGATGCATCCGCGGAAGTAATACAGGAAAGTCAGCTGACTGCACAGAGCCTATAATCAGTGGGAGTCTTCACGGGTGATTTCTTCCTTTTGTTATTCCCGGAGTAGGTAGTATGCAAGAAAAGGGCGGTATGATTGGAGACATATCAGTATGTGTAGTGAGCGATAGACGGACCCTGCAGGATAAGCTTCTATTGCCAACCCCCAACCCCCAACCCCCCCCCCTTTTCACCTCCGAAAACCAGAACCAACTAACCTTCCACCCTAGACAATAAAATTCAAACACCCCTCGGGAGAACTGACCCCCATATCCCAGCACGGCACCACAATCGCCAACCTAAAAACGTTAGGTACTATCCTACACACCACCATCACCACCCCGAACCACGAATATCTCAACTTTCGACGCCAAGATCGCACTGCCATACAGTCCTCTCAAAAGCATGTCGCCCTCTCTTTCATCCTCAAATACAAGAAAATAGCGGAAACGTCGCTCAAGTCACGCGGGCAATCACTGGCACATCTAGAAGAAGATGATTGAGCAAGTGGTGGATAAGGTCGAGCTTGTGCGCATGTGTGAATGGTACTAGACGTGAAGGGCAACCTCAAGGTTCTTGAAAGGCTTAACAAGCGAGTTAGAGGAATTGGGGGGGGGGGGCAAGGCGGCTGATAGGCTTCGGGAGCAAATAGGGAAGACGGGTGAGGTTAATAGGATCTTGGGTGATGTGACGGGCCCCACAGCGCACGTTGATGACGGGGAGGCGGAGGGGGCGGTTGAAACTTTGCTATAGGTGGCGGAGAAGAAGGTTAGAATTGAAGAGGATGTAGTATTGGAGAGGAACATGCCGAAAAGCATATGGATGAAGAGGTTAATGGGGAACTAAAGGCAGTAACTGGTTCTATAGAGGAGCTAAAGTTGAAGGAGGGGTATGCTTGTGCTCACACTCATGACTACGCCGGCGCCTGTACACAAGGAGCAAAGCCCCGGAGCAAGTACTATACCGGATTCGCAGTTATGATTTGTGGGGGGATTGGAATTTTGATACGGAAGGAAAAGGTACAGTAGATAGCGCATCACGACATTATCTACCGCATAATCTCACAAAAGGACATCCCTTCTCTTTTTTTTTTTTTGAGCTGAAGGTAATCCATGGTATAATCCCCAAAATCTTAATTACAATAAGACAACTTAAATGACCTAGTACCGTTCAGTGACCCTTCTGCTGCTTTCCACCATCACCTCCCGGCTAACCCACCACATCTAAAGGTATCAAAATACAGAAACCTATGATCACCCAAAGGGAGGGTAGTTTATAGCTCAGATGGAACAAGTCTAGCCACCGAGCGCTGCTTCCCTGGAGAGCGTTTTTATTGCCTTAAGTGACTATTCTCACCCCTTGTCATGGTTGGAATATATGCTCGACAGTGGATCGGAGTTCCAGTGCATTCAGTATATGTACTTATGGCTTACCCCCACTTCTAATTTCCTGCTTCCTAAAACTAACATTACCCTGATAGATAATGGATATCCTAGTAAGAACCTCACAAGCCGCATCTATACAGCAGTTGTTAGGCAAAACATGGGAATGGATGGAGGTCGACGACGCAAGCATTCCAGGATTAGTTTCACTTGCGAAACGCGGCGAGCGTCACTCCGTCAGGCGATTGAAGAGACCCGCAGATTATGGGTATATTTCCTTGAGTAGAGAGGACATCTATTGGCTTATGGTCGACACTAAGATCCAAGTCCCGCATGCTATTAGCTTAAACGCCGGGTTGGTGGAGTCTGATTTTCATCCGAACTTCACAGATCTGCGAATCAGGCCCTTTCTTATTTCCGATAAGACATCAAATTTATCTGCCAAAACCCCTCCAGAAACACTCTCCCGTCAAGACCTTCCTGCAGTGGTGGAATTCATTCCCAGCGGGAAGTGCCAGAAGATAGTCTTTCTAGTATCTCCCTTTCCCAAAGCCCCGCTGCAGCTTCCACCACTACCACAAGGTAACATATATCCTAATGTGGTGCCGGAATCTCCACCTTCGCCGGCATCCCGGACTTCCGCAAACTAGGCACAGGAATCCACTCCAACCTCTAAACTATAAACCCCCTGCGCCCGGAGGCTGCTTCCAGCATAAGCTTCTTCTGCACTAGCCCACAACCTTTATATACTCGTGTGAAATTCTCGCACCCTGGCTAATTCTCCCCAACAGTCGTGCACGCCCCGGTATCACTACGGCAAAGAAGGATCTGTTGCCAGAAGATAGACACGCTTAAACGAGCAGCAGGAGTTCCGCTGGAGAGGCCCGTGGAACCCCACGCTCGTTCATGGGGTAGTCGTGCATCGATTATCAGGCCCACACCCGGCTGATAAGACTGAGCACATTCTCACAGCAAGTATTCCATAGTGTTCGGCTTGTGCCGGCTTGGTGTACTAAATATTGTATTCTTTAGGGAGAGCTCATAGAGAGAGTTTCTTATGGGACTTAGAATAACAGATGAGGCCGACTTGGTAGTTGTGCAGAAATCATTAAGCGCGTATCCTTTTGAGGCTCTTCCAGGGCGGGTGAAGAGGGCTGTTAACGATCCAATTTATAATGAGCCGGCAGGGGGGATTTGTGGGCGGGCGAGCGATGTGCTTTTACTAGGCGGGTGTTATGGGGCAGTGAGTAAGCAGGCGAAGGAGTTGGGGTGGACGGAGGGGTTAGAAGAAGTGTAGGGGTCGGTCGGAGGTGGGAGCGATGAGAAGGCTGAAGGCAGCGAAGATACCGAACAGGCAGAAAGCATTGACGCGGGAGCTAGCCGCCGAATAGAAGACATTGATCATGCCCTATCTGTCGTTAACGGTTGGAAGGAAAGCCTGATGAAGGACCTTTCCATCTAAGAGGCATTGATGAATGGTCTAGGCCGACCTTTGCGGCGGGAACGGCCCAGTCTGCCAGGTCGACCAGAAACCGCTCACGGGATCCTCGGCTGACCAACCTGTTAGAAACTGTGAATGCTGCTCGGCATTCTCGAAGGGTTGCAGTGCTCACTGTTAGTTATTCGTTCGTTGTCAGTTCTTCTGTTCGTGGGTTCATTCCTTCGTTCGTTCGCATAAAGGTTTCGGAGATAGGGATGCTCTTTGGATCAACTTATCCATGCGAGGAAACAGCGCACCCACCCTCGGAAGCGGTAGGGGAGCTGGAGAGTTAAAAGGACTCCACAGAGGCTACCAATAAGTCGGATCTCTTCCTGAGGAAGCCTATCTTTCCTTATGAAGCCTGTCTTTCTTTTGTTAGCATGGGAGTGGGCGGAGGAAAGAGGGACTTATGCGGATATGTGCGGTATTCAGTGGAAGCTAAGAGGATGCCTTAATCATGATTAATATATATACTCCTGTCTTTTCCGCTTAGCCAGTTTAGTTGATTATGTTGAGTGAGAGAGCGAGCCGCGAGCGATCTTTGCTGGCTGTTTTGGTTGAAGTATGCAGCTGGCCAGTCATTCCTTTTGAGCAATATATATGATATGCTTTACCTTTTCGTATTAGACTTTATCTGTTCACAGGGTGCTACTATGATTGCATGAGACTTTATATCCGCGGTCATGAATGATCACTCGGGTTGGTTAGCCTCTGACATGCCACGTGCTTCTGAAATAAAAAGCACCCGGAACCTTCCTTCCTCGCCTAATCACCTCCCCATCACCACCTGTAGGTAGTCTAGTCTAACCTACTACGGTATCATATCAATCCCTATCTATCTTCCTTCCTTCCTTTAGCCAACCAATAGCTAAAAGATTCGTTTTTATCTATCATGTCACATCCTGAAACAACAGAATGTGAGGGCGATAGACGGGCCGAAAAGGGGAGGCAAACATCATCGAACGGGGGTGGACTGGCAATCCCCGAGAAAACGAACTCCACGCTAAATATCATCCTTTTAGAGTAGGTGTTTATGTCAACTGTTGTCTATGTACTAATTATGTGGCTGAATAGAAGTATTCCACCGGATGCCGGCAGCGATTTAGAGCCCGATGACTCGGCTACCGTAAGAACTGGAATACTGGTAATTGAACCTCGAGAAAAGACGTCCCGAATTCCCTCTCTTGTATACGGGCCGAGCGCGCAGCGAAAATTGACTCCCTCAGGCCGTGCTTAAGACAGAAGGAAAAGAAAAAAGAGCCAGACCTTACCAGTAAAGGCAACTCCAACGTCCTAGCGTGAGGTTCAATTATTCCAGTTCTTACGGTATCCCGAAACATTCGCCATATTATATGGCCGGACTTGGGAAGCCACAATTCCCCTAATTGGTCAGTAGTTATAT
>Ga0307509_10007548_pt1 | contig 14177 bp, 7 predicted proteins | sample 10_EM_MG_FD_202245 | JGI IMG/M metagenome (GOLD analysis project Ga0307509, IMG submission 202245) | Populus trichocarpa ectomycorrhiza microbial communities from riparian zone in the Pacific Northwest, United States - 10_EM | ecosystem: Host-associated > Plants > Roots > Unclassified | place... | reverse complement strand
AGACGTTTGATTTATAGGTTTTTTTCTCTCCATAGCTAGCGCTGCATGAGGCTGTTTGTACCTTAAAACAAATCACGCATGATTACAAAAAAAAAAAAAAAAAAACGACCGAGAGATAGGATCTTCACGCAACCATCTAAGTACTTTTCTATACTTAAGATATTGCAATACGATTATTCTTCACTCTCTTTACAAACACCACTCCACTACGAGAGCTTACGCTCTAAGAACCCGGAGACTATTGTGATAAGTCTCGACGCGCTGCTCGAACATAGGACTATTGTGATAGTTCTATCAAAGCACGACAATCCACTCATCTTACTATTAGACGAGATAGTATCCTTCAACGATCACTCAAGACACGCAAGCCAGTTCCATACTATCTGAGAAGATAGTATTTCCATACACCCTATTGTAGAATAAGGAGACTTGCTTACTTAGGAAACAACTATCGTTGCCTGTTGCATACCTAACTACCATAGGATTGTTACAGCCGAATCAATGTTGGATATCGTCTGAAGCTAATGATGGTGGAACAGCCCTTGAGCAACGGTGTGTAACAGATGATAGTAGTAGCGTTTCTTATCCAGCGCATGAGAATATATGCACGTGATGAGCAGCATAATTTCCCACAATTTGGCCTCAAGAACATCCTTAACCTGAGAGTCAGTATACTCAAGTACCTGAGGATCAAACCCCCATTAGTTTGTAAACCGGGACCTCGTGGCCATGCTTAGCCTTTATTCTCTCTTTCCCAGCCGTGAAAGTTTTCGCAGCCTGCAGTGTAATATGATCAATGTATTGTCACTCAGAAAAAAAACCCATCAAGTGGGATTTCCCTTTGTCCGAGAAGGGCTCCTCACAAAGACCCAATATCCAATGATACCTCCCCTTTGGCCACCATAATCTCTGTCAAATAGAATCTCCATTCACCGAGATTTTCGCCCACTAATTTTACTCAAGTACCGGTATAGTGCCGGACACTGCCAATCGACACCTATGTTAATTCGCCGTCGCTTACTAAGCGCCAACAACCTTCCTAATTGGGTTAGGTTATCTCACCCAGTGAAATGATCGGCGATATTTATTGCCGCATTAGGCATGGTACCGCCAAGATATTACCTGATACAGTAATTTTAGGGTGTGTTAATTTGGCACCTCTCCCACCAAAAAATGGAAATCTTTGAACTGCTCTAGCACAGCAGGAAGTTCATATTTCCTTAAACCCCTCTGTAATTCTTTAGACAACCATCAAATAAAGACTTTTACAGAAGCTTTTGAGCTTTTGAGTTGTTGTTGTTGACTTAGAAGAGTTTGAAGTTGGTCGTACCTGGGGTTCGCTAAGGTGTTGATTGGCATTGTCCGGCATCATACCCCTCCGTCGACCCTAAAGTGTGTTCTCATACACCGCCCAGTCAATGGTGTCTAGTGAGTTTACTTCAGGTGCGGTACCCCGCAATGTTTTATCGCACCCTAGCCAATGCAAACCTGCCATTTGAGCCAGCTTGGGCGGCGAGCGACGTGTCGTAATTGGTCTCGGATGTCAAGTTATGAGGGCCGAGGAAGAGATTTTAGTCTGTTAGGTCGAGCATGCCTGAGGCCTCAAGTTTCGCGAGGCCGTGTGCGCTTACCTACGGTAGTCCTCAGCCAATAGCGGCTAGTCACCCCTGCGCCGTACCACTTTTTTATCCCTGTACGTTGTACCTCCGAATTCTTGCAGTTGCAACAAGTAGAATTTGATCGACACGATCCCCGTGCAGCCCGGTGCCAACATAGTACCGGATATTAATAGAGCCATTTGGCCCCGGTGCCAAGGTCAAGGTTTTGTTGAAAATTTTTGACCCAAGAGATTGGATCGGCTGAGAATTAATGCCTAAAATGGAATAGTAAAATCTGCTAATCAGTTAAGTGGGATGGTGTAATCTCATGGTGAGCCAATAGAATTTAAGTAAACATAGAGTTGAGAGAGTGCACAGATGCTACTTTAGATCAGGATTGAAGTTAGCAATGGCTCTCCTCCTTTCGGTGCTGTGGCTTGCTTTTGTGCTCAGAAATTTTCAGTCGAAAAAAATGAGCATAACGTCAGGGGCCAAACTCCTCTATTAACTATCCTTCTTTTGATTGCAGCCCCGCTGCAGCATCGGCGGCTCGGGGTTTACGAGGGTTTTGTGTGTTGGTGTGTTACGGAGGATGGATTTTTCAGGTGGGTCTGCACGCGGCAACCTGTTGTAGGGTGGCATATCATGGGGGAGGGGTCAACGAACCGGGGGGCTCAACGAACAGCCCAAACAAAATGTAATTAGCTTACGAAGTCATCTTCCGTGGAGTGTTCGCTGCGCCCTCCTGTGCGTTGACCCCTCCCCCATATTACCACTTAGATTTGCTTTGAAATATGGATCGCCCCCGCTTTGCTTCGCCCAACAGGAATTACATCGACAAACTCCACAGCATAAAATTACCCAAGAATCATCCACAGCAGCCTTCGAGGCAACAAAATATAAGAAAATGTCTCAACACCACATCAGCGGCAATGTCGACTCTTTTAATATCCAAGATTCTTTTAACAAAGTGTGGAATAATTGCACGATCGCAGACGAAGATTCGGAAATTTTGGCCTGGATATCTCCACTTGAACCACAGACACGGCACTACGACATCCGAACCCGTAGGATCGACGAGGTGGGAGACTGGCTCCTCAAAACTGAGGAATATCGGAATTGGTTCGGTGGTATTCGTGGTGGTGGTGGACCTAATAGTTCAGCCTTGTTTTGCTACGGAGGTCCGGGAGTTGGCAAGACCTACATTAGGTAAGAGAGAAGATGCTTGGTGAAAGAAAGGTATTGCTAATAGGCTGTGATATTAGCTCCCTAGTCATAGATACGTTATGCAAGCGGGCCATGGGAGAAAATGCTGGCGTAGCGTGCTTCTACTTCGACTTTGCCGTTAAGGAGGAGCAATCCCCAGATGCGATTCTGTCTTCGGTATTGAAACAAGTTGTTGGTGGACTGGACCGGGTTCCGGAAAAAATAGTCAAAGCTTTTCGGGTCCGAAAGAGGGTCATTGGTGGCCAGAAGCTACAGCTGGGAGAGATTGTGGAGTTCTTGCAGGACATCGCGTCTGCACGACTCACATTTATATGCATGGACGCCCTGGACGAGTATCCAGCTAGACATAGGGCGAAACTTCTCGACCTACTCAACCAAGTTCTGCAAAAGGCCCCCGGCGCTCGACTATTTCTGACTGGGAGACTACATATCCAGGATGAGGTTCACGAGCATCTTGCCGTGAGGGTAGTGACTAGATCAATAACACCAGCCAAGAATGATATCATCACATTCCTTCGGGCGAAACTGAAAGAGGATACAATGCCGCATGCGATGGACGAGAGTTTAGAGGAGGAAATTATCCAGAATATTCCCAAAACAGTTTCAGAAATGTGAGTCGGAAGGGAGCACTCAGAAAATCTCTAAAGCTGCCTGCTAAATAGTAATGTATCTAGATTCCTACTCGTCTTCTTAAGCATCGAGACGATTCTACAGGATACGACGATATATCAACGGAGAGAAAGGCTTCGAGAAATGGGGAATGGTTTAGGCTTGGGGGGCGCATACGGGGCAATGCTCGGAAGGATAAGGGCTCAAGGTGGAGAAAGAGCAAGACTCGGGATGGCCGTTCTAATGTGGATCTCCCATTCGAGGCGGCCGTTGGAGGTTGACGAACTCTGTCATGCCATAGCAATCCGGATAGGGTCGAGCGATCTCGATAACGATCAAATCCCTGCAATACCGACCTGGCTAAGCTGTTGTCAAGGACTTGTCATCGTGGACAAGGGTGCTTCGACTGTTAGGTTGATCCATTTTACCCTCCAAGAGTATCTTGGCACACATTCCGACCTCTTTGGCAAAGCTCACGCGACGATGGCGGAAACTTGTTTGACGTATCTCAACTTCCAGCATGTCAAGGACCTTTCAGCTTGCGCATCACTTGACCGGCGAGGCATGCCCTTTCTTGAATATTCTTCACTATATTGGGGAACCCACATGCGAATGGAGCTCTCAGATCGCGCAAAAACCTTTGCGCTTGAGCTTCTTGGCGATTGGGATAGTCACACAGCGGCCAAATACCTTTGGGAGTCAATAATTGAGGTGTCGTCCTATTACTATTACGCCGCGGACAGGCCATTTACTGGGCTGCACTGTATCTCGTACTTCGGCATCGCCGATGTCGCGGATACTTTGATTCGGATGAACAGATGGGATGTAAACCAAAGAGATAGTGCAGGTATGACGCCACTCATATGGGCTGCACGATATGGACATGAAGATGTGGTGTTGTTGCTTTTGCGACAAAAAGATATCAAACCTGATAAGCGGGATAGGAAAGGGGGCCGAACAGCACTGTCATGGGCTGCTGGAAATGGACATGAGGGGGTGGTAAGGTTATTCCTTGGACCGCAATTTGTCAATCCTGGGAGCATTGGTCGGCTATGGGGAGCACCTCTCGTGGTGGGTCAACTGTTTGGCCGGCGATATGTCAACCCAGACGCTCCAGACACGTCGTATGGCCAAACGCCGCTCTCGTGGGCTGCCGGGAATGGCCATGAGGGGATAGTGAAGCTACTGTTGGAGCGGAAAGATGTCACCCCCGACACTCCCGACACGCAGTATGGCCAAACGCCGCTCTCGTGGGCTGCCGAGAATGGCCATGAGGGGATAGTGAAGCTACTGTTAGAGCGGAAAGATGTCACCCCCGACACTCCCGACGCGCGGTGTGGCCGGACACCGCTCTCGCTGGCTGCTGGGAATGGCCATGAGGGGATAGTGAAGCTACTGTTGGAGCGGAAAGATGTCAACCTCAACTCCCCAGACACGCGTGATGGCCCCAGGCTGCTCTTGTGGGCTGCCAGGAAGGGCCATGAAGGAATAGTGAAGCTACTGTTGGAGCGGAAAGATGTCAACCCCGACACTCCCGACACGCTGTATGGCCAAACGCCGCTCTCGTGGGCTGCCGGGAATGGCCATGAGGGGATAGTGAAGCTACTGTTGGAGCGGAAAGATGTCACCCCCGACACCCCCGACACGCGGTTTGGCCGAACGCCGCTCTGGTTGGCTGCCGAGAATGGCCATGAGGGGATAGTGAAGCTACTGTTGGAGCGGAAAGATGTCACCCCCGACACTCCCGACACGCAGTATGGCCAAACGCCGCTCTCGTGGGCTGCCGAGAATGGCCATGAGGGGATAGTGAAGCTACTGTTGGAGCGGAAAGATGTCAACCTCAACTCCCCAGACACGCGTGATGGCCTCACGCCGCTCATGCTGGCAGCGAAAAATAGGCATGCTAGTATTGTAGAACTGTTGCAGGCCTAACATTCCCGATGCATCCAGTAATTAGTTCCCCTCCTGGTCCCCCGGAGTCCGTCGCCTTGCTCCTTCGAAATCGTCGCTTGTCTGTATCGGCAGTGTCAATGAATTTGAGTTCAGTGTGGGGTGGTCTGAGATGTTTATTTGTTTTGCTCTCTGCTTTTTTTCTGGCGTTTTGGGGATTAATTAGAATTGTTTTTCTTTTTCTTTGGATAAGTTAACATCTGTCTCGCTCATCGACAATCACTCTCTTCGTTTGATATTAGCATAGATTAATGTTCAAGTAGAAGATAGATCTTGGGTCTTCTTTTTGTGTAGAGTGTGTGTCTTGGTCCTGCACACTACGATAATTCCTGTTTTGTTTTGTTTTCTTGCACTAATGGACTGGAATGTATTATAGGAATTATAGGTGATGTTAGAGACTTTCCTTTCAGATACACTAAAGGTCGACATAAATGGGGGCACATGGGAGCGATCGATAAAGGTGGGTAATAAAAAACTCTAGCCTGCGGCCATCTCCCACTAGAACCGAGCACTGTTTACCAACTAGCGAACCTGCAACGAATCTGTGGCTTCCACTTTACGCCAACCCAAACTACGAAATAGACAAAGAGTAGTTTTTCAAGAAAAAGGCTTAGGTAGAGTGTTTATGGGAAACGAGAGATAGACGGCAGAAACGGTGGTCATCATGTATCTTTTGTATGACAGCCTCCGGTCACTATCCGATCTGACCATACCATTACACATACAGGCTTGATATTTGTGTTATAGAAACAGTTGTTCCCATGCTTTTCGCAACTCCCCGAAAGTTCCTACTGAGCAGTGTTGAGCTAGAGTTTCTGATAATGGCTATTTCTGATGTGAAGTAGCTACCGGTAATGGCACTAGTTTTTGCCACCAAACTTTATTTTATAGCGAAGAGGTGGCGGCAGTATGGGATCACGGGAGCCTTTGAAAGATAAGGGTATAGCCTAGTAACAAGAACTATGGTAGATCTAGTTGGGAGGTTGGTAGCATAGAACGAGGAGCAGGCGAAAAGCCCCTTAGGAGCCGAGCGTCGGGGTAGGTCTACCAGACATTAGCAACCGTTGAGCGGGGTAAGTTCGGGCTATGGGAACGGCACTCCTGCAAAGTGTGGTGAGCAAGCCGGGTGGTAGACGAGAAGTCAATAAGAGTCTTTCTACTGTATGAATATTCCGAATATCCAACTCAATAAATTTTCTTCCACCCTTAGGGTATGGGATAACTCAGATGCACCAAACGGCCGCTCTACAAATGATACCGGCATTGGAACCATCGGGAGTTTCGATCTGCTCCTCGGCGGAGCCCCCGCTTGCGACAGGAATGCCGCCTAAGCCCTCGGACCCGCCCTGATAAAACTTCTGCTCCGATGGAAGGTAGTCTCGCTTAGGGGTATATCAATGTTTGGAGAACCGAGAAGGAAACTAGGCATCAGCGTTCGTGACCCATACATGAGACTTGTATTAGCAATGTACCCGACATCCTTACCTTCATTTCCGCGAACTTCCCCACTCGCAGTTCGTTATCGATTGCATTACGATTATTGTAACCACCTTGCCTCGTCTCTGGATAGCTCTCGATATCCGTATAAGACTAGAGGGTAGCCTAACCGCCTCACCTTTTAAGACCTCTCACGATCTTGTCGTTGGTATGTGGTCTCCCGATAAGGGATAACTTACTGGCGTGTTTGGTAAGGTTCAAATGATATCGGGCAGTGACTTCGGAAGCTCCAGTCGGGAGTTGGGAGGGGGTTGGTCTAAAGTGTCGGCAATATGATTCTATGAATACCTGAGGAAATTCAGTAGTTATCTCTAGAATCTGTAACATCAAGTAGTAGGAGACTTCTGTAGCTAAATTCATTTTTCGCATCGCGAGAATCCTCCTGTATGTGGTGCTGGATTCCTCCTCTGCCTGTAACTTGGTTGAGCATCGCGCTTAGCATAATTGTTGTGGACAGTTCCTGTTGGATAATGGGACCGCAGGGTAGTTGGAGGGCTATGGCGGGGGATTTCCACGAGCGTGACCTCACTGACTACCTATTACCATGGGACTGTTTACTGATTGTCAGCTGACTTTATATCTGCATTATATTTCTCCAGACAAGAGTCCTTCCTACCTAAATAGGCTTTCCCCACCCCCGGATTCCGCTAACTGAATAACACTTGCTCAACTCAACCATCCTCAGAATGATGCTACTTTCGGATGCTGGCTTCTGGTATCTAGATTCCCAAGCTAGTGAGTCTGTGGGCTGGCTTGCCTTGGTATATCATTGCTGTGGTCCAAGTGGCGACTCGGATTGCCTCCGCAAAATGTGATTCCCTCCAGCACCCTCGGTACCGAAGTTGACAATATTGTTCAACAAGTCATTACTGTTCAACGAGTCGAAATTAGAAGGGATCTTTTGCCGGAATCTGAATTCCTGCCTTCGCAAGAGTTAGGGAGTGGTTGTGCATGATGGGGATCTGGCTTGTCTCGGAGCTCGAGGAAATTTGTAGGACCGGAAGAAAGAAAGAGGATATGGTAATTTGTAAGGGACTGGCATTACACAAACCAGCGCTAGCCCAATAATTACCGGAAATGCCTAGGAAGTGCTCTCTAGGCACCCGGATTTGGGCTTTACACGGCTGTTGGAGCGTCCTTCCCTATCTGGTAAGGTTGACGGCAGGGTGTTATGTGAGCCGGGGGTGTTGCGGCGATGCGGCGGCGAGTGAGGCCGTGTGAACCGGGGAAATCGTGACTGCGTCTTTTCTTGTTACCATACATAGCCCCCACAGTCGTTTCAACAACAGCGAAACGAGATACGACGAGTGACAGTCGGTGAAACAAAACGCCAACGCCAAGGAACTCACACCTAAAACGATCGCACTAAGGAGCTGGGGAAAAACTCTTCACTAACTTAACTAACAACCACAGTCTCTCGTTCAACGACACCTCTGTCGACAACTAACTGACTGACTAAGGGCGATTACAGGAGTATATATCAATCACCAAGACATCATATCCACCCATAAAGCACCACACTACTCCATGTGAGTCTCCCCTTCCCCCGTGAGCACTCCCGGCTAACTAAAAGGAAAATAAACACTTTCCCACCTCCGGGCTTCCAGCTGTTTCCGGTTGACCTTACAGTACTTCCGCTTTTCTCCGGGCCTTTCTCCCGGCTTTCCCGAAAGCTGCACGATCCCAAAACTATCGCGCATTCCTGCATTCGCAATGTTTTCCCGCACAAACCAAACGCCCAAAGCCGAACCGTATACCTGAAGCCAAACCCATGCCTGAATCCTCAGCACATCTCCGAATATAAAACTATACCTAATGCCGGAGCCATTTACCCGGATCCTAGGTGCATATCCGAAGTCACAAACAAGCACGCTCCCGGAAGCCATCTGAAGAAGGAAGTATCGTGAGAGTATGGCGAACAGCACCATTTTCAACAACCCGTCAGCCAATGGATTCTCTCAAGGGACATGCCTTTGGTCTCCCAAAAAATGAATAAGTTGGCTTGTGTTGCATCTAGTTTTTGGGTGGAAAATGTCCCTTATCTGTGTTGCACCGTAACTACAGGACTGCTGAGTGCGGTGTCTATTCGCAATACTGGTAGGTGAAAGTACTCTAGTAGCTGTGGAGGGGAAGCCCCTCCCCGCACTTGGCTTTTTTTTAATCCACAGTACCGGAGCAAGCACTATAAACTCAATGTTTCCACCAAGCTACTGCATGACAGGGGGGGTTGCACACTTCTCCGATATCACTGCTCGAAGCTAGCATCATGCCATCGCGTACTTGAATTGAGCTGTCTTTTTTTTTTGATGTCATTAGTCCAAATCAAGTATTAGCCTAACAAAGAATCCTGATAATGTTCTCACTTCTAGTGATTGAAGAGCTATACTTGTATACAAGTATGGTACCGCACTTTCTTGGGAACAAATTTCTTTTTGCCTTTTGCCTTTTCTTCTTCACATATACACTTGCACAAATTCCTGTCATACGGGATATAACAAATAAAAATTAGTATTATGGGTCCCACAATGAGACCTATTGTACCAGGTATTTTACTAGATTTAGATTTTTTACAGCTATTGTATGATCTACTGATCGTCTACCTTATCTTAGGCCAATTCCGAGAATAAGGGATGGGCTAGAGAGGCAGGGTAAATGTTTGGTGGATATAGCTTTACTTCTTAATTTTCCGGCTCCAGTCGCAAACAGTCATCAACCGAGAAATTTGGCCACAGTAAGGCTGACCGGATCCTTGAAATGGATTGAAGCAAAAAAGGCCAATGAGAGAAACGACATTCCCATGGGGCGTCCATACCGTAGGGCAACTGGGAGATTTTGCTTTTGCGCAGTTTGGATCTCCCGGGGGCCAGGATGGGATGGTCAGCTCAAGTGCAGAAAGAGGGACAAATAGCATAAAGTTAATACTTAGGGGGGAAATGAGGCTACAGAAGAACTCTTTTTGTTACGATCACCGACCTATGAGGCAAGAGCAGACATCGCCTTCATCCCTTGTATTTTCCATTCTAGCCTCAGATTGCTTCACTGGTCTATCATGTATCCTGTTTAAACAATTCCCAGTTCGATTGATAATACTACTGGATTTGCATGGAAGACACTAATTGCCGGAGCAGACCTTGATGACACGGTCGGGGATCGGTATCGGGAGATTTTGGGTTGCCCGAATTCGTCACCTTAAATGGAATTGTGCTATTGGGATACATGAACGAGGATGGATGTTGAGGCTTCGAGCGTCGCCGGCCGCGATTGGCTGTGGACTACCATGGATAAGCGCATACGGCCTAGTGAGACTTGATGCCTCAGGCATGCTCGACCTAGAAGGCTAAAATATCTTCTTCCGCCCTCATAACTTGACGTCTAAGACCAATTCCGCCAAGTCGCTCACGTCCCAAGCGGGCTCAAATCGTAGGTTTGTATTAGCTAGAGTCCGACACAACATTGGGTGGTGCCGCAACCTGCAGTAAACTTACCAGACACCTTTGGCCAGGTAGGTATGAAAACACACCTTACAGTCGATGGAGATGCACTGGTACTGTGGGGTTGGAAATGGGCCTAACCTTTTACTAAATTGTTTCTTGTATTTTATTTGGTTTTCTATGCACGCCGGTTTCAGAGCTAGCTAGTTAGATACTATAAAAACTAAAATAAACGAAAAATGTGCTATGCAGTCCAGAATTCCCCACTTTGGAAAAGGGGAGAAAAACACTGCAAAAAATGAGCTGTTCAGCCGCTCTGAAAGATGTATAAAAGCAAAGAAAAAACACCAGACCTTACCAGAGGAGGCAAGTCCAACGACATAGCACATTTTTCGTTTATTTTAGTTTTTACGATAGAGGAGCCGGAGAGGGTGGTGATTGCTAAGGGATGGCGAGGATAGTGGTGTTTAAAAGGGGAGTAGGGAGGCAACGGAGACCTAGGAGGAACACGGACAACGACATGCATAGACGACTCCGCTCTTGTCTTTGGTCAATAGTTATCGACTTCTTTCTCTACGGGTTCTTTTATAATCATCGACGATTTCGTTAACTCAACCTTTGTGCGAGCGGCGATTGCCCACAATCGGTACTGTTTGGTTTCCTGACCCTGATATCATTTCCCCTTTTCCCTCCGGCTCGCCCCTTCTCTTCTTTGGGGGTTAGTATCGCTCACCGGAGGTTAGTACAAGCCCGGACGAATATCATAGTTTCAGTGCCTGAGTAAAGTTACTAGGCGAGGATCTCGATGAATAGAGATTCTACCTGACGGAGATTACTGTGGCCTAAGGGGGGGTATCATTGGATATTGGGGCTCCGTGAGAGGCCGTTCTCGGAGGAAGGGAAATCCCTCTTTGTGGGGGATTTTCTCAGAGACTATACATTGATCATATTACACTGTAGGCTGCGAAAACTTCCACGAGGACTGGTAAAGAAGGAATAAAGGTTAGGTAGCGCCACGAGGTCCCGGTTTACGAACTAATGGGGGGTTGGACCCTCAGATATGGTGACCCTCAGGTTAGTGATGTTATTGAGGCCAAATACCACTCTGGTGGGCTGCTGGAATAACCACGGAGTAACTGTCAGCTAATATTCTTAATATGTGATGGGGGAGCGAACGTAGTTTGATTGACTTATAGAAACAAGATAAAAGAGTGAGGACGTGAACGAGAAAAGACTGATAATCAAAATAAAAGAATAAGGAAAAAAATCCTGCTTTTATCCAGTGAACAACGCGCAATAAGAAACTGACTAGAAAAGCTTTTCCTCCACATGATACAGGTAAGGGCTAGTTCGTAACAAGAGTGTTCCAGATACTGTTGATGAGACGATGAGAAACTGTAACTACTGCATGATTGCAATAAAACAAAACATGAATCAACGGTTCCTATCCACGGTTTCAACAAATATTAGGGCCGGGAGTGGCCAATCCCGACATCGCAGATGCAGGTTACGGTCGAATACTAGTCTTGTTAGGTGCTGAGAATGGGTGTGAAGGGGTGATAAGGCTTCGGTTGCAGCGGATAGATAGCAATCCCAACAGCCTAGTAGCTCTAGCCAAACACCGCTCTGGCTGCTGAGAATGTGCTCATAAGATTGTGGAGTTGGCAGAGGCGTAACATCCCAGAAATATCCGACAATCGGGTCCTACCTCATTTCTTGGAGTCTGATATGTTGTCTCCCGGAAATCATTGTTTTTTGGTACTCGAGTACTGAAACGATGATTTTCGTCCGGGGAAGTACTATCCTCCGGAGAAGCAAGCTAGACAAAGGAAAACACAAAAGCCTCAAGGAGGAACAGGGAAATGATACCACGGTACGGAAACAAAACTATACCGAACGTGGGCAATCGCCGCTCACACAGAGGGTAAAGTTAAAGAAATCGTCGATGATGATCAAAGAACCCTGAAGATAGAAGTCGATATCTATCGATCAAAACAAAATAGAGCAGTTGCCCATGCACATGTCCATGTCCATCCTTAGTCTTCGTTGCCTTCTCCTCTCGTTTTTAATCCACGATCCTCGCTAGCCCTTAGTAATCCATCAGCCCACCGCTCCGGTCTCTAACTAGACAGTTATGTAACCTGCCCGCGCTTAGAACAAAAATGGGAAAATAAAAAATAGGAAATACAAGAAATAATTTAGTTTAAGCTGGGCCTATACTAAGCCCCACAGTACGGGTAGCGTCAGGTGGATGAGTTTTGTACGGGGTAGTCTGGACTGTTTATTTGTTTTGGCTTTCGGATATTTTTTCTGATGTATTGGGGATTGAGCTGAAAATTTTAGGTTGAGGTACCGGAGTAGATCATGATTCTTGGGACCTATTTTTGGGCAGAGAGTGTCTCGTTCTGTACTTGTACTCGGGTACAAGTACAAGGGTAAGTCGGGCGCGGTGCCACAAAAAGTCTTGGTTTATTGCCTGTTCTGGGTGTCGCCCGACTTTTTTCCTCATACAAAAAAATTGGTGCAAACCGCGTTTGTATGGGTAAATACACTAGTTACCTTATATGGGTGTCGCCCGACTTATGGTACCCCCCGAGTACAGTATGGTAGCTCTTGCTTTCTTCCCCGCCTCCGCGAAAGGAGTGGAATGAAAGGGTTTATTGATTGAAGATACTTTCGGATTCACTGATTAGCGACATAGACAGGGATCCATTTGATCTGTGATGTGGTGGAGCGGGTGGTGGTGGCCGGGCTAGTATGGGATCATAAAAGGCTGTTCGAAATGGAAAATGCGCGGTTGCAGAGAAGCGCTGACTACTTTCTAGAGCGACCGCGTGTTTTTTCGTCGTTTTGAATTATAACTATGGTTCGTGCCGTTCAAAACGTGCACTAGACTTTTGGTTGTTTTCAATCGATTATATCATATTCTCACTACTACCTATTGATCTGAAAAAACCACTAGGTAATAGATCTTGTCAGGGCGAATAATTTAGTGGTTTTTTCATAATTATTGAATTTTTCAGGAAAGTTGTATAATTGTTTAAAATCTTGTATTTTTGATGGAGAAAGGCAAATTGTGTTACGCACAGCCACATAATTGTTGCCATGCCCATCCTATTTTTGTGTTAGTAATCAAAGTTTTGTGCCAAGTGTTTTTTGTAAACAGTAAATACAATAATAGTATAAGATATCAAATCTTCCCAATATCAATATTATACTATTATTGCAAGGTCTTGGCACACAACTTCACTCAGCCACGTAACACTGTTTTTTCAGCCTTGTGCACCTTTTGAATGGCACGAACCATACAATATGTCTCCTAATATCGAGATTTTGCACGGCCGAACGCACTCCAGTTGCCACAGTAACAACGTGGGTAAGGGTTACTGGAGTGCAGACAGGAAGTGCGGGGGCTCGCACGCACGCCTGGAGTGCAGCCTTCTACACGCACTTCGCTTTGAATTTGGAGGGTAAACAAATGATATGTTTGAGGATTTCAATGTCGTAACCAAAACCCTACTCAAACACACCGAACAATGTACGGTAGTACCCTCGATAGTCAAAATCCCGAAATGGAAAAAGTGTTTAAAATAAATAAATAAATAAATAAATAAGAATACACCGAACAATCTCTCACTAGAGAGTTTGCGCAAGAGGACCTGGGTGGCAGTTAACGGAAAAGAGACCCAGGTCCCTGAATGAGTTTGCGCACCAGGTCTAGGTGGCTTGGTAGCTGGAAGAAGGGTAATACCGCATTGCACTCAAATTTGTTACCTGCTCAAATTAGGATTCCCAGATACTTGTACACAAGTTGGGTACTAACCATACTGACTGCCATAGAACAAGTGATAATCTACTACGGAAT
>Ga0307509_10007547_pt1 | contig 14178 bp, 10 predicted proteins | sample 10_EM_MG_FD_202245 | JGI IMG/M metagenome (GOLD analysis project Ga0307509, IMG submission 202245) | Populus trichocarpa ectomycorrhiza microbial communities from riparian zone in the Pacific Northwest, United States - 10_EM | ecosystem: Host-associated > Plants > Roots > Unclassified | place... | reverse complement strand
CCTATTGTTATTCAAACCCTTTACCTCAAATACAGGTTCAATATTTGGCTTGGCATTAAAACTAGCATAGCCACATGTAACACTAATTTTAAAGCCTCGTGTACGTTTTGAATGGCATGAACCATACCGGAAGACAAACAGGTGGAAAGTTGACCAGACGATGAATTGCCTAAAGGCCTTGACAAGGGTGAAGTAGGGAGCGATGCACTTGAACGAATTAAGAAGGAAAGAAAAGGTTGTTGATTGGCTTGCTCTCCTTGGTGTGGTTGTTCGTTGTTAGGCTAGTCTACATGAGAGGCGGCTTATGTGCTAAAGTGTGTGCGCCAAGCTAACTACTAAACAGAGTTTTTCTGTGGCCCCGATCGAGCGACATGACTGCTCTCACTACCCTATCAAACACCTCAGGGCACACTGGTAAATGTGGAAGAGAAGCCGAGCATTTAGAGAGGAGTTGAAAATTGACTTTCTTAACCGGCTGTTTCTAGCTTATCTGGGATTAACTTTTACTAAATAGAAAGTTAGTCACGATCTTGGCATTGGAGGATTCGCGGTCCTGCAGGGGTGGCTGTTGCCTAGACTTGGTGGACAGGGGCGTCTACCGTATGTAAGTTAGGTTTTTGTCTTCTCTCACGCTTTCTCCCACCACCCACCACTGCAACAAAGAGCGGCGACCATCGTGAGGAAGAAAAATGGTGCCTGTATTTAGTTAGTGGGACAACCTGCAAGGTTGGGCTCTCTGGTAGCGGGAACTTTATGTCTTTTGTGTGGTTTTCTGAATCGGTTTTGTGAAGTAGCTTAGTAAGTTTGAATTGATTGTGACTTGTATAGTTTTCTTTTCTACTTGAAGGTTCTTTGAAAGTGACAGTTGTTTTCCGTACTTCACCTCTTCAGTAAAGTAGATACCATTCTTCCGAGTTTCTTGTTTTCAGTATGGTTCCGGACACTGCCAATCAACACCTGTGTTAATTCCCATCTGCTTATTAACCAGCAGTTATCTTCCTAATTGGGTTAAACTTTCTTGATCCTGAAAATTTAATGACTGGTGATATTTATTGATATATCAGGCATACTTCTGTTAAGATATTAATACAGTTAGTTTAAGGGCTGTTAATTTGACCTCTTATACAAAAATGGAAATCTTTGAACCGTTCTAGCACTGCAGGAAGTTCGTATTTCCTTTAACCTCTTTGTAATTCTTTAGATAACCATTAGATAATAAATTTTACAGAACCTTTTAAGCTTATAGGTTGTTGATTTTGACTTAGAGGAGTTTGAGTTTCATCAGGTTTGGGGTTCGCTACTGTAAGGTGTCAATTGGCATTGTCCTGAACCATAGGACACTCCGCACGTCTTGGCATCTTTTGATATGAAGCTAGATTCACGATCACTTTTTTGCTTAACCGTTAAAGCAAATCTGGTTTTTCAGTAATGAAGCCGACACGATGCAGGGTTATGTCCCTTGCATTTACTCCTCCTCCATGTTAACAGGATCGGTGGGGTCTGCTCTCGTGGAGAGTGCATGCCATGGTCCCAGACAGTGTTCTCAGTGATCCAGTCCGTCCGTCTTCGGAGTAGGACAGGACGGACTACGGCTCATAGTCCGTCTTTTTGGGGTGCTAGGACGGACTACTCCCGGGAAGGTTAGGACCGAACGGACTATAGGGGACTATAGTCCAGCACTTGGACCTCCGGCACTAGCCGAAGTTGAAATAATGCACCTCCGAACCAATCATATAGCATCATGAGACATCATTCGTGCCGCCCCCCGCCGCCCCCCGCCGTCCTCAACCGTCCCCAGCCGTCCTCACCCATCCCCGACCATCCTCACCTGTCCCCGGCCGTCCCCTGCCGTCCATACCCCTCCCCTGCACTAATATGTCTCACCCTGTAGGGCCCGCCGTCCTGCCTAAAGAGGGCGGTCCTGCCCTTAAAGCTCCCCGGACGGCTGAGAATACTGGTCCCAGAGTTCTCCTAAAGGCCTGCGTTTCCTAGTACATCTCACTTGCGTATTCTTAGGGGTGGATACATAGTAGAGGAATAGGCCTATAGCCCACAATCAGGGTTCCGAATGGTCGGTGGAAGACTGGACTGGACTAGTTAGTCCGGTCAAATGTCAAGTCTAGCCTAATGGTGGAAGTTAGACCGACTGAATAGTTAGGATTATTGAAACCGACTCGGCCAGGACCGGTCCGACCAGGCCCACCAAGTAATAGGATATGCTATTTTTATCACAATATATTACATTCAAATAAAGCTTTTCTTAATTACACTTACTGTTTCCATGGATTATATGGTGGAGATAGTGCCTCGCTTTGATTAGGGGTTGAGAAAATAGGTTCTCAAGTATAGAACTATTTTTGGTGCACTAAGTGAATGATATCACATGACCAAATGCCACAATATGGGTATTCAATGCGACTTATCGATCGGGTAATTGCATTTCTACAACATGATATCCTCTCTAGGATGTTCTATCAACCTGTATTGAGGGCCTGTTGATTTATACTGTGGCAAGCAGCTTTAAAATCTTACTATAGCTAGGCAGGTCCTGTCATCGACATCAACCAGGACGGGCAAGTCTGGCCCTGCCTCCAAGACTTGACCGGTCGGACTATTCGGAACCCTGCCTACAATGCCTAGACCCAACTTGGACGGTTCTCGTCTAGTAAGGTGGGGTTCTACAATAGTGATATGAGGTAGTTGATGGAGACGAAATCAATGATGGAGAGGGCGATATAAGGAAGGTTAGTAGACCAACCCCCTGTATCGCTCTAATACCATCTCAAGTGAGGCATAATAGCTAGATTATATCTTTAGAATTGTTAGTTCTCTACTCTTTATCAATGGAGGGGGGAAGCCGGAGACCATCCAGAGAGTGGAAATGGGGATAAAGAAGGTTGCTTAAAAAACTTTCAGAATCCACTGTAAGACTAAGGAGCAGTTGGTGGTGGAGTACAGGAACTTCCCCAGATTTGGAAGTTTTGCTGGAGGATGTACCTCTTTGATATTTAGTCGCCGGGAGGAATGATGGAGATGTTGTTGAGGAAAAGAAGCTAGCTTTCTGGAATAACACTATACCAGGATAAAGTAATAAGGCAATGGCAAGTGTTAGCCCAAGCTACAACCTTTCTGGGAAATGCGGGGATTGGGGGGCTTCAATTCAGGATTGATCTCTCGACGGAAGAGCATAAAGAAAAAAAGGGCCATAACTGAAGCAAAGAGAGAGGATCGAGGCAGTTGAATAATGGCAGCAAGATCTAGAAACTCGCACCTTCTGTCAGTGGGAGGCTAACTCATATCACCATGCATCATCAGGCCCTGTTCGCCCCTTAAGGGAGTAAGACATCTACTCTACAGCTAGGGCAGATAGTACAGGACGGGTATTGCAGAACTGAACCGATCATGTGATTACAAAATTGTAAACGAAGACAATTGTTGGATTGTCTATAGAGCATGGGGTTATGCAGTTGCGCGGATAGGCGGATCTGCAGGTTTGCGGGTATGCGGCTAAGAAATAGACGGCTATAGGGCATGTGGCTTTGTGGTTTCTGGCGGTTGGGCCCCTAGCAGTGGATCGTTGTTTTCATACTCTATGCCAGTAGGCAGAGCGTGTCAGTTTTAAGGTTTCCTTCGTACCCTATGCCACTCGGGAGTTTGCGCATTGTTGAGGAAGAGGTTTTATGGATCACGGAGGATCATGGGATATCAGGATGGTTCGAGATTGTCGGGGATTTTTTGTCAGCCACACGTGTTTCCTTAGAGTTCGTTGAGTTTCGGGAGTGTTCCGTTGTTGTTAGTTTGACGGAGCGATATACCTCCTAGCCTGTCCTTAGCTAGCGAGTAGCGGACGAGAGTGAACCAGAGCACCGTTCCTCCATCTTCCGCATTTCCTCCTAGAGCCTATTGCGATTGCACTTTTTCTTTGACAACACACTGACGGGGACAGCGGATCCAATCCTTGAAGGCGGAATTGCACAAACTTTTATTGGTTGGAACGAGTATGCAGGTAGGAACCTTTTGAAATAACAAAAGAACAGAGGGGATAACCAGAGAAACTTAAAAGGCTAACACAGAAAAGCAGGTGACTGAGCGGGACGATGGTGAATGAGTGATAACTACAAAATTCCTACGAAGGTCGAAATTCGCTTTTATTCCTTCCGTTCCTTCGCGCTTTCCCGAGTCACTTCCGAGGTGAAGATTGAATGACCGAGGGAAGGGTTAGGATGTGTGGCCGAGGGTACCATGTCGGACCAAGGATGAAGTTGGTCTTTGGTTATCTTGGGTTGTAGAGTTTCATTGGTGTTCTGTGTTGTCGCACTAGGTATACCGGATCGTTCAGGGTCTTTGTGAGAAGCTAACATTGGTGAAACAAAAGATCGAGATAGTGCAAAGGAGTTTGAAAATGTTGCGTTCCAGGTTCATGACCGATAGCGAACCATATGGTGAGCAGCTAATAATGGCTTCCATCCAACACTTTTGTTCGTTCATTCTTTCGTGCTTTCCTTAATCCCGAACAATAATAAGAAGGTGAGTGAGCATGTCTTATGTCCATCCATCGTGTTAGTTTGCACCTGACTAGTCCAAGTGGCTGCACGCTTTGCTCTGCCCATGTATATGACGACGGCATGGCAAATTCCTTATATTATACGTTGAAAATTATGCATCAAGCTGTGATATACTCCGAGTAACAAACTGGGATCTCAAACCCGGACCTTCCCTTTAAAACACGATGGAAACCAAGGATAATTGAACAAAATTCAGTGTTCCCAACCGTCCCGTCCGGACTGCAGGGCCCTGGCGTCCAATAGTCCCGTCCGTCCCGGGCGGGGTTGGTATGGACGGCCGGGCAAGGCGTCCGTCCTCGGTATTAACTGCAGGACTGTAGGTTGACGGCCGGGCCGTCTTTGTAATTGACGGGCGTCATCTGCAGGGCCCGGCCGTCCTTAGTAAGGACGGCAGTCACCTACAGGTATTTCATAAAAATACCGTAAAAATACTTTCGATTCGCTATCTCCGTCAGCTTAGGTTTAGTTTGACAGGTTAATAGAATTGCGTGTGTCGGTTAATGAGATTTAATAACGTCCTGATGGCTGATCTTATCCCGCATAGGAAAGCACTAACCCTTTTGAAGACTTCTAGGCAGTAGATTCGGAGATAGCAAACGACAGGAGTTTTTACGGTATTCATAATGTGTGATTGCTCTATCCGCTTACCTGTTGCTTCATACATTTGATAAGAGAAGAAAATATGCTTGGGGATTTGGAGGACAGAGCGGTAATATTAGGCGGGGAACTAGGGCAGGTTCCGGGTGCCCAGAACTGGGATCGGATATGAGTGCACAGCTTGGCTGATTGATGCGAAAATTTGATACCTGATACCCAAATATGATGATAGCGTTGTAATAAAGATGTTTCGTTTCTTCAAGCACGCACTGCACATTAATCCGTCGCTTATTCTTCCCTGTATGAGAAAGGTAAAGCAATGTAACATCAGAACCTGCTTGATCATCGTATAACTATAAGTCATAACCAGTCATAGTCTGATCCAATCAATCCATTTCAAGCTCAACACACGATATTACTAGGCTGGAAAAAGTGGCAAATAAAAAGCACATACAGAGAGAGTTTATGAAAGTGGAGGAGGAGAAAGGAAAGTAAAACAAGATAACAGAAAATCCCGCTTTTGTACCAGTTGAATACAGTAAGCAATCAAACCTCTGCCTCCAACCTTCTATCGACATATAACTGCATGAACAGATTACTGCACAGATCCAGTCTTGGGGTTAACATCTTCACAGAGTCCAATATGAGTGCTAACCGTCCTGGCCCTACATTCAAGTCAAGTTCTCAGCTGGTGTTGATGGTGACTCAGATCTTCCGGCCCTCTCCCTCCTGCCTCCATGGTAGGCTACCCGGCCACGCGCTCTGAACTCTTAAGAAAGTAACCAACACAGTCCATAATTCCATAGTATGGTGGCCCTCCTTCCTCAGAGTAATGATCCAATCATTACCCCTTGAACGCATAGATGCTTGGTCATAGGCAACTGCAACATAGCGCATGACATCCGTAAGTACAAGGCTGCGCGCAGATATTTCTTCCCGAAGAACGTCAAGAAATTCGGCGGTTGTGGCCAGCTGGTTGAGCCCAATCTGAACTCCGTCTGGCCCATTGCGATCAATTTTCTTCATCAATTTTGCATGGTAGACAATATGCTCTATAGCTGAATATTAGTAAGTATTAACCCAATTGGCATTATGATTACTTACCTAATGCTCCACGTAGATTGAAACGTTCCTCCAACTTCATGTTCTCAGTTTCTTCGCTCAATGCCATCACCTAAATAGCAGTTAGAACTAGCCGGTAAACTTGAATTGAAAAATAGGCTCCCTACAGTAAGCACAGCAATTTGATCAGACGTCTCTCTAACACGCTCCCGAAGTTTGTCCAAACGTTCCAACCCCTTAGCGAAAAGCTCCTCCACCTGCTTGCCGCTGCGGTTGTACCATTTTGCCTCTAGCTCCCGCAACTCCTGCTCATGTTGGCTGAAGTTGCATTGATAATCATCTGCGCTAGTGGGGTTATCGGCAATGGTAAGACCCTGATACAGACGCAGATTGTGTGGTGCCGGATGGCTATTGGATGGACCGTTAGAAGGCTCCGGTAGCGTACTCATCTCTACCTTTGATGAATGAGTCGGAAACGTGAATGGAAAAATGAAAATTTATTACTGCTCATAAAATGTGGATTTGCTGTGTACCAGTTTCACTCCCGAAGAGGCTGAATATTTAGCAAAGCAAAGCAAAGATTTTGTGATATTCACAAGAGAAAGCAGTCACATGCCAAAAAATGCTTATGTAATTTTGACGAGCAGTACGGGTAACTCAACCTGGGTGTAGAAGCTAACCAACTAGCCTCTTGTCCTCGGAGCCTTCTGGGCTATATGAACCTCTAAAATGGCCTGGTGAGCCCCATATCGAAGGGCAAAACCTGAAGCTTCTTCCCTTACAACTTACTCCATACATCCCCCATTATCATAACTTGGCCAAAATAAATACTTATACTACTAATAGCTCTTTTGATGGAGATTGATATGGCACCCGAGATGTCGAATATCTAAATTACCCTAAATTTCTTATTACCTTATCCCCTCCCTTCAATCCTCTAATCACCTTTCACATTTACTGCTTATTTACCGAATTTATTGAACAACTTTAACTATAAAATGCATAACACATTTCTTCTTTTAAGCACCTACAGCTCCATGTTAGTGATGGCCACGATCATGATCGAGGGGACCTCATTAGTGTTGTGCACGAGCCGAGCGGACTCGAGCCCAGTGGACTCGAGCCCAGGTGGTCACTAGGCTCGAGCCGACTCGAGTCTCTTGGCGAGCCTGCTCGAGTCTTGCTATATAAAATTGTTGGTTGTTTTGAATGATAATGGAGTGTGTACTAGACGTTTTATTTAGTATCCGGAATATTGGCGCGGGTTTTCATGGGCCTTGGCGCTAAGCTGTCTAGATACTAAAAAAAACATCTAGTAGAGGTATCGTGGCCACTCTAGACTCAAGCCTCTTGGCGGCTCGAGCCCAGGGGTGCCACGAGCCGAGCCGGCTCGTGAACAACACTAGACCCCATGATCGAATGATCGATCAAATGGGTAGGTCCTGATAGAGTCATCGATCATGGCCACTACTCGAGCATGATCGATTTTGCATCTATTAGGTAGGAAATATTCACTCAATATGGATTACCAGTATTTACACCTATGTTATAAGAAGAACAGAAGATCCCTACCCTATCGTTCACGTAGGTATTATGGTAGTTTGTGGCTGATCTAGAGGACGGGTGTCATACCTTACTTATATAAGCTGAATAAAAGTTATTGAAAGTAATTGGCAGTATTCCCTCATTGCCACAGACCCGAAATGATGGGAGTGGTGGCATTATGACAAAGTCAGTAGTCAGGATCGCAATGTGTTGTTCAATAATCTTTATTTAGCTATAATAGTAAAGGATGACACACATCCGGGCTTACCAATCTTCAACGGCAGTACAATCCCGAGGTACGCCAGCCCAATTTGTTGAAGAACTAATAAAGTAAAGTCTGGCTGGAAGAATTGGCACCTAGTGGGCGGGTAGACTCCCAGTATATAAGTTCATGGCATCACCAATTAATAAGGTTGTGTTCGAAAAGTGATTTATTGGCCACAAAACTCACCGAACTTGTTCTACCGGTATTCTACCTTTATCAAGGTTAGCCAGTAATGTTTGCTTCTCTCTTTCATCACCATAGTTTTCTCTCTTTCCTATCTTTCGTTTGCTGTTCTTTACACTTAATTGCAATATGAATCTCTTCTTATGTTCGCGATATTTCCCACAGGTTACAAGAGTGATTGGTCATGATTCAAGATGCTTGAGTATACTCGATGATAGTCAAGCCTGATCGAGTAGTACCCATGATGGAGCAAATCGATTAGATCATGAATGCTCTGCTCGATCATGATCGGATAGAGGGGCCCTATGATCGAGGCTGATCCAGCAGAGCATTCATGATCTAATCGATTTGCTCCATCATGGGTACTACTCGATCAGGCTTGACTATCATCGAGTATACTCAAGAATCTTAAATCATAACCAATCACTCTTGTAACCTGTGGGAAATATCACGAAGACAAGAAGAGATTCATATTGCAATTAAGTGCAAAGAACAGCAAACGAAAGATAGGAAAGAGAGAAAACTATGGTGACGGAAGAGAGAAGCAAACATTACTGGCTAACCTTGGTAAAGGTAGAATAGAACAAGAGCGGTGAGCTTTGTGGCCAATACGTAATCACTTTTCCAACACAACCTTATTAATTGGTGATGCGATCAACTTATATACCAATCACTCTAGACCAGCCACAAGCTACCATGATACCTAAGTGAACGATAGGGTAGGGGGCTTCTGTTCTTGTTATAACACGGGTGTAAATACTGGTAATCCATATTGAGTGGATATTTCCTACCTAATAGATACAAAATCGATCATGTTCGAGCAGTGGCTATGATCGATCACTTGATCAGGACCTACCCATTTGATCGATCATTCGATCATGGGGTCCCCTCGATCAGATCATGATCGTGGTCATCACTATTGTAGCCCCATAAAAGCACAATCTTAATCACGCGTCGTGTTAAACCTGATACAGCAACGAAGGCACTTCGTTAAAGAACTGCAGATACACCAAAAACTATCCAACTTATCAGTTCTATCTCCAACAGATCTGCATACTATCAGTAACAGAGCCGGACGCGGCCACTATATTCCCCAATCAGCAACTCCATCTCCCCCAAACTCCGGACATGATGAAGGAAAGGTAAACTAACTTCCCTGGAGAACACAATTCTCATCAGCATTCACCCGGCAAGTCCAAGCCACTACTCATTGAAACCCTATATACCACCATCCAAGTTGGGCATCCCTCGCTGCTCTTGTTCTCCTTCCTCCTCTGACATCGGCGCAGCTGAACTATTTCCGCTACCATTATGGCGGGAATTTCGAGAGAGTAGCGACCCTAACTCCATCATGCTTCGCGTGCGCTGCCCAAATTGTTACAGAAATTCAATAAAGTAGGGGAAAAATGAGGACAAAAGAATTTCCGAACAGCTTGTCTCCACCCAGGACTCTGTGGTTGACTCAGCTCGATGTGGCCCCCTTGCTCCCAGGGAGAGTACTGAAACGATGATTTCCGTACCGGGGAAGTAGCACTCTCGGAAGCAGGATACTAGACAAAAGAAAACAAAAGGCCGAAGATCCCAGGGAAATGATATCACGGTCAGGAACCAAAACAGTACCGAAAGTGGGCAATCAGTGTTCCCAACCGTCCAGTCCGTCGGTCTTCGGAGGACGGGACGGACTACGGCTCACAGTCCGTCTTTTTGGGGGCGCTAGGACGCACTACGCCCGGGGGGGGGGGTGAGGACCGGACGGACTATAGGGGGCTGTAGTCCCGGCGCTTGGACCTCCTGTACTAGCCAAGCTGAAATCATGCACCTCCAAACGAATTCTTTTCACATCATGAGACATCACTCTTGCAATCCCTGGCCGTCCCCGTAGTCCCCCACCGTTTCCGGCCGTCCTCACCCTTTCCCGGCCGTCCTCAATAGTCCCCTGCCGTCCCCCACCGTCTCTGGACATTCCCTGCTGTCCCCCGCAGTCCCCTGTCCTGAACTAAAATGTCTCACCTTGGAGGACCCGCCGCCCTGCCCAAAGATGGCCGTCCTGCACCTAGGCCGCCCCGGATGGACTACAGATAGCCGTCCCTTCCCGTTCGGGGCTCTTGGAAGTCCCCCGCGGGGCCCCGCCGGGCCCCCGGACGGTTGGGAACACTGTGGGCAATCGCGTCTCACACAGAGGGTAGTTGTTGAGAACTATCGGGTGCAGAAGAGGGCAAGCGAGTAGTTCCACAGGTTCAAAGGCAAAGTGGTCACCGGAGAAAGCAAAAGACTTGTTCATACTTATTGAACAAGAAGACTGTTAAGAGAGAAAAAGAAGAAGAAAGAAGAAAGAGAAAGAGAAAAGAAAAGCGAGGATTTAAGAGGGAACAGGGGGGGTGACATAAGTGGTCACGAGGTGTCACGAGGTGTCACTCGTAACTACAGCAACAGATGAGAGGAGAGCGCACCCATAACTACAGTTTCCAACAGTAGTGTTAAAGAAATCGTCGCTGATGAAAAAAAACAAAGACCCAGATGATAAAGATGTCGATAACTATCGACAAACACAAGAAGTGGAGTCCTCTATGGACATGTTCGTCGTGTTCCTCTCAGGTCCCCCGTTGCCTCCCTTAATTCCCTCTTTAAACCCCACGATCTCAACCAGCTCTTAGTAATCCACCCCTGCTGCCACCGTGAACCCTCCACTCCGCTATCTAATACTGTAAACGGCCCGCTCAGAAATTAAAATACTCTTGGGATGTGCGTGGTACGTTGTGTGAGGTGAGATGTTCGTTAATGACTAGTCTTACAAGAGAGAAAACTACTTAGAGGGAAACGCCGGTGTCAAGCCCACTCCCACAGAACCAATGATAGACCTAACCCAAACACAGAAGGCAGTCCCTAAGCTAACCCATAGACATGACCTAAGTGGGTAGCCGTACCTCAACCTATCATATAGCTAACAGAGCTAACAAATACAAGAAACAATTGAGTAACAGGTTAACTTAGCCCATATCTGACCCCACAGTACCGGGCCTACCAGCATGCGTGTGGGCGAAACCAGGGAGAGGGAGGAAAGGGGGAGAGAAATTACTACCGTAAGAACCGAATTAATTGAGAATGGCGCTAGGACGTCCAGAATCCCCGGTTCTGGGTTAGGGGGAGAAAACACAGCAAGAAGGTTCTCCTTCAGCCCTCACGTTAGTCACGGACCTTACTAAGAGATGCAACTCCAACGTCCTAGAGAGATTCAAGTACCAACCAACTATGTCCCATCATATAAGAGACAACCCCGTAGGGCGGGATGACATAGGAAAGCAACGCTTGCGACAAAGCCGTTGTTTAAGGTCAATGGAAGACAATGACAAGAAATTCAACACCCCCAACTGTGATATATTCCGAGTGACAGACTGTGATCTTAAACCTACCCTTTCCTTTAGCAACACACGATGGAAACTATGGATAATTGAACGAAATAAAGGGGGGGGAGCAGTGCAGTAAGCCTACTGCTACATGAGGGCTTAGAATTGCAGATAGTTATGATACTTTGAAGGCGTCATGATTGCATGAGGTATAAAAGTCCACTTGAATGGATACTCGGATATCAACTACGGTCCGTCTTTATCACGCACAGCACATTGGTCCGTCACCCCTTTTCTAGGTATCCTATGAGGAAGGGAAAGCAATACAACGTCAGCACTTTTGTAAACATAGTATAAATTATGAGTGATAACCCATGCCAGTCCTACAGTACCTAATCGACCAATTTCGAGCTCAACACTACAATCTATTACGAGACTGGAAAACGCGAACTAAAAAGCGCACACACAGAGCTCATGAAAGGGGGGGAGGAGAAAAATGGGAAACCAAATAAAAGAAAATCCCGCTTTAATACCAAGTGAGTACAGTAAGCAACAAAACCTTTACCTCTAATGCTCTCGCTCTCATCCTCACTCTCATGTTCGTCCTTCCCACCAATGACTTGTCGCTCAACCTTCTCAACCAGAATTTCCCTAATAGACACGCGGGTTTTAACGATCACGTCGTCGTCAGCTTGAACGTCAAATTGAACACTCCTCCGAGCGGGAACGGAGGTCGGGGGTTTGAGAATTGTCCGGAAGCTGTTGTCTTTCACGTTTGCGAGCCCTATTTGATGCGAGAGGTGGGGTGTTATGATTGCTGTCGGACGGATGGATTCCTCGATGTTCTCCTTGTCGAATCCGACAATTAGTGAGGCTTCAATAGCTGGACCGCGGGCCGAGAGTTCTGATGAATTGGCTGCTGTTGTGAGAACTGCTGGAGGGTTTACAGGCACTAACTCTGGCAAGAGGGCGGCGATGCGTGTGGCGATTTTAGGGGTGTGGGGTGCCGGCTGGGTGGATCACCGAGATGGTGGTTAGAACTAGACGGTTGGTTGGAAAAATGAAAGGACAAACTTCGCCAATGTCTAACAAGTCCAATTCCACTTCCTTTACGGCATCCTCTACGAGTGACACAATCTGGACGGACGCCTTCTTTGCGCCAAGTTCGTATCGCGGTCAGTTAAAGGTAGAATGGAAATCATACCAGCGAGTGGCTCGATAGAAATGGTGGCCAAGGTACCCAGCGACAAAGCCCTCTTCCTCCCCTCAGCCTCCAGCCTCCAACCTCAGTTCCGCGAGCGGCCTCTCATTTCTTGCATCAACCTTATGCTTCGTTATAAACTCTTTCGAAAGAATCGAAACGTGATCCACAAGCACCTCATCAAGTTTCAGTCCACCAAGTGCATAACCACAAGCCGTCTCAAGAATGGCGCAAGTCCTACCGCAAGATGTGACAGCAGTGGCATCACACCTAGTACCCCCGAGATCCGCTACCAAATATTTCTATCAACACCTTGCTCTTAGGGCGTCTTCCTGGCAGCATACGCAAGGACAGCTGCCACAGGTTCATGAATGATCTGTAATACCTCAAGCCCCCCAGCCTGGGCCGCGGCCGCAAGCGCTTCCTTCTGGGTATCCGAAAACTCGGTCGGGACGGTAATCACTGCACTAGTAACTCTCGCCCCAAAAAAGTCCGATACGGGGTCCCTAAGCCGGATAAGGTGTCTTGTGGTGATCTCATTAATGCTAACGGTGGAAATATTTTCGTCGCCCGCCTGCTAGAGCTTAAATGATGGTACACCATCGATCTTCCCTGGTGGGCAGAGTTGTGAATATTCGTAGGGTCAATCTCGGAGTAATTTTTCCCAAGGAAGTCCCGGAAGTAGGGCTGCTGTGTTCTTTGCATTCCAAGCCAGATCCGATTTCGCTTGTGTCCAGTGAACTCTTCCGAGCTCACCCATGATAATACTGTGAGGATTTGTCGATCTAATACTTCCCGTCAGCATTCTCATCTAATCGGCATCCATTCACACATAACAACCGAACCCCCTTCCTCATTCGCGACAACCTCTGCTTTGCCATCCTATACCTCGTCAGTCTCGGTTCCCCTGAAACAGGGATACAACCAGGAACCAGAGTAGTATACTCAATAGAACTCGTAGTACTCCCGAAAGCAATCCCAGTAACCGTCTTGGCATCCTCATCAATCTCGGGACCCGGCGGCGGCGAGGGAGAAGGATTTCCGGACCTTGCCACGTATCAGTATCCTACTGGTATTGGTGGTAGTTGGGGTAGATGATGGATGGAAACGTGTGGTGGGATGGAAGAGAAAGCCGTGGTCGTTGCCCCTCACACGATACTTTTCCGGGGGTTTGGAGATTATCTTTTTTTTAGCACCGAAAACTGGCCAGCAAAATAGGCAGGAAGCCTGGTTGGCTGGCGGGATCAGAAAAGTCTACGAGTGAGAGGCTGTGATGGCTAGACCGAGATTTGTTCAGCTACCACTGAGTATCACACTTCCCCCCAAATCTTTCCCTCTACCCAGCAAGGACCAACTACTATAATAAAACTACAAAACAGCCTCAGAAACAATATAAAAATAGACCCCCCCCAACCG
>Ga0307509_10007546_pt1 | contig 14179 bp, 11 predicted proteins | sample 10_EM_MG_FD_202245 | JGI IMG/M metagenome (GOLD analysis project Ga0307509, IMG submission 202245) | Populus trichocarpa ectomycorrhiza microbial communities from riparian zone in the Pacific Northwest, United States - 10_EM | ecosystem: Host-associated > Plants > Roots > Unclassified | place... | reverse complement strand
GTTCTGAGTTTATGATCATCTAGAACTGTGAACAGGAATAAGAAAGTGGTCAACTCCAACGGGAAGAAACCTGGAACGACACTCACAATCCATAACCAAAACTTTTCCCAGATGTTCTTAGGCGGAGGCTCCTCGTATGTATCCCCAATCACCTCATCCAAGCCCGTTACGAAGTCCATATCCTCAATCCTCACAAACCTACTCTTCATCACGAAACTCGCGACGGCGAACAGGACCGGCCCGGACATCAGCGGGAGGTAATAGGTGACGAAACTGGCCGTGTCCCAATTACCGTGGAGGAAGACGGAGAAGCCGCTGAGGAGGAGGATTATCACAATCGCTACGAGAGCGTACCATGCCGCGTAGGGTTGGAGGGAGGATCTGTATGGGAGGAGTGATCGATCGAGACCTTGGGCGGCCCAACCGGCTCGGAAGCGGAGGTAGGTCTGTAGGGAGGGCCTGTCTTGTCGGTGGCGTGGTCTCAGATTGAGAGGAGTAAAAATGGACACGTACGACGCAGATCCCGAACCATGTCATGAGGCCGGCGACGGCGGTCATGTTCTGGAACCAACCGAAGACTGAGAATGTAGAGAGTTAGATCGTTGGATGGGGTCTGTTCATTGTAGCTCTGACCTTTTCCTGGACCAGAGCTGATACCCATGAAAGCGATAAGAGAGAAGCATGAACCGAATGCCACAGAGACCCATGGAAGTCCCCTCTTCGACGTCTTGGTAAAGATCCCCGGAGCGTGACCATTTAATGCGAGACCATCTGATCATACGAAAGCCATCAGCCGACCGCCTTGCCTACAGATGATGCAGCTTACAGAGGGCTCGGGAGGAGGTGTACAGGTCGCTCGAAGCGGCAGACCAGGCTACCCAGCCGTTACCCGTGAGTTAGTGTTCCGGTTTCGGTTTGACTATGATAATGCGCGCACCAGATGTGAGGAGACAGGCGTTGATCAAGGATGGTAAGCCCTTAATTCCCGCCGTCTTAATGGCAATGACGAAAGGAGATGCGGCAGCATTCTTCACGGTGAGGTTGAGCCCAGGAGAGTTGGAAGGGACCAAGAGACCGATGACAGTGACACCACCGATGTAGAACCTGCGCCCGATGGTCAGTATACAACCGGGATGGAGGGGCGATAACTCATACAGAAGGATACGGATGTAGACTCCACGAATGGCCCTTGGCAAGCTACGACGAGGATTTTTAGCCTCCCCGGCAGCGATCTAAATCATCCCTTCGACCTTAGTCCCGTGACGGGAAACCACGACGCACGCGGCACTTACGGCGACAACCTCCGTTCCAATGAAAGAGAAGGCCGCTTGGGAGACGACGCTCCACCATGCGGCAAACCTACCGGTGGCTCCAGGAATACCGTGATACTGCACGAATGGGCCGGGATTTTTCCAATAACGGAATCCGATTCTGAAGCAAATGTTAGGGTCCTCGGCGTTTTGTCTAGAGTGAAGTCCCCTTGCCTGTCGTGATTTGGTCCTCCTCCGAGATCAAGAATGATTCCGAGGATAATGAGGCCCACGATAGCAAAGACTTTGATGGAACTACGATGGAATATAATTATTGGCACGGGTCGATAAGTCGAACGGCTTCAAAACTGCGTGTTCACGTACGCGAAGACAAATTCGGCCTCTCCGTAGGCGCCTGGTACCCGTCGATGAGCACCTAGGGAGATCTCGTTGATCTACAGGAAGCGCTTACCAGCACCGAGCATGTTGATGAGGATGACCACGACCATACATACCGAGATCCAAACCGCGGGGCTTGTCTTGCTGTCCCAATACCCGACGAGAATCGCGGCAGCACTGCGGGGTGACCGAAGTAAACAAAACTGGGAAGGAAGAGCGCAACCAGAGACAAACCTTAATTCAGCCGGTAATATGATGGTCCAATTGTACCAGTAGAGCCAACCGAGAAGGAAACTGAACCCCTTGGAAACATAACGCTCTGCCATGGTAATATGGCCACCAGGGATTGGGAGGTACGACATCATTTCGCCAAGCGAGATCTTCGAAACGAGGGATTAGTCCGTGCCCACTCGAGCAGTCACGGCGAGGCGCACCATCACGGAATATGTAATAGATCCAACGAGGAGGTAACCGAGCAGGAGACCGACGGGACCTGCGTGGAATGGTAAGGGACGAGGGGGATGCAGCGCCAGGAGATTGACAGGTCACGCACCTCCATTCTTGAGGGCAGTGGCAGTACCGAGAAATAGACCTTGCGGACCGCGAGTGAATTGGGGGTCCCCTTCTCTGTTGTGTAGAGAAGAAGCTGGCCGCACCTGTACCGATGACACCTGAAAGCGGTCACGCGGGGTTAGGATGACTGTTACAAAGCTGAGTGAGTTTGAATGACGGACCTCCGATTGATATCATGGCGATGTGGCTGGTGGTACGAGGGTGAGCTGTTCGTCCGTGAAATGCGCTTACGGGGATGTGGGGTCTCACCGTTGCTTCATTTGCCTGATATTCAGAGGCGACCTTTGTCAGGCGTTCTCCGACAATGAACCAGCGAACGTACCTCTTGAGCGAATGCTTGGGATGCCCAGAAAGAGACTCTGAGTCAGCAGCTTCAGAGCCCCCTTGGTGTTTCCTGTCGTCATGGTGCTTTTCGGAGAGGAAAGCCATAGCGGGAATCGCAATAGGGGGCGAGGGAGAAGTGCTCGTCGAAGCTGGGAAAGGAAAACCGGGGAGTCCAGCCGGCTTTTATACAAAGCTGGGCCGATAAGGAAGTGGCAATAGCCGTATCAACAGCTCGGTCACCATACGGCCAGATGCGAGACACGTATTAATGGAAGGTTGGGAGCGGTAAGTATCATGATTCCCAAGATGAATGGACTCTACGTTGATCAAGGGCAAGATAGAGACCGACACCTTGTGGTGGGTTCCCACCCCGCTGGACGCTCGGTGAGGCGGCTAGCAACCTCTCTTTGATATTGCTTGACCGAAACTTACCTCATTTCTTCATGCTTGCAGCGAAACAATCCCTCTCTCCCTTACGGGATGGTGGGAGTTTGACTGGCTCAGTGGCATCCCCGGTTCGCGATTGAAAGCGCGGGAGTGATCACGGATCTGATGCGACCGGCCCGGCGCGGGGACGGGTTACATAGGCGTGGGAAGTGATGGCTGTGGTATGACCTCATTGATATTGGGCCCGACGTCATACAGTTGCACTGGTTTCGACACCCGGAGGGTCGTGTGCACTGCTCTGTATATCAAAGCCTCGAGGATTCCACGGAAACATCGCCTCCTACATAATACACACAGGTTATCTCCTGGCTGTTAAAATCCAGTGAAGCTGCTGCTCTCAAGCTCTCTTCTTCGCACCCCCACCATCCTCTCCTCCTCCTGCCGCCACTCTGCATCCACGCTCTCTATCTTCCTCTGTCCCTCATAAACCCGCTTCGCACACTCCTCTCGAAACGCCTCCTCCGTCTTCGTCCTCCTTTCCTTTACCCACACTCCAAGCATGCCAAATCCTCCAGACCGATCCCATAGTTCCGCTTCTGGCCCTATCTTTGGCGATAATACACCATCATCGCCATCTTCCCATGGACCCTGATAGTTGAAAACCTTTATCGGTGCCGGACGCTTCAAGATACTGGGTGTCTCCTTAGCGCTTCGAACCACCTTCCGCAGAACGCCAGAATTAGCACCGCCATTTGGGACCTGGACATCACCTCGAAGGTTCTCCATGCTGAACCGAACCTTGCTCGCAACCTTCTTCCTCAATCGACAACTGACATCCTTCCAACCCGCATACAACCTCTCCTCAAGTTCTGCACCCGCTCCAGCCCTCTGAGCATCCAGCTTTCTCTTCAAGTTGCCAAACGATCTTTGGACTCTCCCCCCTCCCCTGATCCCCATCCGCTTTTCTCGATGCTTCCTCTCCTGCTTCTCCTGGAAAGTCTCCGTCGAGAACATGTATGGAGATGAGGCCAAATCCGGTATGAGTCTCCCTTGCTGGCTCTCCACCACGGGATACGGCAACCCAGAATCTAGGCAATCCTTGGCGTTGGTTAGGCAGATATGTTTTGCCCTCTCGGCCGCCATTCGGTTTTCTGTGGGAGGGTGTGGAACGTAGGGCGCCTTAGGGACGTTATGAGAGATGTATGCGTAGTCGCGGATGATGATGGGGGGTGCCTCTTCATCCGATTGCGGGACTGCGTCCCTTCTCGTGGCTGAGAGTCTTTCAGGGAGAATGAGAGTCGGAACGGTCTTGTCGGTGACCAGCTCTGCTAAAGTTCTTCGAAGTCGAGCCGTCCTGCTACTCGTCGTCTCGTCCTCTGTCTCAGACCCCGAAGCATCGGAGAAGTTACTCAAGTCCGACAGTTTGCGCCTGTTGACCCTCAGCTCCTGTTCCGCCTCCCAGACCAACTTGGCGGTTCCCTCAGACTCCCGTTTCCTCTTTGTGCCCCTCGACTGCCCCATCGTGACGAGTGACCATGTGCGAGGAACGGTTGAGAATGCCGGTTGGAGTAAGTGGGGTGCTTCGAAAGAGGGGTTCGAAGGTGCAGATAGGCGAAGTCTCTTGTGCCGTTGTTGTGATCCATACCCGCTCAATTCACCCGCCGAGGACTCCGATAGGCGGCGCTTCCTCTGACCCGAATCAATATTCTGCTGCTGCTGTTGCAAGGGAACGACTGTGGGTCGGGCCGGAGACTGTTTGGCAATCCTACCGAAGACCTGGATAGCTTTGCGCGCAACGTCTGCAAAGGTTCTCATGATCGGGAAAGTGGACCCCGTGGAGGGTTGCGAAGACGGCATGGTCGTCAAGGTGGTTGAGGACGCGGTACCTCGACTCCTATCCCTGCGATTCCCCGAGCCTGGGACGGAAGAACGAGCCGAATCGCCGTCTATCCACTTTCCGACCGGGAAATCGAAAGGCGGCACCGTGACCGACGAAGTATCCCCGTCACAGTTACCCAGGTTGGTGACAGAAGCCGGAGGGAACGCATTGATTACAGCCATGGGGGAGAGCAAACCAGGACCAGGGACCGAGGGTGCGGATTCGCTCTCGTCAGGATGTGCGATAGCTTTGCCTTCAGTCTGACCCTCAATTGAGGGCCCAGGCTGAAGCGAAGCTTCCTCAACCGCGAGCGGTGGAAGTTCGACGGGTTCGCTGGGGGCTCTGGGCGTGCCCTCTGCAATACGAGGGGTCTCGAGAGGGGGGAGGAGTGGGGTGGGGTCTCGCAAGGGGGAACGTAATGCACTGAGGGGTGGGAGTTTGATAATTAACTTTGGCCGTGGGGGGACCGCTTGGACTTCTGGTACGTCGGGTTCCTCCTCCTTGATCGTACTGACCAGTTTCCGTTCTTGCACTACAGGTTGTCTCGCGCCCATCTGTCCCTCCATCTCTTCGACCCTCCTCAGGAACCGCTTCACGGCGAGCTCGACCTGTTCCTTCGTCTGGCCCGGGACAACAAACCTAGTCGGCGGTCGCTCACACCCCTCCAACCAATGGAAATTCAGAACATGCGAATCCACCGGTGGATCAAGCACATCTTCCTCCTTTACCTCCCCTCGCTTCTTCCGCAATTGTTTCTCCCGTTCCTTCTCCCTGGCACCGTCATAGTCGAGCTTAAACTTGACCCTCCTCATCTCCAGTTTAAATTCCTCAGGAGCCGCTCTCCTCAACCCCACTTCCCCCATATCGACATTCTCCAGGGGGACGCACGTAGCTGCCGCCTTGAAATCGATGATGGTAACTTCGGCATCGGCGTTGATTAACATGTGACGTAGTTCCGCGTCGCCGTGGAGGATGCCCTGAGTGTGAAGCTTCTCAAAAGCTTCGACGCAGCGCCGCTTCAGGACATCAGGCATGTCAGGAGAGGATTCGATCCAGAAACACTCGTGGGGAGGCTCCGCTGCGACATTGACGAATCCAGGCTCGATGTAGACGTTGATGATGTGGGGTACAACCGTCCCTTGGAGTGGCCGGAGGTGCCTGGAGGAAGCGAAGAGGGATAACTGTGGCCAACGTTGACTATCAATTTCCGCACTGTTGGAGGTTCGAGGGGACGGGTATCACCTCCGAGAAGAATCCATTCCAACGGGGAACGTTATTCGTGTTCCATCTGTGCAAACCGATTAGCCTGGAGAGAGGTACGCAAAGGGAAAGGAATCGCACAGTCGGCTGATATATGTGATAGGGTTTCCAGCGATGACGCCCTTCCTCAACATGACCGATAACGGGGGAGTGACTGCAGAAATCAGTCTCAGTGAATCGTCAAACGATTTCGTCTCTGTTCGACCCATACCTTTGATACGCATCAAAGTCTCCCACCTGTCGATGGAACAGTGCCTCACCACCTCCCACTTTCCACTAGGGGTATACAAGTCGTGGTCTGTTCCATAATCTCGGTCCGGGTGAGGGATAGGCTCATCATCGTCCGACCTATGATCGCTATCGACATCTTGTTCGGCAGCGCAAGTACAAAGTCCTGGAGGGCACCCAACGCGGCGAACTTGGGATTCATGCTGGCTTGGGTTTGGGGCTGAGGGCGAAGGTGGGGAATGCGTCGACCAGTCGATCTTTGGGCTGCGTAAAGGGGAAGGAGGTTCATAAGGTGCGGTCAACGTTGCAAGGAACCCTTCATCCCTTTCAATCCCGTCCGCATCGAGCGGACCGTCCTCGATTGACCGTATATGCTCGGTCAACTCCTCACAGAACCTAGGTACCTCATACGCGGCGGGACCCATCGTTCGCGCCCACTTTCGGCGAACTTTCAGCTTCTTCCGGCGCGCTTTGCGATAGCCTTTGCTGTCGTCGAGTTCCACCCGCTCGTGGTCATCGTCTGAGCTGCACGACGCAACGTCGTAGCTTGACCGGGGTAGAGCCCAGCCTGGTACTCGGTAACGGCGGGGACTGTATTCGATCTGGATGGAAGGGTCAGAGGAGGAGCGCCGACGATTAGGTTCGTTCAGAGTCTTATTCGGCTGCCTTATGGAACCCATCGCTCGAGTATCAGGCGCAGGGCGGAACTCGAGGTGGACGAGGAGTTGGGTGTGAGAGGTAAAGGAGAGGTGAAAGAAGTGCGCGGTGAGTGAGACATCTGTCAGAGGCGGGGTTCATATTTGAAGACTCTTAAGGGGGTTGATTCACTAATTTTTCGAGGATAAAGGCTCAGGGCGAAGTGTGGTTGTGGCGGCACAAAGACAAGTCCAGATATGGATCAAAGACGCAAGGCGAGGATCGATCGGACGTTTTAGCAAACAGGACTATACATAAAATACGTCCACGGTAAGTCAAAGACTACGAACTACGCTAACTTCCCAGAGTCACACCAGCCAACCCGGGGAAAGACGCTGGACGAGATACGTACAACGTACGTGCGACAGGGCATGTGGCCGGCGTAAAACCCATTAAGAAAGAACGATGCATACAACAACATGGGTGAAGGGAGAGAAGAGAGATATGGATGCAAGCGTGGCAGGCGATGCAATGCGGAATGTGTAGGTGGTGGGTGCAATAATAAGGATATGGATGCGATGGTATCTGGGGGTGGTGGAATGATGGGGATCGAAGGCGAATAAAATATGCGAGCAAATGTCTGTGAAGAGCGTAGCAGGTCCGAACGCCTCGAATCCAATAGATAATTTGGGGGATCAGTTTTTTTCGTTCTTATCGCCATAATGCCTCCAGGACTGCACGTAGCCGTGGTATCTGACTCTATGGTGGTGTCGGCTGGAAGGGTTGGAGAAGGTCTTGGTGCAGTCAGGGCACGAATAGGGCTTTTGGCCGGTGCTATTGTGTTTCGTTGTCAGTAAATAGGTCGCTAGGCAATGAAGAAAGGGACGTACTGGATGTTCTGGTGTGTCTTGAGGTGGAACTTGGTCGCGAAGCATTGACCGCAGTCAGGGCAGACAACAGGGCTGGGTGATGGGCGGGTGAGTAGGGTTCGCTGCAAAGAAGGCGGAGGTCGACGTACCGAATCTTCAAGTGGACGGTCCTAACATGCCTCTTCACCAAACTAGAGCTCGACTGAAAACCACACTCGTTCCCGCTTGCGTCGTTCCAAATGCACTTGGTCTTTCCCCCAGCAACTTTCTGGATATAGTCGTCGGTGTTGACGGTTGCGGGGGGACTGGCGGTGGAAGACTGCGCCGACTCATTTTTGGCTGAAAGGGCAGGAGAGGAAGGAGTCGGAGGCGTCTGCGGGGGGCTCCCGGTGGAACAAGAGTTGTTGGAGAGGTTGCGGTGGTGACGGGAGTCAGAGGAGAGCGGGTTGGAGTGCGCAGAGGTCGACGGGTGGAGGGCAACGGGCCAACTCCTGGTCTGCTGGTGGTGGTAGGGGGAGTAGGGGCTGGATCGGACTCTCCTCTCGAGAGATGGAGAGCCGTTTCCGAGGGAGCGAGAGACGAGTTGAGAGTCGGTACCAATCGAATGTCTGCGCACAGCGAGAGCCTGGAGGTCGTTCATGGAGAGCGAAGCTCTGCGATCCGGCAGGACGTGAGGTGGACGATGCTGGTAATTGAAGGGTGACTCTGGGGAGAAGGGCTCGCATTTAATGCGAGAATCTGCTTCGGAGCGGACATCGCAGTCTTCGTCAGAGTCGTCTTCGGAGTGGGAGCAGTCTGAGCGTGGTGGGGGTCGCTCGGAGGAGGTTGGGGAGTGAAGTGCTTCAGCGGAGGTCGGGGTTGGAGTCCAATCTTGGTTAAGGAAGGCGGCGGCTCTCTGAGAATCGCTGCGCCTGTATGGGTATTGAGACTGGGTGACGGTCCTGATGGGAGGCGGGAGGAATCTGGAGTTGGAGGTGAAGATGTTAGGGGTGTTGTTCATTGGAGAGCTCTAACGGAAGAAGGAGACGGAGGAAGGAGGGGTGACTTGCCATTCCACCGTTCGAAAGCGTTGCCCTAAAAGCCAAAGCAAAAAGCTGTACGTCGAGGGAGAACGGGTTCAAAGTGACGTAGAAATCCACAGCCACGAGTGTAATCGTGCAGTGTCGGGACTTTCCTTATCCGGCAACCGGGCCCTGCATGCCCTGGCGGTGAATGCGGGGCGTTTCCCGACAACGAGCACAGGATATCTCATCCCCCTTCCATTCCACTCTGCGGGGTAGCACAATCCTAGCTTGAAAGTGAAAGCACGGCTCGGACTTGTCCACCCGGAGGTCGACCGCGGGAACAGTACCCGGACTGATCTCACCTCTCACAAATCCCTTTGCCATTGAGAACATCATCCCGCTCCAGAAACCCTGTTTGAGAATGCCCTTACCCTGGCCGGTGGAATAATAGGGACCCACAGGTTCACGGATCTTCCCACCGAGCTTTGTCGTATAGGCAACGCGCGCGCAGCGTATGTACAATACGGGTGCAGACCGCAGCGGAAAACGGTACGGACGACGACCCCGTCCAGTCGAAAAGGACGGTAGCGGCCTGTACTCCAACCCCAACGCACCAGTGGGGTCGGAGTATGGAACTCCCGTCCGGATCACGACCCGACAACATACCGGACACACCGTGGTATGCTCTGCTCTCACCCAGGGTGAGTGAGGTTCACACAACAACTCGTGTGCCTTTGTTCTCGGAATGAATCCACGTCCTAACCACCCATCCCACCTGTGTAGGTGGCACAAATGCATCGACGGCCACGCAGCCGCGGCGCGTCCGATGCGTATCGCTCGTGTCACGTGACCATGGGCAAGGGGGATCCTGCCATGGCCCACAGAGCGCTCGAGCGGCAATGACATCATTGACCAACGGAAGCAGAGTGACGGCCAGGCTGTGTGTGATCGACAAGTGGGAAAATCCCAGGGCGGATGAGAGTTAAGGTAGGCATACATTGTACACAGCATGACAAACAACCTTCCCCCAACTAGGAACGCACGGCTCTACTCTGTAAATCCCTAGCAGTGCACTTCAACTCGAGGCTATCGATGACAATCCCACCCGCCTTTGATCCCGTCCCGCCGGTCCCGGTTCGTGACACCGCAAAAGCAGGATTGAGGGGAAGCCCTCCCCCACGGTTCTACGCTTAGTGCTCTCGGCCCTTTCGTCTTCCGTGCAATGCCCACTTTCCACGTCAGACAGACGTCGTCTATGCCCAATGCCCACTGGCAGCGGTGCAGTCAGTGCGTTGTGGGAAAGTCTCAGGCCCCCGCTATCCCCACGACTTGCCTCCCACTGCCACGCCTTCTACGTGATTGGCAAAGTTCCTCCTTCGTCCCCACACGCCACGCCCGGAAGAGCGACCTGAAAATCCGTGCTGCCCAAGCGTGGAGGAACGGCCACTGCTGGGGTGGGCGTCTGTTTGTCACCCGGCTCGGTAAACGGCACAACCGGTCATCGATCATCGACGGATGCTGCATCGCTGATCGTGGTCGAGGGTTTCTGGCCACAGACTTCCATTGCATTGCACCGCACGTCTCAGTAATCCCAGCCCGGTCACTTCCTTCGTCACCACATTTCTTTGTCATTGGACGATCCTGAATCGCCGAAGCTATGGCGACTTATTGTGCCCAGCGGCCACCAAACACGACTCCGGTAACCACGTTTGCTTCACCCTCGTGACCACCCTTACCGTATTTACTGGGGCGAACCATCTGAATTCGTCACATTGCATATCAACGCCGACGTCGGGTAACCTATCCGCGCCCGCGACAAGGGGTTCGTAGCCGAGCCAACGAGCTTGCTACGTGGTGAACGGTTTCCTGCCGACCTAGACCTTATCTTCGGAGAACAATGGCAAACACGACTGCTGACGAAGCGGGATCGGCAAAGTACGCTCATCCCCACTCTCCCGCCTCCACCGAGCTGGGAAGTTCCCTAAAGCGCTCTACAGCCACCGGGGCCGGGTAACGATTGGGGTCTTTCTGTCATATTTTCAACCTCATCTTGTTTCACGTCCACTCACAAGTTACTTCTCGATTCGTGCGCCCTCGCCGTGGTATGGCCGGGTGCCGGGGGCATGGCACAATTGAGAATAGCCAACGTGGACACCGACGGTGAGTTGTCAAATCCAACTGTTTGCCGAGGCCCAGCTAATTTTAGGCTAATTACAGTGTCACCGTTGTTGAACGCAACCTGCCCATCCCAGACAATGTTCCATGAGGTGAATGACGATGCCTTCTCAGGCTCACGTTCCCACACATGGCTACCATTCCATCCTTTGTGATCTCATCACCACCCCCAGAGCCACCTTGCACCGAATTTCCTCTGGTCCTTTGTTGTTCTAATCTTTCACCCGCATGTGTACGTCGAACGGATCTCGGAATCTATTGCATCTCGCTTGAGAAACGCTCGCCATAGGTGTGCTGGGAAGCACCAGCTGCACATGCTCACGCCATATAACTCACTCATTTGTGACAAATTCTCGGTCAGGTGTGGTCGCCACCCACTGAACTCGCCCACATCCGCGAGGCGGGCAACTCGAAGGCGTTTTTGTTGTGTACTCTGCTCCACCGGTACAAAATGTTTCCATCCCTTTGGCCCGGTATAAAATAAGCGGAAAACGAGGGTGGAAGTCCGTGGCACCAATGTTGTTTGACCCCAGAGCGCTCGCGTGTGCACTTCTTGTCTCCACCGTAGTCTTCGGCGCCGCTGTAGAGCCTGCTGCGCGCCTTCAGAAGAGAGCTCAGCCCATGGGTATTGACGTCTCCTCCCACCAGGGCGACGTCAACTGGAGCACTGTCGTTGCCAACGGCGTTTCCTTCGCCTTCATCAAGGCAACCGAGGGAACCAGTAAGAGCGATGGGACCCTCATCGCGCGGAACGCTAACATTTCATTTCAGCCTACGAGAACCCTTACTTCTCCTCCCAGTATACCGGCGCCACTAACGCTGGACTTATTCGTGGCGGCTATCACTTCGCCCTTCCTGATCGGTCCTCTGGTGCGACCCAGGCCAACTTTTTCGCCTCCAACGGTGGGGGCTGGAGTGGCGATGGTATCACCCTCCCAGGCGTCCTCGACATTGGATGTACGGATCATATTACTATACTTCCCCGACCGCTTGGGTTTGCCGGCTAAACACCCACCATTTATCGGATAGATAACCCATACGGTGCCACTTGTTACGGGTTGAGCGCCGCTTCAATGGTTAGCTGGATCAGCGATTTCTCCCACACATACCATGCCCGCGTTGGCCGTTACCCGGTGATCTACACCACCACCAATTGGTGGACCACTTGCACTGGTAACAGCGCAGCGTTCGCTTCTAACAGCCCACTGTGGATTGCTCGCTATGCTAGCAGCGTCGGCACTTTGCCGAATGGGTGGAGCTACCATACTTTCTGGCAGTACGCCGATTCTGGTCCCGTTCCTGGGGACCAGAACTACTTCAACGGTGACATGGCTGGTTTGAGGCGGTAGGTCATCCTCACGTCTTCCGAAAAGTCGTACGGTGCTCTGACCCACGTTCTCCAATAGCCTTGCTACCAGTTAAACGGCTGCAGGCAAACGAATGACGGGACAGTATAGATATACTCCATACCCACCAGTAAAAATCACCGTAAAAGAACACACGCGCGCACGTTCGACCTTCCGGGTTTATGAACGATATGAGACTGCAGAGATTGCAACACTCGTGATGAACACAGCGGTCGAGATTTGAATGCTGCAGTCATTGAGTTCGGCGCCGGTCATGCAAACCCATTCACTCCTCCTGTGAGATTCGCTCGCCCCACAAAATCGATATCCTGGACCCTCCAGAGTGAAACCGCCCTTACGATCCCGTCGTTTTGGCACCGCCCACATTCGCCGTTGCGCGGTAGGGAGCGCCAAGACTTTGGGGTTGTGATATCAGCAAAGAAGTCACACCCTCAAATCCCGTAGTCCCGTTTGGCCAGCGCATCCACGTACACCCCGACCACACATACCTCTCGCTGTGGTGGAAGCGCATACAATGCCCAGCTTTAGCCTGAGGAAAAGGAAACTCCCAGCAAAACCCGACAACTCATTACGCAACCCCGACACTCCGACAGCGGTTCGTCCTCTTTCCCGCAACACGTTTCAGTTCCAGGCTTCAAACATTCTCATCCGCAATACCCATGTAGCGCCGCAAGATCCGTAGAAAAGTCGTCTTCCGGGTCCTTTCTGTGCTCACGTTATGTCTATTGGCGGCGTACCAGGTGGGTGGCTTCTATATGTCGAGTCGTGTTGTTAGGCGCCCATACTCTTTGCATAGTATGTGCAATGGATGAGAAGAACACAAGACGCACAGTTGATGCCGCTAGAAGGGGAACCAAAGTACTTACGTACGGTTACGGCGGATGTGGAGAAACAGCAGGCGGTGGTTAATGCGTTTCGGGTGAGTTCTTCTGATTCCAGGTGTACCTCCTGTGGCCGGCGCTGACCTGGATTGAATGGGCGTTCATTGGGGATTTCAGCATGCTTGGTTAGGGTATGGTGCGTCGTTACTTTCGCTTGGTTGCGGAGTGGGGATGTGCGCGGATGGGTTTTGACCGACTTGGTTAGAGAGGGACGCTATGGGCTGCGACTCTTACCACCCCGTTTCAAAGCGCGGGTCGAACCTCACCTACGCTGGCGGGATCGGGTACATGGTCCTGGATGCGATAGACTCGCTGATACTCCTTGGCATGGACGACGAGTACCAAAGAGCGAGGAAGTGGGTCGCAACTGAGCTCAGTTTCGACAGGAATGGTATCTACAACACTTTCGAGGTTAGTCCCCCCCCCCTTCGAGAGCACGAGAGCGGACGAATTAGATTGTGTACGAGGTGACGGTGGCTTACGACGGGGTTTTCAGACGACTATTCGTGTATTGGGTGGACTACTGTCCGCGTACGCGTTGTCTGGACGTGACTCTCTATACCTCGAGAAAGCCGTCGACCTGGCGGATAGGATCATGCCCGTCTTCGGAACACATAACGGGCTTCCGATGACCATGGTGAACCTCGGTTTAAAACAGGGTATCCCGGAAACCAACCACAATGGATGGGTCAGCACCGCTGAAGTTGCCACCCTACAACTTGAATTCAAGTACTTGAGTCACATTACTGGCGACCAGAAGTATTGGAACGCAGTGGAGAAGGTCATGGAGGTCGTTCGGGATGCGAAGATGGACAATGGGCTCGCGCCGATATTCATCAAGTGGGTTTTTTCTTCCCTTCACGCGTCCGTCGACCTGCGTTGCGTTTCTGATATTTTTGGTGTTTAGTCCTGTCGACGGAAAGTTTGCGCTGTCGGACATTCGGTTG
>Ga0307509_10007545_pt1 | contig 14179 bp, 13 predicted proteins | sample 10_EM_MG_FD_202245 | JGI IMG/M metagenome (GOLD analysis project Ga0307509, IMG submission 202245) | Populus trichocarpa ectomycorrhiza microbial communities from riparian zone in the Pacific Northwest, United States - 10_EM | ecosystem: Host-associated > Plants > Roots > Unclassified | place... | reverse complement strand
GCCCGGCCAGGCCAGGCTCAGGCTTAACCAGGCCTGCAGGCTCGGGCCAGGCTAGATCCGAGAGAATTTGGACAGGCCGGGCCCGGCTTTACCGAAGCCTGGCCGGCCTGGCCCGTTGGGAACACTGATCATCCGTATTCGAGTAAATCGTAGTATTCGAGTACAAGGGCAAGTCATGTGATGAAGCCACGCAGCCCACAGTGCTCAAGAAAGCCTACTAAATAGTGTTAAAATACCGTCCTACTCCAACAATTGTCTTGTTTGATTACGTATCATATCATAATATTTCGTTTTGGAATAGATGGGTGATCCCCTATCCGAGGCGAGATCAGAATGTTTACTTAGATATAGAGAAGGGGATTCCCTGAAAATACAAACTTTATGTCACTAATATTGCTTTCTTGCAATGTCACTAGTCTATTGACATACTATGCCGGCTTGAGCAACGCGTGCTGTGGAATAGGATACGGGAAAAGAGGACCACAAGCCATAAGGGATTAAAATAGACTTTGAGAGATTAAAATCGAATTTGCTCTTGTCTAGCAAGTGTTGTCTCGACATAATGAAAGCCTCACATCTGCTGTGACTACACCCTTCAGGGGTCTTAATAACCTTTAATGGACCCCCGGCTTTGGTCCCAGTAGGTCAGAAGCGAAATCATCTGGTTGGGTTGTGTCTAGAACGGCAATGCTGCCAATCCCCTTTGCGATTATTATTTTTTGCGCCCGGGAATGCGGTTGACTTCAGGGCAGTTCTACAGAGTTTTCCTAGGGGCGAGCTGTAATCTAAACGGGATCCCCAAGGCTAGCTATATGTTTACCAAACCTTCACTCATGGCGCCGATTTGCCCTACCGTCTCCTATAACGGTATCACTCTCGCTCGGCTGTTCCAGATAATAAATATATCGAACAGCTATAGTACTACTCGAGTGGTGATGACGAAATAACGAAGGACACCTTAAACCCAAACTGTAACACTGACGACCTGTATTATGTGTGCGCAAGACGAAGAAACTTAAATTAAGTTCTTAACGAAACTTCATGGTACCACCCCAAAGTTATAATTCCCATTATCAACGGTAGATCTATTGGGTGGCTTTTCGCTGGTTGGTAGGCTTCTCAGTGCTTGTGGTAATGATGTCCTCTGTGGTCCACCGAGGGGGAACAAAGGTGGATGTAAATTTACTAGGTAGGGTAAGTTAGTATCTCCTAGACCGGCAAGACAGCGAAATTTCGTGCCACCCCTGTCACATGGATGACTAAAGGGCGATAAACAACCCCTGCCTCAGTATTCCTCAGTGATAGCAGCGTAAGTGTGGTCATGCGGATTATATTAGCTGTGTTCTGAAGTCTACACATCTGCAAAACTTTGGTCATTAACAAAAAGTTACTTATTAACTGCTGTCTTAAAAATGAACAGGGGTGGCACGAAATTTTCAATGTCTTGCCGGTCCGAGAGATAGTTCCCTGAAGTTAAGAGCTCTCTGAGCTAGGTTGAAACCGTCCTTCCCCGATCCATTTTACCGGTCAAAAAATCCCAGGATGAGCGGTGCCAATAGAAGTGACATAACAAACCTGCTCCTGGGGAACCCAGCTCCCCTAGCCCTACCTCGTTCTTAGACCATTCCGGGAAGATGGGTAGACTTTCGGTGCATCACAATACAATTGTAGAGCAATTAGTAATAGCAATGTTCATTGACTATGATGTGATAAATCTTTTCCCAAGAAAAGAATGCAGTGAGGAAAACAGATGCATGGAGCCCTTTTTTCCCCTCCTGTTTCTCCTACAAGCACTGTACCCTTAGCTTTTCAAACCCTGGAATACCTTATAGTATGAACATTATCTAGGCTCTCTGTCGGGCCAATTATTAATTTGAACCGATGTGAGGAGAAAAACAGCTTCTGCATCGCCTAGTAGTCTCCAACAAGCTAAGTTAAGTCGTAAAGGCTCAATCTGCCCGCTCTTTGGAAAAGTAGAGAGGTGCTCGTAGAACGCCAACCTCATCGAAACGCTCCTCCATCCGAGGCTGTGTTGAGATGATACGGTAGATCTGCTATCGTCTGAGTATTGTGAGCAGATACTAAACTCAACGCACTGTACCGGTAATTACGAGTCCTGAGTGAAATGCTAGCGAACAGCATTTTTGACGCAAACATCTGGTGCGAGCCAACCCTTTTGCGCTTGGAGATCCAAGGCTGATCTGCGGGTAAAATCAGTTGAACCGGCGTCTGGGAAGAGCGTTTTTTTCCAATTGGAAGTCTTCGCGAGGCAGCATCCTTGGCGGGGCTCAGTATCAAAAGAAGCGCACGTTCAGTAACCTTCGATTGCTCGCTTGCTCGAAATCTTGGGCACGTCTTCTACGTGCCTCACAGCTCAACGTCAGAATCGGCTCAACGTCAGATTCAATTTTGTATGTAAATTTAAGGATTTCAAACTACAACCAAATCTTCTGTGATTTAAATAAATGTGCTTTTGGCTTTCTCACACATTGTTTTAAGTCTTCGCAAATAAATCTTCCATCTTTTTCCCTCTCTTTTACAACTTTTATTTTCGCGTGGTGCGGGTTTGGTCTAGATTAATTCAATAAATTTCATTATAACTAATAGGAGCCTTGCTAATCTACCGTAGGCTTTGGATTAAGCGTGAAACTGACGTTGAGCCGATTCTGGCGTTGAGTTGTGAGGCACGTAGAAGACGTGCCCAATATTTCGAGCAAGCGGGCGACAACCTTGGCACGGTTACTGCACGATGATACAAATCATCCAAAACTATGATACAGCGGGGTGTCAAATTAACGCCATCATTCGTACCTCGCAACCGAGCACCACAGATAAAAATTTGTGAATGTATTTCCTTCGACAGCCACCAGACCCAAATGATATGGCCAATTTTCCACCCTCACAGCGGCATGCTTTCGCTCCAGGAGTAAGGCTAGGTGTGTTTTATTTTCTGTTGTTGAGGCTGCCCAAATTTTTATTGCTGGCGTTAAGCTAGGGTACTTACTTGGTTGCGAGGTACTCGGGCATGGACGTGGGTGATCAGACAGACAAGGATAAAAAACTTTGTGTCCCCATAGACTTTTAATCCCTATCTGTCCGATCGCCCACGGCCATATCTGGGTGCAAGTGTTCGCGTTCATCTGACACCCCGCGTTATTACGGATGCCTGCCAATATCTGCCAAGCCTCGCTGAAAGTGCTCCCCCGGTCTGCTGGGATAAGCGGTTGGACCAACGCACATTTGTGCAACGCCAGAGCCTCTCGATTATCGCCCCTCTTCAGCCTCCGGGGGTGCTCTGGAACTCCGGAAGAGTCTCACTCTCCTTGCACGCGACCCCTCTCTTTCTCTCTCACGAAAAAGGAATTCGAGTAATAGCATAGATGTCGTCGAAGTACCAGCAGGTCACCGGTAATGTCAACTCGTTTAACGTGTCAACAAGCCTCAATAACGTTGTCAACTACATTACGGCAGCAAATAGCGCCGCCGAGAAGCGCCAAATACTGCACTGGCTATCCCCGCTTGAACTACAGCGGAGGCACCAAGGCGTACGAACCGACCGACTCAATGGCATAGGAAACCGGGTACTAGAAACCAACGAGTTCAAGAGATGGAGTGACGAGAAAGACGGCTGTGTTGATCCAGTGTTGTTCTGTTATGGGAATCCTGGAGTGGGTAAAACTTATCTCAGGTAGCTAGCCTCTCGACTAGGGAAAGACAATATCACTAACGAGTAAATAATAGCTCCGTGGTGATTGACAGCCTGTGCGAGCGGGCTGGGGGGAAAGGCATCGCTGCCGTGGGACTCTACTGCGATTTCCTTACCCAACAGGAGCAGTCCAGCACAAGTATGTTAGGCGCCATCCTCAAGCAACTTGTCACCAGAGGAGGAATCCCGGACCATATACGGGAGGCTTTTCGGAAGGCCAAGAATGAGTTTGGGGGCCGAGGTCTCCGAGTTCCCGATCTGGTAGAAATTTTGAAGAAGGTTGTTACATCGTTTCCTCTGGTAGCTATATGCGTTGATGCTTTAGACGAATCCGCTCCGCTGCACCGATGGGAGCTCCTCGAGTCGCTGCGAGAAATCGTTCTGGCGTCAGGAAATACGCGAATATTCCTTACCGGGCGGCCTTATATCGAAGCCGAAATCATGAAATGTTTCAGCAAGGTTGCTATGATATCTCTTAGTCCTACCCAGGACGATGTTAAGAGTTATTTGGAGATGAAGCTGAGCCGTGACACTGACCTCTATGCAATGGACGATGAATTGCGGGCGGATATTATGAGAGTGATTCCGGAGAAGATCTCAGAAGTGTAAGCAAGATCAAGTGCCTCCCCAATATATCTCTGAGTTATTACTCACCAGCGGCGATGTATAGCTTCCTTCTCGTTTCTCGAAGCATTGATGCAATCCTGGGCGAGCCCACTCTCCATCAGAGAAGAACAAAACTTGACCGAATGATCGGGGGGCAGGGTCTGGGGGACCCTTATGCGGAAATCGTATCACGAGTGAGGACACAGCAGGGGAGTAGATCAAAACTCGGCATGCAGGTTTTAATGTGGGTATCGCATTCGGAGAGGCCATTACACGTCGATGAGTTGCGCCATGCCCTGGGGGTAGAGGAAGGATCCACCTATTTGAATATCCGGAACATCCCTGCGATAGAAACACTGCTGGCATGCTCTCTAGGGCTTGTTACGCTCGACAAGTCCTCGTCGACCGTCCACCTTGTTCACTACACGCTGCAAGAGTACCTCTCCAATAATCCAGACTTGTTTCTTAATCCCCATTCGATGATTGCTGAGGTCTGTTTGACCTACCTCAACTTCCGTGAGGTTAGGGGCATTTCGCCTACTCTTCATTCTGTCCCACAAACTGTGCCCTTTGTCGGATATGCCTCCTGTCACTGGGGTACGCATGCCAAGCGGGAAACTACGGAAAAAGTGAAAGCGCTCGCATTGAAACTTCTCGGCGGATACGATGAGCACATATCATCTAAGGTACTGCTATTGCATGAAATGAGCATCGGAGGCCGACCTTTCGATCGGAAAGACTGTCCTACGGGATTCACAGGGCTTCACGGTGCCGCATACTTCGGATGCGTAGAGATAGCTGTTGCTTTATTAGAGATGGGTAAATGGGACGCTCAAGAAACTGATTTCGATGGTAAAACTGCTGTCGCCTGGGCCTCAAGGAGAGGGCATGAGGAAGTTGTGAAGATTCTGCTCGAATGGAGCGACATCAATCCCGCCAAACCTAACAAACATGGCCAGAAACTAGTTTGGCGGGGTGTTCAGAATGCGCGTGACAGAATAGGATACCTGCCGCAAGATCAGGCCGATCTTGTTCACAGATGTGCACCAAGCTTGCTACCAACTCAGCTCTTCTCCCCCCAGCCATCCGAGCCGTCCAAACCCCCTTTCAAAAGGGCTCGTAGATTTTGACACCTAACGATCAAACCTGCCTCCTCCCTACCTACTGGACATACCCTTCTCGGCAAACGGACCCGGTCCAATAATATCCCGAGCCCGCCACGGATAGTCCGCTACCACAGACTGACGAGCCACCGCAGATGCGAAGCCCCCGGATTGGATTATTCGCCTGGAATTTTCCGCTTTTGAATTGCACCTCCTCCCCTTCCCCCTCCACACTCTTTGTTTTGTTATTTGGGTTTTGCTTAGCCAATTTTGTATACTTCCATAGCCCTTTAGTGTATTTCCACACTCCCTCCCTTCTATATATACACCCTCTTAATTTACCCACCATCCCCATTAGTTGAATTATTTAGTAGCTATCCACGACTAACTTTGTATGTATTTTGTATTGCTGCATAACTTAGATTGCAGTCGTGTTGTATGATAGGGGGGGTGGATAGAACTCCATAGATATAGACTTCGGTTAGGCATAGACGCATCCTATACGCATCAGAGTGGACGCACGGCGGGAATCAATGGAGGAGAGTTTTTGGTGACTAATTCGCAGATCTGTCTACTTTTTCTCCTTTCTCTCACTCTTCCCTCATTTATTCCTACCACTCATCCTTTGCCACCCTCCTATTTACCGGGTTGTGAGAAAAGCATTCCTCCTTGTTTTTGACATCGGAGGCACCTAAGTTAGCTCTTTGCTCTCGCTATTCTTACTTGAATATCATAATCCACAAACCGTATCCCTGCCGCTCATAGGAAGGTAAAAATAAGTAGGCATTATTAAAATGCTTGTATATTCGCGGTTGTGTTGTATTAATGAGGATATACTTGTATGCAAGAGCATGGTACGAGTATTGTGAGCAGTGGCGATACTGTACTGTATCATACTGAGTACAATACCGTACGATACTGCAAGTTGCGAGTGCTGGGTGCAAGGCATCCTGAGGGCACTTTTCATCAAAACATTTTATACCAGTCAATCTCCTCTCGCCATAAGACCCAAGGATGATCTGCAAGGAAAACTTATGAGAGGAGGTCCATCGGGGTCTTCTGAGAACTAGTAGTACAAGTGTTAGGGATAAAATAGTGGCAAGCCTTCCAATGGCCAACCCGGGTCCAAAAAGGGGCAGCCCGACCCGGCCCAAGCCCAACCAAGGTTGAGCCCAACCCAACCCAGCCCAAGAAACGAAAGCCCGGGTTAGCCCAATGGGCCCAGTGGGCCCAGTGGGCCGGCCCATGTAAGAAAAGGAATTAAATATTATATATTAACATTGGCGTGAAATTGGTATTAGAATACAAAATGGATGATAGGAAAAGTTAGATGGTAAAATAGAGATAATTCATGAAGAGAGGAAAGAGAGTGGAGACATGGGGGTGGGGGGGTTTCAGTAGGAAAGCATGAGTTTAGTTAGGCGAGTGCCAACTTCGTAGACATTGGGTTGCTTGAATTGTGGCGGGGTTGAGAGAGTGCCGTGAGTTGGATATTGTTCTCTTGGTTCCAGAGAATACTCGTTCTGGCTCTGCCGACATTGCCAGGATTGATAGGACAGTTATGGCCCAGGCTGAAAGGATCGGGTACTCCTTTTGTTGACGATCTTCAAGCCACCAGCTATTATCGAACTATTAGTACTAATAGGTATCAGAATTAAATAGAGAGAGGCTAAATATACTCAATTTTCCTTCTCGCTTTTCACTATTCAATCGCAATTTGAACACGCGTCTGCTAGGACCTAGCTGCTAAAGGCAAATCCATTCCCAAATTTTGTGTGCTCAGATTCTGGTTTCCGTGGTAACAATGACTTGAAGGATCGTCATGGTGAAAGTCAGGAAGGCGAGACAAAACATTCACTAGGCCCGCCGGGTTGCCCTTGCTTGGCACATCCGGGCCCGACCCGGCCCAAGCCCATCTAAAGTTGAGCCTAGCCCAATGGGCCTAGCCCGGCCCTACCAAGAGCCCGGGCTGGCCCAACGAAGCCCGGACCCATTGGAAGGCTTGAATAGTAGTACGGGGTGGGAGTATTGATGTTGATTTTGGTCAAAATTAGTGGTACACAGCAACCAGCTTCAAGTTGTCCAGAAATGCAAGTCTTCCACTGCTTAACATGAGCCTAGAAATAATTGTTTTTTTAATTGAGGCATTCAACAAGAGACTAGGTACCTCTCTATTAATTATATCTTGTTAAAACTGATCAGGGCAGGAGGAAATAGAGATCCCATCAGGGTTGTATTTCTTATGTGTACCATTGCTACTAGCATTTTAGTTATGCAGCGTACCATTATTTTATCCCTGACCCTTGTACCGGGATAATTACAAGTTACAGGCATAAAGAACCCGAACAACATCCACCACATTGCTTACAACCACAGTCATTGAAATTGCACCTCCGTGTGATCAGTCACATTCTGGTTTTTGACCAATCGAGATCCTTGGACCTCTCTTCACGACGGCTTCAAGTCTTTAGTTTAAGGAATCCAACCCTTATTCTAATTTTATCACTGGAAGATAGATTTATCTCTTCCATCTATTATTATTACTCCCTCATCTTCCATTAACTCCACGGTATCTGGACATTATGGTTAAGCGAGGTTCTACTACTTTTTCGGCAACCAAGGTTGCTAAAGCGGGGTTGGCGGCTTCGGCTGTGTTGACGAGGATATTGGAACTGGAGAAAGAGGTTTCTCGGTTGAGACACCATGTTTCCGTTTTATCGAAACGGAATCATGCGTTGATTAAAGAGGCGGAAAAGAGGAGTGAGGGAGATGGTGCCGAGATGGCTTCGCCCGTGAGGGTTCAGGAGCCTGAGCCACAAGTGGTGGTTGAGCCCGAGGTGCGGATGAGTGGGACGATTGTGGCGGAGGATGAGGAAGATGTGTGGGTGGCGCCTGTGGCTAAGCCGCCGGTGGCTAAGTCAAGAGTGGCGTTGGTAGTTGATGAACCTGAGGTGGCGTTGGTGAGGCTGCCGAAGGGTAAGAGGAGGAGGGCGGTTGGGGATGAGGAGGTGAGGGAGACGGAGGGGAGTGAGGTGGAGGAGGTGGTTGAGGGGATAATTGTGGCTACCTCGATTCCGAGGAAGCCGAGAGGTATGGTTGTTCTGGCGGGGGCCCCAGTTGGGCCGAGAAGTGGACAGTTTGGGTGGGGTGTGGTTAACCCCAATTTTCCTATGTTTTTCAACCAGTCCCGGGGGTTTCCCGGAGATCGTGAAAAATGGCCTGCGAGGCGCGGTGGAGGATACAGATGACCTTGAGTGGCAAGGGTAAACTTAACGTGGCAAGAATTAGGCAACTATGCGAATCGACGTGGGCAGGGCTTGCTTTACCCCCTGTCTAGATGTTGGAGGAGCCTGCCTGGTGTGTGAGCACTGGGGTATCGGAACCGTAAGTTCACCTTGTTATTGTTGTTTTACTAATGATACAGATTCTTCATTCGGCCTGGTGACCCGCTCGGGGTGCAGTTGGCTACGGGGGGAGGTCGGATTTGTGGTTTTGATGTTGATTTAGTGTAAAGGGTTGTTTGTTGTTTCTTTGCTGTTGTTAAAGGTGGTGAGGGAGTATGTTCCGGTAGGCGGGTCCGGGAGTAGCTAGTGGATAGGGTCACGCTTTAGAGTAGCTTAAGTACCCGAAATGGAAAAAGTTTTAAAAAAAAAAAAAAAAAAAAAAAAAATAACCCGAACATTTGAGTCCGAATTTTGTATGGGCGGTCAGACACGCACAGACATTTTGCCATACAAATTCCTCATCCCTGTGTTCGGGTTCTTTATGTCCGTAACTTGTATTGGGCCAGCACAGACTTGTGCAACACGAAAGTCTTGTGCTACTGCCCCCCTGTATTTAGACCTGAAGGTTCCCTAGAACCACGAGACAAGCCGGATTCTCATCGCGCACTATCCCTCTCTGCTCTACAAAAGGAATTCAGATAATAGAATATATCGCAGATGTCCCCAGGGTACCAGATGGCCACCGGCAATGTCAACTCATTCAACGTGTTAACAAACCACAACAATATCGTCAACTTGATTACAGAAACAGACACCGAGGAGGATTAAATCCTCCAGTGGCTATCGCCACTCGAACCACAGCGAAGGCACCAAGCTGTGCGGACCGGCCGCCTCGACGGTATAGGAAACTGGGTACTAGAAACAAACAAGTTCAGAAAGTGGAGTGATCGGGAAGATGGTTCGGGTGAGCCATTGCTATTCTGTTGCGGAAATCCGGGAGTGGGGAAAACGCATCTCAGGTAGCAAGACCTCTCGTTTGAAGAAGGTTAACGCAGATATCGCTAACTATCACTAAATAATAGCTCCCTAGTGATTGATAGGTTGTGCGATCAGGCTGGGGGAAAGGACATTGCTGTGGTGGGACTCTACTGCGATTTCCTTTCTCAGCAGGAGCAGTCCACCACAAATATGTTGGGAGCAATCCTCAAGCAACTTTCCAGAAGGGAAGATATTCCGAAGGATATACGAGAGGCTTTTCGGAAGGCAAAAGAAGAGTTTGGCGGCCGAGGACTTCAACGTTCCGATCAGGTAGAAATAATGAAGAAGGTTACTGCATCGCTATCGCGGGTATTTATATGCATCGATGCATTAGACGAATCCACTCCGCAGCACCGACAGGAGCTACTCCAATCGCTTCAAGAACTCGCGCGGGGATCAAGAAATACGCGGATATTCCTTACCGGGAGGCCCCATATCAAAGACGAAATCATGAGAAGCTTCAGCAAGGTGGTTAAGATACATCTTAGTCCTACCGAGGGCGATATTGAGAACTATTTGGAGATGAGGCTGAGACGTGACACTGACTCCTATGCAATAGACGATGAATTGCAGCAGATATTATGAGAGTTATCCCAGAGAAGACGTCAAAGATGTAAGTAAGAATATCAAGCACCTACCAAATACAAGTCTGGGTTATTATTTACTAAAGATGACCATAGTTTCCTTCTTGCCTCCCTAAGCATTGATGCAATACTAAGCGAACTTACTCCTTATCAGCGGAGAAAAAAGCTTGACGAGATGAGCAAAGGGGATGGTCTGAGGGATGCTTATTCGGCAACTCTATCACGAGTGAAGGCGCAGCATAATAGTAGATCAAGACTCGGCATGCAAGTTCTAATGTGGGTATCGCATTCGGAGCGACCGTTGACTGTGAAGGAGTTATGCCACGCCCTAGGGGTAGAAGTAGGATCCACTGACTTGAATATCCGGAATATTCCACCAATAGAAACACTGTTGGCATGCACCCTCGGGCTTGTCACGGTTGAGAAGTCCTGGTACTCGTCTACCGTCCGCCCTGTTCACTACACGCTGCAAGAGTACACTCGCATCCGCAAAGTTCTCGTAACACCTTCGGTACTCCTAGCAATACGGACCTTGATAACAAGAAAGGGACAACTCTTTTTCGAGAGATATTTTTTAATCCAGTAATGGCATATTCCGTAGAGAATATTCAGATTTTTTTTCCCCTTAAATAGCTTCTGCAATCCCCCAGTTTAAGGCTGTCAAGACTTCGCGATACATCAGACGTTACGAGGACTTTGCGGACATGAGTGTACCTCTCCCATAATCCAAATCTGTTCCTTAAGCCCCACTCCATGATTGCTGAGGTCTGTTTAACCTACCTCAACTTTCGTGAGGTTAAGGGCATTTCGCCTACACTTCGCTTTGCTCCACGAACAGTACCTTTTGTCGAATATTCTTCTTGTCACTGGGGTACACATGCTAGACGAGAAACCACAGAAAATGTGAAACGGCTTGCATTTCAACTACTCGGTGAATTCGATAAACACATATCATCTAAGGTGCTGCTATTGGATGGGACGCGTTATTGGGACCAACCTTTTGATTGGGAAGGCAGTCCAAGGGGATTTACCGGGCTCCATGGTGCCGCATACCTTGGGTGCGTGGAGATAACGGCTGCCTTATTGGAGATGGGTAAATGCGATGCACGTGCGACTGATTACCATAGAAACACAGCAATCGCTTGGGCTGCCAGGAGGGGGCATGAGGGGGTCGTGAGTACACTGCTGGAGCAGAGCGGTGTCAATCCCAACACAACTAATACAGATGGCCAAACACCGCTCTCGCTCGCCGCGCGGAATGGGCATGAGGCGGTCGCGAGGGTCCTGCTGGAACGGAAGGACGTCGATCCCAACATAACTAATAAACATGGCCAAACACCGCTCTAGTTTGCTGTGCAGAATGGGCATGAAGCGGTCGCGAGGACACTGCTGGAACGGAAGGACGTCGATCCCAACATAACTAATGAAGATGGCCAAACACCGCTCTCGTTTGCTGTGCAGAATGGGCATGAAGCGGTCGCGAGGGCACTACTGGAACTGAAGGACGTCGATCCCAGCATAGCTAATAAAGATGGCCGAACACCGCTCTTGTTTGCTGCGCAGAATGGGCATGAAACGATCGTGAGGATACTACTGCAACGGAACGACGTCAATCCCGACCTAGCTAGTGAGGGTGGCCGAACACCTCTTTCGTTTGCTGCGCAGAATGGGCACGAAACGATCGTGAGGATACTACTGCAACGGAACGACGTCAATCCCAATATAGCTGATGAAGATGGTCGAACGCCGCTCTCGTTTGCTGCGTGGAATATGCATGAAGCGATGGTGTGCATACTGCTGGGATGGAACAAAGTCAATCCCAATACAGCTGATGCCATATTGGGCCAGTCACTACTCTCGTTTGCTATGCGGAATCAGTACGAGGGAGTCGTGAAGATACTACTGCAACGTAACGACGTCAATCTCAACACAACTGATCTAGATGGCCAAACACCACTCTCGCTCGCTGTGGAGAATGGGCATGAAGCGGTCGCGAGGACACTGCTGGAACGGAAGGACGTCGATCCCAGCATAGCTAATAGAGATGGCCGAACACCGCTCTCGTTTGCTGCGCAGAATGGTCATGAAGCGACTATGAGGATGCTCCTGCAACGGAACGAGGTAAATCCCGAGCCTGCTGATAAGGATGGCCGAACACCGCTCTCGTTTGCTGCGCAGAATGGGCATGAAGCGATCGTGAGGATACTACTCCAACAAAACGACGTCAATCCCAACCTAGCTAGTGAGGGTGGCCGAACACCTCTTTCGTTTGCCACGCAGAATGGGCACGAAACGATCGTGAGGATACTACTGCAACGGAACGACGTCAACCCCGACCTAGCTAGTGAGGGTGGCCGAACACCTCTTTCGTTTGCTGCGCAGAATGGGCATGAAACGATCGTGAGGATACTACTGCAACTGAGCGGTGTCAATCCCGGGCCTACTGATAAAGATGGCCGAGCGCCGCTCTCGTTTGCTGCGCAGAATGGGCATGAAACGATCGTGAGGATACTACTACGACAGAGCGATGTCAATTCCGACCTAGCTGATACCATCCTGGGCCAGACACCGCTCTCGTGGGCTGCGCGGAATGGCCATGAGGGAGTCGTGAGGACATTGTTGGAACGGAGGGACGTCAATCCCGACATAGCTGACGAATACGGCCGAACACCCCTCTCGTTTAGTGCACATAATGGGCATGAAAGGGCCGTGAGGACACTGCTAGAGCGGAACGAGGTGAATCCCAACACTGTGGATATCATATTTGGCCAAACCCCTCTTTCACGGGCTGCACAGAATGGGAATGAGGGGGTCGTGAGGGTACTACTGGGACGGGACGACGTCAACCCCAACATAACTGATCAAAATGGCCAAACACCGCTCTTGCTTGCTGCTCATAGTGGGCATAGGAGAATTGTAAAGTTACTATGGGGTCGGACAGACCTCACTCCCAGGTACGCAGCAGCTCTGAAACCAAAAGAGCTCTTGTCCCCCGAGCCCACAGAGCTATCTCAGCCCCCTTTCAAGAGGGCCCGCCGATTTTGATATCCAAGATGAAAACCCCACCCATTCCCTCCCACCTACTAGACTCGCCCTCACAATAGTAAAACAAACCGACGAATTGAAGTCCTAAGCCCGCTACAAACAGTTCTTTCCATAGGGATTGGCAAGCCACTGCCGATGCCAAACCTTTGTATTATCTACCCGAATTTCTTATTATACCTAACTGGCTCCCCACAGTTACCCCACCCCCTCGCACTTCAGATTGATGTATTTTCTGAATTTGGTTTAACAATGTCTTATATATCCGTGGTCCATCAGTGCTTTTATATTGCCCTCTCTAAATATATGCAGCCTTCCTACTTGCAATTTTTTCTTCCTGCCCACCACAAATCATTTCACATTTCTCAGCGACCGACTTTGTGCCTGTATTGTAAGTCGGGTGGGTGTAGGCTTCACACGATTAGATTAGGTACATACACACTGAACATACAACGAGCACAACGCCACCAGGCTTTTCCATCAGAAGTTGTATACGGTACTCCGAACCATTTTCGGAACAGACGCAACTCTTCCCCACCCCACGCCCCCTTTCATAAATCTTAGATGGTTTCTTGTGATGCAGGCTCCGCGTGTTTATCCGACATGTTTTCCTAGCTTGGATCAGGGCTTAATGATGCAAGAGAAGTAATAAACGTTGCAATAAGAGGATGGTAGGTAGGTACGATTTCTGGATTAAGCGATATGCCCGATGCCCGACCCTAGCGGTATATTATGGGATATATTCTACACCTATTTATCTCTCCTAGATAGCCTCAGGTTTCTTTTAATATTATTAGATGAATTTCTGTATTTGCTCGAGAAGGGTGTCATGAAATGCTGTTGATAGGATTCATAGTCCCCTGTAGTCACCGGCAG
>Ga0307509_10007544_pt1 | contig 14180 bp, 7 predicted proteins | sample 10_EM_MG_FD_202245 | JGI IMG/M metagenome (GOLD analysis project Ga0307509, IMG submission 202245) | Populus trichocarpa ectomycorrhiza microbial communities from riparian zone in the Pacific Northwest, United States - 10_EM | ecosystem: Host-associated > Plants > Roots > Unclassified | place... | reverse complement strand
CAGGTACTGGATTGGAGGCAGAGGGAGAATGGGGTAGTGGGCAATGCAAGGATGGGGGAGGAGTTGGAATATGATGTGGTACAGGAGCAGGTGTTGTCTGACTCTATGCGGCAGAAGTTGAATGAGGGACAGGTGGTCTGCTTTAATGCAATTGTTGCTGCGGTGGAGAGCCATGAGCAGAACTCACAGCAGCAAGAGCCCTCTGGTGCCTTCTTCCTTCATGGCCCAGCAGGTACAGGCAAGACCTTCCTCTACAACTGTCTCTGCAGTCATTTCCGGGCCCAGGGCAAGATTGTGCTTTGCGTAGCATCCTCAGGAATTGCTGCTCAATTGCTGCCCGGGGGCCGGACAGCTCATTCAAGGTTCAAGATCCCCCTTTCGAATGACTCTAATGCTGTGTGCAATATCACGCGCAACTCCTATCTGGGTGGGTTGATTCGCAGGACCTCACTCATCATCTGGGATGAGGTTCCCATGCAGCATAAGGCGTGCTTCGAGGCGGTCAACAGAACTCTGAATGATGTCTGCAACAGGGGTAACCAGCAGTTGTTTGGTGGGATTCCTACAGTACTGGGTGGTGACTTTGCACAGATCTTGCCAGTCATTCGCCGCGGTACTAGACAGTCCACTGTGTTGGCCTCAATTCAACATTCCTCAGTCTGGCCTCATTTGCATATCTTGAAACTCAAAACAAGTATGCGTATGATGGCCAGTGAGGCCAACCAGGTGTATCTCACCTTTCTTCGTGATATGGTTACTAATCCCCTCTATCATGGTAAGCTTTATCTGCCTGCTTATATTCGTCGGGTATCCACAGTTGATGAGCTCTGTCATCATCTGTATCCACAGTCATTATTGGATGAGGCAGTAACAGTTCACAACTCTCTTGCAGGAAGAGCTATTCTAGCCTTTCGCAATGATACTGTCAATGATTTCAATGATGTACTGGTAGAAAGGATGCCTGGTGTGGAGCATAGGTTTGAAGCTATCAACCATGTGAATGTACCTGAGGATGCTGCTGTTGCTGAGCCCTTTGCTGTGGAATATTTGCAGAGTATTTCCCTAGCATCTATTCCACCCTCCTGCCTAAGACTTAAGATCGGTGCCCCACTAATTCTGATCCGAAATCTGAGTCCCAGGGAGGGCTTATGCAATGGTACCAGGATGAGGGTACTTGGAATCCGGCGCACCTGCCTACAGGTTGCCATTCTGGGTAGAACGTTTGATGGCATGATCCGTCTTTTACCACGGATCAATCTTACCACCTCAGAGGAAGATCTACCCTTTATCCTAGAGCGTACTCAGTTCCCAGTCCGTCTATGCTTTGCCATGACTGTTAATAAATCTCAGGGGCAGTCCCTGGATCAGGTTGGTGTAGATTTGCGCACCCCTGCCTTCAGTCATGGGCAACTTTATGTGGCTCTTTCAAGAGTCACATCATTAGACGGACTAACACTTCTACCCTCGGAGCAAACCCCTACTCAGACGGATAATGTAGTATATCCTGAAGTTCTTTTGTAATCCCCCTCTGGTATGTTTACTTTCTCCTCACTTCTATTTCACTATATATTGGCCTTCATACTTATTGTTTATTGCTCAGACTCCTACAGAACTCTCTCATCCCGTGAACTCCTTTTCTTCTTCCTGTGTTGTTGCTTGAATCTTCTCCTATTCCTACAAGTAAGTCATATTTGTTTTCCATCTCACTTGTTTATCCTAATAGTTTATTGACTAGATGGGTTGTCTGTAGTTCCTCCTGCCAGTGTCTTTCGCTTCATTCTCTGCTACGTATTTTTGTATACAACCCTCTTTATCTATTCTCAATATTAAATAACTAACTGTTAAAATTGTGTCTATTGAGCCAAGTCTCCCCTCTTCTGTTATTGTTTCTGCTTCCTGGTCGCTCCTCTACTCTTGTTATATAGTTTTTTAATATAGCTAAACTACTTTACCTTTTTTAACTAATTAATACATCTGAATTGCGATTTCAACATGCTGCCCATAACCAATCACCTTGATTTATTTCTGAGACCTTTAGTTTACCCTGAAAGGTATGACCATGGCAAGTTATAGAAATATCTGACTATACATACTTCATCTATACTGCTTCAAAAAGGATACGCTTGACCGGTCGGTCGAGGGGCTGCTAGTCTAATATGTACCGGGCAGTGTTATCTTAAAGTGATATCTCATCTTATCCAAAAATGACAATCTGATAAACTCGTTGATCCGTGATGAGAATTACCACACACTGAATTTGTGATCACAACATGTGATGAGACACAATGCCAAGATGCCATGCCAAAATGCGAAAATCTTTCACACTTGTCAAACCCACATATTTTCTCCCTCCTTCTCTCCATCTTACTCCCTTCACTCCTGTTACTTTTTCCTGAAATCCACAACCACCAACTATTTTTGATCCTTACTTCCCACATTGTATGCTATTTTTTACACCCTTTTGACATCCCATTAATTGGCTTGTTACTCTGGCCTGGTTGACTATGCCATACTGTGGGCGATGCCGGAGAGAGAAGGCAGAGGTGCCATTCCGGCGCACAGTTAGAGGTAGTTTGCTGCGGACCTGCCAGGAGTGCTTGGTAAGTTCTTTTATTTCCTACCTTGCTTTCAAGCTTCATACTACTAGATACTGATTGTATTTTTTAACCACACAGGATAAGCAAAGGAATCCGAGAAGGCCACGAGTCGCTCCTGTACAACCATCTCTACTACAGGAACAGCATACTCAAGGTAAATTTGTTCCAAGAATTATAAGAAATTAGATCGGACGGTAAGAAAAGCGCCAGCAGAACATGCAGCAATGGGAGGAGTAGGGGTGGTGCTGAGAGATGAGCGATCAGGTATGGTAGTTCTGTTCATTGAAATAACATTTTCTAACTGCAAGATAAGTATTAGAAAGCCAAGGAGCAGGGGAAGGACATGTGGTAGTGCACAGGCATGGGGTAGAAGGTATGTTTACCATTAAAGATGCCAATAAATAGGTTTTAATATTCAGAAAAGCAGCAGGGACTCTAGCAGCAATGGAAGGAGCAGGGGTAGTGCTGAGGGGGATTCCAGAAGGTAAGGCAATCCTCCAGGTGTTATAAGAGATTTCTAATAGTTGAAAAGTATCAGGTATGCTTGCCGCAATGGGAGGAGATGAGGTAGAGCGGAGGGAGACCCCTGGATGTATGCTTCCTATGGATATGAATATGAATTTAAAATAAAAGCTAATGGAAATCACAGTACCTGTTGAGGGAGAGGAGTTAAGGCAATGTGGGCACTGTCATAGGCAGCTTGTGGTCATGGAATATGATCACAATGCGAGAGGGCTGTTATACAGAACATGCAGAATATGTCTGGTAAGTGCTATCCTATTAATAGCTATATTATCAAATCAGAAAGAAACTAAGTTGTCAGAATAATATAGGCAGCAGCAGAGGTAGCAAGAGGTTTGCCTTCTGCTGTATCGGCTGGCAATATGCAGCAGATTCCCTTAGCGGCTGGTTCGAGAGGAGAAAGGAGACAATTACGAGTACCTTTAGCCTTTTTGGACCAGCGCACTAGGTGGACAGGACATGATCTGGGCAGGTTGGATATCAGGTGCACTGGATGCGATGCAATGCACTGGACAGCAGAGTCGTCAGCCTCAAGGAGACCAAAAGGTGGAGAGGCAAGCTTTGAGTCCTGCTGCAAGCAAGGCAAAGTGCAGATTGAGCGAATGCGCACACTCCCTGAGCCCCTCAATGCTTTGATGAGTGGAGGTGATACTCAGGCACGAGCATTCCGAGACGGGCTAAGAAGATGGAACTCAATCTTCGCCTTTACCAGCATCAAGTTCAACTTGGACAATCGAATGAGTGAGATTGGTGGAATGTTCCAGCTGTTCCAGATTCATGGGGCGCTGTATCATAGGCAGGGCCCCCTTGTACCTGCGGTAGGCATGGGAGATGCTTTGTATTCCCAGGTCTACCTCTATGATCCAGCTGATGCAGCCAGAGCGCGAGCTGCACGTGCCCCAGAGCTGGATGCCAATCTCATTCGCTCCTTGACCTTGATGCTGCAGGAGTCCAACCCCTTGATCCAACTGTATCTCACGGCTCAGGAACGGTTTGCAGAGATCAGAGCAGTAGAGGACAACTGCCGCATGATCCTCAATCCACAACTACGTCTGTTTGTGGAAAGAGGTGCTGATCTCAGACGTGAGAACCTACCATCAGCAGATGAAGTCTCCATGATTCTGCCTGAGGAATATGGAAGCGGGGGTTTCAGGGATATTGTTCTGGCAAGGAGGGTGAATGGGGCTGATTTGGGTAGAGATTTAACTCTCATCAACCCCAATCATGCCTTGTATCTACCCCTCCACTATGTTCTCCTGTTTCCTTATGCAGAGCATGGATGGCATTGGGGTAGAACATTACAAGATCCCCAGAACAAGAAGCTGGCCCACCGTGCTTTCTACAGGTTCCGTCTGCATACCAGAGTTGATGAGCCAACCACTCTCTTCCATGCTGAAAAGCTATTCCAGCAGTTTGTTGTGGATGCATGGGCTGTGTGCGATCAAAACAAGCTTAGCTGGATTCGTACTCACCAGGCCAATATCAGAGCTGCGTTGTACAAAGGTTTCGCAGATGTTTTGGCAGCTGGTGATATGGACCTTGAGCAGGTGGGTAAGAGAGTGGTTCTACTGTTGAGTTATGTGGGAGGGGATAGGTTTATGAACAAGCTGTATCAAGACAGCATAGCGATTGTGCGCCACTTTGGCAAACCTTCACTGTTTATAACCTTTACCGCTAACCCCAAGTGGGATGAGATTGTTCACGAGTTGCTGCCATTTCAGACAGCGGCACACAGACATGATCTTGTAGCACGTGTGTTCAATCTCAAGGTACAAGATCTTCGGGACCAGATACGCCACAAGGAAGTCTTTGGACCTTGGTTAGGCTGAGTCTGGACTATCGAGTAACAGAAGCGGGGCCTCCCTCATCTACACCTCCTGGTGTTTCTGAAGACTGACCACCAATTCCTGACTGCTGCCAATATCGATCGCTTCATCAGTGCAGAAATTCCAACTGAGGAAGATTCGATTGGTCAGGAGTTGCGTGGGATGATTCAGAGCACAATGGTGCATTCTCACTGTGCAGGTGGTAATGGTGATACCCTATGTATGCAGGGGTTGAATCCACTTACTGCCCAGACCTGCCGTAAGGGCTATCCTCGTCAGTTCCAACAGGAGACTCTTATTAAAGATGATTGCTATCCTCTGAATCGTAGGAGGGATACAGGTCTGTCCTTTACGGTGCAAGTGAGGACAAGTGGAGGGAATGTTACGGCTGTCATTGACAATCAGAGGGTAGTTCCCTACAGCCCTTATTTCTCCCTCCGCTACAAGGCCCATATCAATGTGGAGGTGTGCGGGTCTGTCAAAGCAGTCAAGTACATTCATAAGTACATTTACAAGGGTGGGGATCGTGCCACTGCTATCCTGGACTCAGATCATGATGAGATAAAGCGTCATCTCCATGGTCGTTATATTGGTCCTACAGAAGCAGTGTGGCGCTTGTTTGAGTTCTCAACACATGATGAACTCCATGACATCACGACACTGTCCCTTCATCTTCCAGGCCAGCAGGCTGTCTACTTCCCAGACCAGGAGAGTGCTGGTGACCTTCAGGAGCGTCTTGACAGGTCAACCACTACCCTTCTGGCCTTTTTCAAGTACAACTCTGAGAATGTAGATGGAAGAGAGTATTTGTACCATGAATTTCCTGAGCACTTTGTCTACGTGCATAATGTGGGATGGAAGCAGAGGAAACAGGGATTCTCAATTGGTCGCATGTGGTCAGCAAGCCTCTTTATGGGTGAACGCTATTACCTGCGCTTACTCCTCACAGTTGTACGTGGTGCCAAGAGCTTTGAAGACCTGAGGGCGGTAGATGGTATACAGTGTGAGACCTTCAAGGGTGCCTGCATTGCCTTGAGGCTGCTTGAGGATGATTGTGAGTGGATTGCCATGTTCAGGGATGCACAAGAGTTCATGACAGGCAGAGCCTTCAGACACCTATTTGCCCTTGCCCTACAGCATACAACAATCACGAATCCACTTGCCATCTGGGAGGAGTTTAGAGAGAGTTTCTGTGATGATCTTGCACACCTGCTCGTGACAGGGAGGGTGATCGTACCTGTTGGCGGAGAGGGTATGGGGGCATGCCTTGCTCATGACTATGGGCTCTATCATATTCAGGACTTCCTCAAAGAATATGGTAAATCCTTGGTAGAGTTTGGCCTGCCACAACAGGTACTAGATTGGAGGCAGAGGGAGAACGGAGTAGTGGGAAATGCAAGGATGGGGGAGGAGTTGGAATATGATATGGTACAGGAGCAGGTGTTGTCTGACTCTATGCAACAGAAGTTGAATGAGGAACAGGTTGCCTGCTTCAATGCTATTGTTGCTGCGGTGGAGAGCCACGAGCAGGACCCACAGCAGCAAGAGCTCTCTGGTGCCTTCTTCCTTCATGGCCCAGCAGGTACAGGCAAGACCTTCCTCTACAACTGTCTCCGCAGTCATTTCCGAGCCCAGGGAAAGATTGTGCTTTGCGTACCATCCTCAGGGATTGCTGCTCAATTGCTACCTGGGGGCCGCACTGCACATTCAAGGTTCAAGATCCCCCTTTCGAATGACTCTAATGCTGTGTGCAATATTACGCGAAACTCCTATCTTGGTGAGTTGATTCGCAGGACCTCCCTCATCATCTGGGGTGAGGTTCCCATGTAGCATAAGGCGTGCTTCGAGGCGGTCAACAGAACCCTGAATGATGTCTGCAACAGTGGTAACCAGCAGTTGTTTGGTGGGATTCCTACAGTACGTGGTGGTGACTTTGCACAGATCTTGCCAGTCATTCGCCGGGGTACTACACAGTCCACTTTGTTGGCCTCCATTCAACATTGCTCAATCTGGCCTCATTTGCTTATCTTGAAGCTCAAAACAAGTATGCGTATGATGGCCAGTGAAGTCAACCAGGTGTATCTCACCTTTCTTCGTGATATGGTTACTAATCCCCTGCACCATGGTAAGCTTCATCTGCCTGCTTATATTCGTCAGGTATCCACGGTTGATGAGCTCTGCCATCATCAGTACCCACAGTCATTATTGGATGAGGCAGTGACAGTTCACAACTCTTGTGCAGGTAGAGCTATTCTGGCCTTTCGCAATGATACTGTCAATGATTTCAATGATGTACTGGTGGAAAGGATGCCTGGCGTAGAGCATAAGTTTGAAGCTATCAACCATGTCAATATACCTGAGGATGCTGCTATTGCTCAGCCCTTTGCGGTTGAACATTTGCAGAGTATTTCTCTACCCCCTATTCCACCCTCCTGTCTAAGACTTAAGATCGGTGCCCCACTAATTCTGATTCGCAATCTGAGTCCCATGGAGGGCTTATGCAATGATACCAGGATGAGGGTACTGGAATCCGGCGCACTTGCCTCCAGGTTGCCATTCTGGGTGGAACGTTGGATGGTATGATCCGTCTTTTACCACGGATCAAGCTTACCACCTCAGAGGAGGATCTACCTTTTATCCTGGAGCGTACTCAGTTTCCAGTCCGTCTATGCTTTGCAATGACTGTCAATAAATCTCAGGGTCAGTCCCTCGATCAGGTTGGTGTAGATTTGCGCACCCCGGCCTTCAGTCATGGGCAACTTTATGTGGCTCTCTCAAGAGTGACATCACTAAACGGACTAACACTCCTACCCTCCGAGCAAACTCCTACCGAGACAGATAATGTTGTGTATCCTGAAGTTCTTCTATAAGCTTTCTTTCGTAAGTTTCTATCTTATATTCAATTTCTGACTTGTACTTAATGCTAACAACCACATGTCAGTATGTTTATTAAATCAATATTCACATTGTCCTGCTTATATTCTCAACTCTACCTGTATTTCTTTGTTTGCATCAATATTACTTTTGAGTTTGATCTGTTCTGTGCGCTTTCTCCCTCTTCTCTCATACTTTATTTTGTTACTATTATTATACCACCATGATTATACCTGTATTTTCCACATTCAAAAGTAATTCATCAAATTTAGTTTCTTTAAGCTTTTACTTACTCCCTAATAGAGAATATATCAAATTTCAGGGTATTTCTAACAGTACTTACATGATATATATTTAAAACATGATTACGCGCTGGACCGCTCGGTCGAGGGGATTCTAGTCTTATATGTACTGAGCAGTTTATCTCAAACTAGGATCTCAAAAATAAGATCTGATAAGCTATTAGTGCTGGAGCCTACCCCTCGCAGTATTTTGTATCACACAACTAGGAGGCAACCCACAATGCAACTCACAATAAATGCGCTATAACGCACAAATTCTAGAGCCACACAATGAAATGTTTTTTTCCTTGTTGAGTGCACGCTTATTCCCTTTGACTCTTTACTCACCTTTTCCAGCTCACCTCCACACTTGGTACACCAGAGTAAACAGCTGTCTCAAGACTACTTTCCTCTTACATTAACATCAACCCCGGATTTCTTAGGCAACCGCATAAAACTGTGATTCATCAACCATGAAATAAAATCAAAGACAACCGCACAACCCAAATATCAACATTATTGATGGTGACAGACACTACCTGAGGCAGGAAGCAAAACAGTATCCTTGGTCATGACGATTCTACCTTGGAAGTCTACCAGCAGGTATGAAGGGGTGGTGGAAAGGGATGGAACCAGGAAGTCTTCTCAACGGTATTGTTCGGTGAGAGGCAGCTCTCCCCTCCGCTGACCTCTATCAAACCAGTCATACCCTTTATGCTCACAAAGCAGTTGTGAATGTACTACTAGAGTGGAAACATATTGATCCCAACACCACGAACAAAAATGATGCAATGTTTTAAACAAGTAATAGGCGATATGGCGCAGTGGATCTAATCCTTAGTTTCCCGAAAGGTGCAAACACTTTTATTGATACGAATAGAGGTGACAGACAAAAGATATAAGACAATAACCAAAGAATACAGAGATCGTATACAACAACGAATGACTTGGACAAGACCAGCCTGAGAGATAACTGTAGGACAGTGAGCGAAAAATGTGATAATCAACTGATAATGAACAAACAAAGGGAAGAACAGGCTATCTTATATTCTCCTCAAGTAAAAACCTTCCTCCCCGCACACTTCCAGAGCATGCCAGATTTCTCTTCTACTTTCCGTCCCTAGGGCGTCCCTCTTTTGCATTCTGCTGATTCATATCCGAGGTAGAAGTATAATAGCCGAGGGTAGTGTTTATGCCACCTGCCGAGGGTAATGTCAGTCACCGAGGGTGAGCATGGATGTTGGGCGCTTGCTGGTGTTGGTGTTTCATCATTGGTGAATGGGTGTTTGATGTCGCACCAGATATGCAGGGTCTGGGTGTTAGGTGGTAAGAAGCTAATAGTAGTGGAACACTCGTCAAGCCATCGTTCGTTTCAGCCTTATAGCTGATCGTAGTCACCATTCCTATCGAGTGTGAAGTGAAGATATATGGTGAGCAGTTTTACAGGGTTAATCTCCAACATTGACATAATGCGATTATAAAATCACTATCGGAACGCAAAGATTCAATTCCCTTATCAGGCCGCTGTAAGTCTACAATGTCCTCCTCACTCAAGCTGCTTGGTTTAGACCAACACTCCTTTACAAGGATCTGTAGGTTTGAGGTTTGATAGCGAAGCAAGATCTATACTCTCGAAAAAACAATCAGCCCACACTACACAGCCTCCGCCTCCCTGCCCTATCCTCTGATTCCATAATCTGATTTCAACTTGCTGTATATTATTTGCCCCCCTGTCGTATGCCAGGTTGCTTGCTCTTAGTCATGTCATCCTACAAGACATGTTCCCAACCGTCCCGTTCAGACAGGAGGGCCCTGGCGTCCTATACTCCAGTCCATCACTGGAAGGGTGGGTAAGGACCGCCGGGCATGGCGTCCGTCTTTTGTAATCACTGCAGGAGTGCAGGTTGATGGGTAGGCACTGATGTCTTTTTGGCAAATCGTAAATCTGGTAGTTACCCACATCCTGAGTAAGAACATGCATCACCTCTAGGTTACCTACTATCCTAATAACGGGCGTCATATGTAGAATACCTCCTGTCCTGGATAAGGTCAGAGGTTACCTGTATGTTACGCACCATACTGAGTAAGGACGGGCGTCATATGGAGGCCTCCTGCGATCCTGCATAAAGACGGGCGCCTCTTGTGGGTTAAGGAAAAACAATATAGTCTGGGTGCTGAGAACCCGGATCAGATATTACTGGATGCATTCCTTGATTGATAGCGAAATTTGATACATAATAGTCGAGCCAAAGGTTCTTTTCATTCAAATAAAAATGTGCCACATTTTGACAACACTTTCCCAATGCTCATGCAATTCAAAAATGAAATATAAACTAAGACACCTATAGGGGTGAGCCCTCCGGCCCAGGTATAGGTCAGGACAGACTGCAACTTTGCAGCGGTCCAGTCCGAAGGGCTAAACTGGGCATCGGTCCTGTCCTACGCTAAAGACCAACAGATTGGACACTTGGGAACAGTACTTACAAGAAAGGCTATACCACAATATTCCTTAAGGCCTAATGATGTCCATTATTCAAGGAACGTGACTGTAAGTCAACAGGTTTGAGTTCTTTTGTTTGTCAGCATTGCTGTCCTGCCATCCACACCTCAACCATGTAGGTTCAAAATAACTCATTTTGTATCATTATATGCCTATGGAGATCGAGATGAGCCGTAGGCACAGGGGGCGCTAGTCTATTATGTACTACACAGTTCCTTCAAAAAATAAGCAGATTTGTCATCAAAAAGACAGCACACAAAAGGTCATCAAAAAATATGCAGGTCACATGTCCAAAATTTTGGCACAAGTGTGATGGTGAGTGCAGACACAGTATCTCTGATCACAAAGGATAATAGTGTGAGTTTCTACGAAGCAGAGAGTATTTTGGAGCATGTGTGCTTAATAATGCCAAGATATCAGACCTGAAATTCAACTTGCGGCTCTTTAATATTCATTCTCTCACGCGTTCTTCAATGTTATTTCATTAATTTCGAAATAATTGTTCCCTTCAGCACTACAGCCACTCTCCAGTTACCAACGATCACAGATAATAGTCATATTGGATTTCGCCTCCGATGCCCCGGTGTGGATGCTGTCACTGGAATTTGGAGGACGCCTTCTTTGATAGTGGCCCTCAAGGTGCTTTACACCGGACCTGTCATTCATGCTTGGTTAACTATCCCAACGGCTCCTACCCTGTTCTCCATTTGCTCAGACATGATTCTAATCATATTTATTCTAGGGGAAACAAACCCAACGAAGGCGAAACCAAAGGACGCGAGGTCAACCTGAAAGAGTCAATAGAGTGGAACCTGAGAGGCAAGATGATGAAGGTTTGACTAATATAACATAGAGACGGAGATAATAGCTAACATTGTGGAAGGATTGGTGGCTTTACGCTTAGCTAGGGAAGGGGCAGTGGAAGGACAAGGGGTGGTGCTCAATGCCCTGGCTGAAGGTATGAAAATTGTGGCAACACCGAAGAAATATATGCTAATAATCTATAGCTAACAGGGACGGAAGGAGACGATGTCGGCAGTGCCATCAGGAGAAGGATCTGGAGGAGTTTGATTCAGATGAAAGAGGGGGTCATCGGTTAGGCTGTCGGATCTGTCTGGTTTGTAGATTTCTATAAATATTTGTTTACGTTACGGGAAGAGTCTTAGAACTAACTGGTGATAAAACAATCTAGGCAGCAGCAAGGCAAAGAAGGATAGTAGCCCCGTGTGGAGTCAATGTTCAGGATGCTCAAGTGGTACAGATGGCTGGAGGTCAACCGAGATACGTGCAACAACCAATTGCCTTCCTATCTCAGCAGGCAAAATGGAAAGACCACAGCTTAGGAAGGATGGATATCCAATGTACCGGCTGCGGAGGACTTCACTGGGGATCAGAATTATCGACCAAGCCTCCAAATAATGGCCCAGCAAGCTACGAGTCTTGCTGCAAGCATGGTAAGGCCCAGGTGGAGAGAATGCGTCCCCTGCCAGAGCCTCCATAATAGCTTGTTGTGTGGGGATACTGCTCGCTTAAGATCATTTCGTGCCACGCTACGGAGGTGGAATCAGGTGTTTGCCTTTACAAGCATCAAGTTCAATATGGACAACAGGATGAATGAGATTGGTACCGGCTTTCAACTGTTCCAGGTACATGGCGCACTCTATCATAGACAGGGACCACTGGTTCCTATCGGTAGACAAGATGCACTCTATTCCCAGATCTACCTCCACGATCCCGCCTACGCAGCCGAGGAGCGGTCAAGACGTGCCCCTGACCTGGATCCCCAGATTGTTCAGTCCTTGACCTTAATGTTGCAGGAATGCAATCCAATGATTCAAATCTACCTCACAGCTCGGGAACGTTTGGCGGAGATTGAACTATCTGAGGACAACTTTCGTCTAATCCTCAATCCACGACTACAACTTGTAGTAGAACGAGGAGCGGATATGTGAAGGGAGAACCTACCCACGGCAGATGAAGTCTCCATGATTCTGCCGGAGGAGTATGGAAGTGCAGGATTCCGGGATGTTGTTTTGGCCAAGAGGCTGAATGGAGATGATGATGCAAACCCTTTCTCATATATCAATTCCAACCATGCCTCATATCTTCCCCTTCACTATGTTCTCCTTTTCCCTTATGGGGAGCCAGGTTGGCACTGGGGAAGAACTCTTGATAATTGTGAGGAGAACCGCCAAAATAAGAATCTATCACAGCGGACATTCTACAGGTTCCGTCTGCATACTAGGCATAATCAGCCCTCAACTCTCTTTCTGGCAAGGAAATTATTCCAGCAGTTTGTTGTTGATGCATAGGCAGTCTGCGATCAGAACAAGCTTAGCTGGATATGTTCACATCAATCAAACATCAGAGCAGATCTCTACAGTGGTCTGACAGATGCTTTGGTAGCCGGTGATGCTGATCTTGACCGCATTGGGAAGAGGGTTGTTTTTCCCTCGAGTTATGTGGGAGGAGATAGATTTATGCAACAGTTGTACCAGGACAGTATGGCAATCGTACGTCACTTTGGCAAACCTTCGTTGTTCATAACCTTTACTGCAAACCTCAAATGGGTAGAGATTGAGAATGAGCTCTTGCCTAATCAGACCGCTGCTGACAGACCAGATCTTGTGGCAAGAGTATTCAATCTCAAGGTACGTGATTTGCTTGATCAGATCAGACACAAAGAAGTCTTCGGACCTTGGCTGGGTTGGGTCTGGACAATCGAGTACCAGAAGAGGGGCCTCCCACACCTACATCGTCTTGTATTCCTTAGAACTGACAATCAGTTCCTGACTGCGGTTAACATAGATGGCTTCATCAGCGCAGAGCTTCCTTCCACCGATGATGCTATCAGTCAGGAGCTGAGAGGTATTATTGAGACAACGATGGTACACACTTACTGCGTCGCGCAAAATGGAAGTGCTCTTTGTATGCAGGGACTCGACCCGTTCAGTGTGCAGACCTGCCGCAAAGGCTATCCACGTGCCTTCCAAGAGGAAACAATTATCAACGACGATGGTTATCCTACCTATCGGAGGAGGGATACAGGCCAGTCATATATGTTGTCAGTTCGAAGGAGTGGAGAAGACATTAGTGCTCTTATCGATAATAGAAGAGTGGTGCCCTACAGCCCGTACCTGTCGCTACGCTATAAGGCACATATCAATGTCGAAGTATGTGGGTCAGTGAAAGCTGTCAAGTACATTCATAAGTACATTTAGAAGGGAGGCGATCGCGCAACTGTCATGCTTGACTCAGAGCATGATGAGATAAAACGATATCTCCATGGTCGATATATAGGTCCCACAGAAGCCATTTGGCGGCAATTTGAATTCTCCACGCATGGAGAGGAACCACCAGTGATGCATCTCGCACTACATCTTCCAAACGAACAGCCAATATACTTCTCGGAACGCGAGGATCCAGCTCTTCTCCGCCAGCGGATGGATAGCGCCCTCACTACCCTGATAGCCTACTTCAAATACAATTCCGAGAAGGCAGATGGAAGACAGTACTTGTATCATGAATTTCCTGTACACTATGTCTACACGAGCAAGGCCGGATGGAAGCCCAGGATCCA
>Ga0307509_10007543_pt1 | contig 14182 bp, 26 predicted proteins | sample 10_EM_MG_FD_202245 | JGI IMG/M metagenome (GOLD analysis project Ga0307509, IMG submission 202245) | Populus trichocarpa ectomycorrhiza microbial communities from riparian zone in the Pacific Northwest, United States - 10_EM | ecosystem: Host-associated > Plants > Roots > Unclassified | place... | reverse complement strand
TGCTCGATAAAGTCTTGTAGGGAGCCAAGGGTCGTTGAAGAGGCGAAAAGGATCATATTGACCCACTCTGCGCGCAGATCATCTAGCACTGACTCTCTTGTTTTTAGATCAGGTCGATTGATGCGAAATGCGGCCTGATTGCTTTCGAAATCTAGGGCTGCATACATCAAGAGGATGACGACCCGATACCTTGCCTCTAGCTCCTTGCGTTGACCTTCGCGGGTGGCCTTCCGGCGTTCCAAAAGATGCTGGGCAATGGCTGTGGCAACGGTACCGATGCCAAGGCCGGCTACGAGGCCGGTAATGAGGCTGCTGAGTCCTGTGTCCATGTGGGAAGCCTAACGTTTGACTTAAGCGGACTGCCGAAGGCAGGTCCGCTTGAAGGAAGGGTTAGGCGTCACGGACGGGAACCTCGCCCAGTTCCGTTCTGGCGCGAAAGACCGCTTTACCTTTGACGAAGACGCGAAATCGTGGGTCATGTGGGCCGCCATATGGAATTCGATCTTGCCACGGCGATAGGCCCACAGCCAGAAGTCGGGCGTTCGTCGCATTCGCTTGCTCTTGCGAGCGAAAGATTCCGACGCAGTGGTCGTGATCCATTGACATGACGTGCTCGAAGAAAAATTCGCACGCCTGTGCTTCGCTTCCCGAGGCGTAGATTGGTGGATCGTCGTTCCCTCTCTCCGTGTAATACACCTGCCACTGAGTACCGGTGAACGTGAGGCAGAAAGCATCGGAGGCGATGCCACGAGAGCCGATTGCGTAGAGCGTCGGGTTGCAGCCTTCGGCAAGGAGACGCTCAGAGAGTTCGCGTGTGTTCATGACGCCTAACGTTTGACTTAAGCGGCCTGCCGTAGGCAGGTCCGCTTGAAGGAAGGGTTAGGCATCAGTGTCTTCCGCTGTGTAGAAGGTGTAGCCCTTGCCCGGAATGCGCAGACTCTCTAGGGCCTGTTAACACTACTTGATTCGACCATGCATCCTGCGAGATACTTCATGCATGGAGATCACACAAGCCCAGTTCGCTCAGATCGAGCACTGCCTGCCGCTACAGCGCGGCAACGTCAGCCTGACCAATCTGAGCGTGTTGAACGCGATCCTGTATGTCGCAGAACATGGCTGCAAGTGGCGCGGCCTGCCCAAGCGCTTCGGCAACTGGCACACCATCTATACGCGCATGAATCGCTGGTCCAAGAGTGGTGTGCTCGATCGAGTGTTCGCGGAGTTGCAGCAGGCGCAGGTCGTGCGCATCAAGATCGAGGCCGTGTCGCTGGACAGCACCATCGTGAAGGTGCATCCCGACGGAACTGGGGCGCTAAAAAAAACGGCCCGCAGTCCATCGGCAAGTCCCGAGGCGGGTGGACCACCAAGATTCATATGGTTGCCGCGGATGCTCGCACGGCCGTAACGTTCTCGCTGTCGCCGGGCCAGGCCCACGACGCGCCCGAGGGGCATGCTTTGCTGAGCCGGCTTGGACCGCCCGATCGACCGCTGCACCTGCTCATGGATCGCGCCTACGAAGGCAACGAGACGCGGCAGCTGGCGCTCGATCTGGGCTTCATTCCCGTCGTGCCGCCCAAAGAGAATCGGATCGAGCCTTGGGAGTACGACCGAGAGATGTACAAGCGGCGCAATGAAGTTGAGCGGCTGTTTCGACGTCTCAAGGGCTTCCGTCGCATCTTCTCGCGCTTCGAGAAGCTCGACGTGATGTTCCGTCGGCTTCCTCTGCTTCGCGCTCATCGCCGATGGGCTGCGGTTGTGTTAACAGGCCCTAGAAAACTTGACGAGTGAACCTCGTCAGCTAGCAGCACTGGAACCTGACCACGGTTCGCCTGTGCGAATGATTCAGTGTTCCACCTTTCTCGTACCGCATCGACTGCCTTCTCGGCAGCCTCGTTGCTACTTGATGCCCGCACAACTCTTGTGGTGAAGAAGCCGCGAATCTCGGGCTCACCTTCCGTGCGGGGTATTCGTAGGCCACGACCATTCACAAGGACTTTGAAGTAGGGCACGTGACTCCGCAGATGTAGGAATTGCCTGCATCACTCTAACGCCGAACGGCTCCCGCTGAACCGCAAGGAAGGGGCAGTGATCTGCGTCACCGGCGAGGAGTGCTGGTGATGCCTAACGTTTGACTTAAGCGGACCGCCGTAGGCGGGTCCGCTTGAAGGAAGGGTTAGGCGTCAGCGGCATACGCATGGCTGTAGTATAGTGTGTATAACTAAATGTAGGTGTGCACATCATGCGAACTAACATTGTCATTGACGATAAGCTCATGGCGGACACGCTCCGTGCCACTGGGCTTAGCACGAAGCGTGAAGTTGTCGAGCTTGGCTTGAAGACTCTGCTTAGGCTCCGGCAGCAGGCAGAGATAAAGAAGCTTCGCGGCAAGATCACTTGGGAAGGTGATCTCGATGCCATGAGGCGAGACAAGTGATTCTTGTTGATTCCAGCGTGTGGATCGATTTCTTCCGAGGAAGACCAACGGCTCAGACCGAGAGGCTGGCGGGGCTGCTCGACTCACAGGCGCTTGGCATTGGCGACCTGATCTTGACCGAAGTATTGCAAGGCTGCAGGTTCGACAAGGAGTTCAATGAAGTTCGAAGACTGCTTGCACGGTTGGATCTGGTCGTGCTTGGTGGCGAGGACATAGCGGTCGAGGCCGCACGGAACTACCGGAAGCTTCGGAGTCTTGGCATCACAGTGCGAGGCACCATCGATGTTGTGTTGGCGACGCGGTGCATTGTGAGTGGTCATCAGTTGCTTCACAGCGATCGCGACTTCGACCCTTTCGAGCAGCACTTGGGACTGCGGTGCGTGGCTTCTGACGCCTAACGTTTGAATTCAGCGGCTGCCGTAGGCAGTCCGCTGGAATGAAGGGTTAGGCGCTCCCGCGCGCCGGAGACAATTTCAGTCATTTCTTCTGGCAAGCCTTCCACTGAGGCGGTGGGCAAGCCTTGCACGCCTGCGGATCAGAGGATACCCGTGATGGAGAATCGCAGGTACCTCCGCATTTCATGAGTTCCTCGCCAGTGGTGTTGTCGTAGTAGTTCAGGGAACCGTCCACTTCTGGATGGCAATTGACTTCAACGTACTGTCCGCACCGCGCAATCTTGTCGCAGCTCGCGTTCGCGGCAACTACTTGCCTTACCTTCGCATGAAGTGGCGGCTCAGTGCTGTGAGTTGCCGCCACCAGCGAACACAGCAATAGACCGAGTACGACATCGAAGACACGCACAGAATTCTCCTTGGAGCGCCTAACGTTTGACTTAAGCGGACCGCAGTAGGCGGGTCCGCTTGAAGGAGGGGTTAGGCATCTCTGGGCCAAAGTGCTTAGCCTCCAATTCGTGCCTCCAGTTCTGCGATGCGAGATTCCCAGCGATTGCTCTTGCCTTCCGACCATAGCTGCTTCAACTCTGAAGCCTTCGGGTCACGTACTTTCCGGAGAACTTGCCTGGCCAAAGACGATAGCGCGGCTAGCTCGGCCTTCGGCTGACGTTCAAGCCAGGCACGAAGCTCCTTTGGAATACCGGGGTTTGGCTTCCCTTGTGCCGCGGCGACAACTTCTGCCGCGGCGACTGCCGCTGATCCCTCTGGCGCTTCAATGTATTGCGCCTTGAGCGCCGCAGTGAGGGTTGTTGAAACCACCTTAGTTCCAGTGCTTTGAGTGCATTGACCGATCCAGTCGAGGGCATCGTCGTTCTCGAAACTTCCCTCGCCCCACGCGCCAGCCCATGCCGACATTGGGAAGATCAGAGCGATGAGCAGTGTGGCTATTCGATGCATTTTCAGATGCCTAACGTTCGACTTAAGCGGACCGCCGCGGCGAGGCGCGCTTGGCCGAGAATGAAATGAAGGCCACGCGCGGCTTGCCGTGGCGGGTCCGCTTGAAGGAAGGGTTAGGCGTCGCGGTTGCAAGATGCTTCACTTCTGGCCTTTCTGAACAATGCCGAACTCGATAGCCAGTTTACTCAGAGCCTCGAGCGCAAGCGCGGCGCTTTCGGTTTCTTGCATCGGTAAGTGCGCAAGGCAATAAGAGAGTGCTAACTCCCACTCGCCGTGACAGGATAGAGACTCGCACGCGCGAAGAACCTCAGGCTTGAGCATTGGTCGCACCGATGCCAAAGCGAAAGCGAGTCGTTCCTGCGGGTTGTAGTTCGGTCCCTCTGCAAAACGAGCGACGACACCGAGTTCAGCTAGCGCAACAACCAGCGATCTTGCCGACTCGGCGGATTGCAGCGAGACCGTGGGGTACTTGCGTTCAAGCATCGCATCGGTCACCTCCTTCGCCTTGGCTAGCCCGAGCCCGCAATGCGCTTGGAGCGTCTTTGTACAGCTAGCCTTCTTCGCGCCTCGGTCAGCTCGGACGAGTTCAACGGTTTGCATTTCGACGCCTAACGTTTGACTTAAGCGGACCGCCGAAGGCGGGTCCGCTTGAAGGAAGGGTTAGGTGGCTGTTGGCTCAGCACCTGACTCGCCTCCGAATTGAGGTAACGCATCGCTGATAGTGTGCCACTTTGCCTTGTGGCCGACGAAGTAGTGCGCCTGAGGAAGAGCCGAGAGGCCGCCTTCAATGACACCGGCCGGAAGGCCTGCGATCTTGGGTAGGCGGAGATCGATTGAGTAAACGTGCGAGCCGCAGACCTTGCAGAAGTGGCGAGTGACGTTTGGCGTGACTTGGAAGGAGGAAAGAGACGCCTCGCCAGAGATGCTCATGGCCTGCCGAGGGACGCTGACCCAAGTAGTGAATGCTGCGCCACTAAGACGGCGACACTCGCCGCAATGGCAATGAACGATGCTCTGACGCTCGGCCGCGAAGCACACCTTCACTGCTCCGCAGTAGCAAGCGGCTGAGATCGACGGATGCTCTGAATTGCTCATCGTGTATCGCGGGAGACACCTAACGTTTGACTTAAGCGGCCTGCCGTAGGCAGGTCCGCTTGAAGGAAGGGTTAGCCGTCGCCTTTCCTTCGCCTCTCCTGATTGCCTCAGACTCGGTCACTCCAGTAACCGGGTTCGCGGCTCTGGTGAGCAATGGCGAATATTTGAGGCCCGTTGACTTCATCTTCTTCGTAAACCACGGTGTAAGGAAAGCGATCGAAGTGGTAGAGGCGAAGGCCATCTTCACCGTGTGGCCCACGCCTCTGGTTCTCGATGAGTAGATCTCGCACGCGCTCGTACTCTGCAAGGAACGCCAATGCGATCAATCGGCTTGCGTGTGTGGCGTAGTAGGCGGCCGCGTCGCCAAGCTCAGCCTCGGCTTCGGGATGAATCGAGTAGCTCACGCGATCCGTGCTCTGACGCGCTCCAAAGCTTCATCGCCAGGAATCATCGCTACCTTGCCGCTTCGGACTTCCTCTCGCCGGCGCAGCGCAAGGCTCATCCAAGCCTTCTGTGCGCTTGACTTCGGTTCGAAGCTGGCAATCAGCAACTCAAGAATTCGGGCCCGTTCCTCGGCCGGGAGGTCAAGGACTTCCGCTGCTAGATCGTGGGTGGGGGTGGTCATGCTGCCTCCGGGTTGGTGCCTAGGCGCAAGCATGCCACACCTCCGAGAATCGCATTTCCCACCCCTTCGGCGGACGCGACTTGCGACGGCTAACGTTTGACTTAAGCGGCTGGCCGAAGGCCAGTCCGCTTGAAGGAAGGGTTAGGCGTCGACATTGAGCACCTGAGATCTCTCTTCGGTTTCGAAGTCTAAGGGCTCCGAGGATCGTCGAATGACGATGCGATAGGTGAACTCAAGAATACCTTCTTGTAGGTTGGTTTGACTTGCGCGTATTCCAACGAAGAATGGGTCGTGGCCGCAGTGAATAACATGACCATCGACAACCGGCCGGCAGGTTGCCGTCTTGCGAGACTTCTTGTACTGCATACGCTCAGCCATTGATGCAAAGCGATCTACGTACAACTGTTCCATGAAGGAAATGATGTCGCCTGGCGTACGCCGCGATGACTGGATCGATAGTAGCTTGCGTGAGCCGGTGTGAGATGACTCTTCGAAGAGAACCCATGCCGGACCGTGCTTCATTCGACGCCTAACGTTTGACTTAAGCGGCCTGCCGTAGGCAGGTCCGCTTGAAGGAAGGGTTAGGCGTCAGGTAGGGTTGAGGTACGCAGAGCCCACCCGAAGGCGCCGAGAGAAGCGAAGAGCCGTGGGGGAAAAGTGAATTCATTGCGTGCCAGTCTGTCTGAGCGCCACGGAGAAGAGAAGAAGCTTGATACCAGCCGGATGAAGCGTAGCCCGAAGCACTGCAAGCCTACCACCCAGCTCGCTCGTGGCGCGCCCGAAGCTGAGCAGGCAATCAAGTTCTCTTTCGGGACTCTACGGCCCGGCCCGCAAGCGAGCGAGTTGCTCTTGCCAGACCGATTCGACCATTCGGAGATGTCACCACTGATTTTGGATTGGCCGTTCATCGACGCGTGACTGACGCCTAACGTTTGACTTAAGCGGCTGGCCGAAGGCCGGTCCGCTTGAAGGAAGGGTTAGCCCGCAGTGTGCATCCGCGGAGCCAGGAGCTGGCGACCGCACTATGGAAGGAGGCTCCGCATGTCAGATGCGTAGGCGTCATAGTCGGTCCATTGCAGCAAGTCAATCACGTCTTTCGCGAGGCTACCAATAGCCGTTCCGCTCAGTCGAAACTGTCCGCCAAACGATTGCTCGAGGTTTTGAAAGCACGCGGTTACAGCTTGGTTGAAACTGCCGTCCTCCCAATGCATCGCCTGATTGCGAGCCTGCCACACAATGTTCTTTAGCGATTCTTGGCCGACTTGCCGCCCGGATGGACACGTAGAGAGTGATCCCTGACCGACGACGATTCCCTGCTTGGCGACTTGCAGGATCGAACCTGCGAGCGCGCGAACGGAGAACGCTTTCGCGGCAATCGCTGCCTCTAGGCGTGCGACGTCCACTTCGAGTGTTTGAACTTCTCGCCCTGCATCGCGCGCTCGCTTCTCAAAATACGGCGTCGTATCTTCTCCAAAGCCGCTCGGCGGCGCGCCGGCGTACAAAATCGCCTGTGCGTGAGCGCGCTTCTTCTGCTCGACTTCGAGTTGCTGACGCACTTTCGTGCAGCGAGCTTCCTCGTCTCCGATGAGATTGAATAGGCCGCGAACGGCGTACTCAGTTTCTCGTAGGTACGGATGCACGGAAGGGTCTTTCTGCGGGCTAACGTTTGACTTAAGCGGCCTGCCGTAGGCAGGTCCGCTTGAAGGAAGGGTTAGGCCACGCTCGGTGAGTTGCAAGCCTTGCTATGTATTTGAATGGCGAAGCATACCAACGTTGGATGGAAAAGCTGCACGAGTGGCGCTTGAACTGAACCTGTAGATCAGTGCCACTAGAAAGAGCCAGGTACTCGCGGCTGACGCATTGAAGCCGACTCGAAGCTTGGTGCTTCGATCGAGAGTGGGAGGATTCCTGCACATCAAACAAGTGCTCCGTTGTAGTGGCCATATCGACTAGGCTCGCTCCGAGGCGACTACTTCTTGGGCCGCTCGTTGTCGTAGCCGTTCGAAAGGGTTGCCCACCCGGCCAACTCAACGACAACGCCAAGAAAGGTAACTACTCCGGCGCCGACTTGTGACGAGGCTAGTGAGTAGAGTAGCGCCGCGACGGCGAAACACAACAACGCTGCGATGTGATATGTCTTCATGCGTGGCCTAACGTTTGACTTAAGCGGACCGCCGCAGGCGGGTCCGCTTGAAGGAAGGGTTAGGCGTCTGCTGAGAACCGACGCGCTCTTGCTTCGATGGTGAGACGCGCAAGGAAGTGCGCCGACTTTGCGCGCCAACGAAAGGCAGACTTGCTGCGCGAGCAGAAGCAAGGGGACTGGTACAGAACCGTGCGGGCATGCTCGATTGTGGCTTCAAACGCTGCGAGACTGGAAGCTCGCATGAAGTGCTCAGAGATCGGCGCTTGAACGGCAAAATTTCGTGGCTGAAGCTCGTGGTCTTACTCGCCTGGCATGCCCAAGCCTGTATGCATGGCGCGGTGACCGTGAGCAGAGACTGATGACAGGAGGACGGCCGTGCGCTGGCCGCCAGCGAAGCGGGACGGACAGCCCGCGCTGAGTTGGACCGACAACTCGACGGCAAAGCAAGAGTCGCGTGCAAGCAGGGGAGCTTTGCAAAGCATGGTGTCGTTGTGAAGGCGCGGCAAGCCGGCTTGTATTGATAACCGTGTACGACGAGACCATAGACGCCTAACGTTTGACTTAAGCGGCGGGACAAGGGCGTAGCCCTTGGCACGTCCGCTTGAAGGAATGGTTAGGCGTCAGGTTGGGTTGAGGTACGCAGGCCGCACCCGAAGGCGCCGAGAGAAGCAAAGAGTCGTGGAGGAAGCGAGATTTCATTGCGTGCCAGTTTGCCTGAGCACGACGGGGAAGAGAAGGAAAATTCTCTGCGCCAGCATTTTTGAGCGCTGCCCGAGGCGCTGAGATGTGGACGCATTTCGCTCGCGCCCCGGAGCGCACGGGCGCTGAATTCTCTCTTGCTGCTTCTGTGGTTGATCGGTTCGTGCCCGAAGCGATCGCTTCTCTCGCACGACTAATTCGACCATTCGGAAATGCCGCCGTCTCTCTTGATCTTCACAGGCACATTCGGCGAGCGCGTGACTGACGCCTAACGTACTACTTAAGCGGCGTGCCGAAGGCACGTCCGCTTGAAGGGTGGGTTAGGTGGCCGGTGAATGATGCTCTACTCAAAGGCTTGACCGAACGCCCGGCTGAGCGCTGTAGCGCGAGGCTTCGCTTCGAGCGACAGCGACTGACTTGCATTCGGTCTTTGTATTTCAAGTTAGGCGCGATGGCAAACGCTTCGACCCGTGCCGGGCAGAGAAGGGCTCAAGTATCTCTTGCGGCAGCTCAAGTGTGCGGCGAGGCTTCGGCACCGGTACCAGGTCATTCATCCATGCGTGCCGGTGAGATTGGGTTCGAGGAGCAAGGCAACTGTGGCAGGCGGAAGCATTGAACTCGCGAAAGTGAAGACCATGGCTTTCGAGGAGCACGCAAAGCCGCGCTCATACACAAGCTGAAGCAACGAGAGGCGGCGAGGCAGCAAGCAACAGAAAGCCACCTAACGTTTGACTTAAGCGGCGGGACAAGGGCGCAGCCCTTGGCACGTCCGCTTGAAGGAATGGTTAGGCGGCAGGTTGGGCGGGAGTGCGCATAGCCCACCCGAAGGCAAGGAGAAAGGTGAAGAGCCGTGGAGGAAGCGAGATTGCATTGCGTACAAGTTTGCCTGAGCGCGACGGGGAAGAGAAGGGCAATTCTCTACGCCAGCATCTCTATGCGCTGCCCGAGGCGCTGAGGGGTGCAGACATTTCGCTCCCGTCCCGTAGCGCGCGAGCACTGAATTCTCTCGCAGCTCTTGTGGCGGCTCGGTTCGTGCCCGAAGTGAAGGCACTCTTCTCGCACGACTGATTCGGCCATCCGAAAATGCCGCAGTTGCTCTTGATCTTTGCAGAGCCATTCGGAGAGCGCGTGACTGACGCCTAACGTTTGACTTAAGCGGACCGCCGTAGGCGGGTCCGCTTGAAGGAAGGGTTAGGCGTCGGTGCCACTTGGACGTGCATTGCGAGCTTCCTTGCGGGCGGCTTGGATGCACCACTTTACGTCCTCGTGCAGTTCTCGTGGTACGACCGGGTGCCAATACTCGGGCTTCTTGAACGAGGGCAGTATGCGCAGTTCCTCGAAGATGTTCCCGTCGAAGTGCAACGATAGGAGAACGAGGGCTCGAAATGAAGCTGAAATTCCTGCGAGGTGTTGATCGTGCGCTCTCTTTGCCTTATTGATGATGCTCGTCCAGTCATCTTCAAGCATGGATTGCGACTTGTGATGGACAAGCTTGTTGCGCGCGGTCACGAGGGCTTGGATCGACTGCAATGTGATGCTTGCCGGGCTCGGTGCCTTGCGGTCAATGTGCTGGGCGATGACGAAATACTTTGCAACGGGATCGAGCTTGTCTGTGTATTCGGCGAAGTCCTCTCCGAACAAACAGGCCCCCAAGTCGAAGAGCGACGCTTCGAGAGACATCCCAGCAAATATGACCGGTTCGACGGCGGCTTCTTCGGCGCGCTCGAACGCGACATCGTAGTTCGGTGCGAGACGATCTAACTTGGCCAGCTCGGCCGCCAGCGTTCGATACCGGACCAAGGAGGTCGCGCACATACGGAAGTACATGTGGCTATTCGATTTCGCTCGGCCGGATGTGTGGAAGGGAACTCGGAGCGGGTGGTTCATGTATTCCGACGCCTAACGTTTGACTTAAGCGGCTGGCCGTAGGCCAGTCCGCTTGAAGGAAGGGTTAGCCGTCTGTCTCAATGAGCGACCCGTTTTTGCAGCGCCTCTTGAGCAAGAGTGTTGATGCTCTTGCCCTGAGCCTGTGCTTCGATAGCGAGCCGTTCGTGCAACTCGGGTGAGATACGCAGGTTGAACTTGCCTGAGAAGTGACGCCTAGGCTCGAGGCCTTTTTCCTTGCACACCTCCAGGAAGACTTGGAGTGACTTCTTGAATTCGGTGCGAAGTTCCTTGGGGTTCTTGCCGTAGAAATCGGCGCCACCGCTCAGGCCAAGAATCTCACCTCGAAAGAGATCGAGCTCTTCGTCGTATTCGATCTTTGCGTGATACCCGTCTAGCGTCATTACGTTCATGGTTCCACTCCGTGTTGTTCCAACCACTTGCGGATGCTCGCCACCGCGCCTTTGTCTGTATTTGGAGAAGGGTGAGGTCGATGGAACACTCGAACTTCTTCAAATAGGACTACTGCTACACGACTACCTTCTCGCTCGCTGACTTCGGCGCCAAGTTCTACAAACAGTGCTTCGATATCGCGCCACTGGACGTTCCCACTCGTCGGCCGGGCGAAGATCAGTTCGAGAGTGCGCTGGTGCTTCCGCTTCATGCGGAAATAGTACCACGATCAAGTACTGAGATGCTGCGGCGCGCTTTCAGACGGCTAACGTTTGACTTAAGCGGCTGGCCGAAGGCCAGTCCGCTTGAAGGAAGGGTTAGGCCTCAGCTTATGCATTGAAGTCTTGTAGAGCAGCGATTAGCTGTGCGACTATGCCGGAGAGCAGCAATATGAGGCCAAAGACTTGAGTGCGTGTAGCGAGCACCTGAAATTTCTTGAACTTTGGATTGAGAACAGCGGACTCCAAAAAGCCTAGAACCAGCAAAGAGTAGACGAAGAACGAGACAAAAAACTTCGCTGTGATACCTGCAGACGGCAACGAGTGGCCAACGCCTGTGCCAACCAGAATGCCAAGTGGAATGATTGTGTGAGCCCACAGGAGGATGCCTGCAACCCAATGAACCATGAAAGCCTTCATGACTTCGCTCTTGGTCACGAACTCTGCCAGCACAACTATTCCCAGCAGGCCATACACGATTCCGATGATGTTTAGTAGCTTGTATGGAACGAGCTTCTCGTACCCTGCTAGGACATAGCCAAGAAATGTACCTGCGAGCAGCAAAGCCGCAATGAAGCCGCCAAATAGAAACGTGGAGCGCGCCATCTGAGGCCTAACGTACTACTTAAGCGGCGTGCCGAAGGCACGTCCGCTTGAAGGGTGGGTTAGCTGGCCGATGAGTGATGCTCCACCCGAAGGTTTGAGCGAACGCGCTGCTGAGCGCAGCGGCGCGAGGCTTCGCTTCGAACGGCGGAGACTGACTTGCATTCGGTCTTTGTATTTCAAGTTGGGCTCGATGGCAATTGCTTCGGCGCGTGCTGGGCATAGTGGGGCTCAAGTATCGCTGGCGGCAGCTCAATGTGCCGCGAGGCTTCGACACCGATACCAGGCCCTTCATCCGTGCGTGCCAGTGAGATCGAATTCAGGGAGCAAAGGCGATTGTGGGAGCCAAAGGAATCTCGCCCGTGGAAGTGAAGATCGAAGCCTTCGACGAGCGCGTAAAGCCGCGCTCATACACTAGCTGAAGCAACGATGGGCAGCGAGGCAGCAAGCGACAGAAAGTCAGCTAACGTTTGACTTAAGCGGACCGCCGAAGGCGGGTCCGCTTGAAGGAAGGGTTAGGCGGCGGTGTGACCAAGAACCGCGCTACCTTTGATGCAGACGCGAGGCTCGGCGACAGCCGTTTGAATTGAGATTGCTCTTTCATCACGGCCGCATTGTGACCTCAAGCGCTTAAAGGCTGGAAGACCGATGAAGTGCTTCAAGCCAAAGCCGTCGATTGCCAAACCTGGGCTCGAAAAGCAATGTGTTCATTTCAGCCCGCGTGAAGGCCAGCGCCGGCGTGCTCGACGCGACGGGCCGTGCCCCTGAGATGGCCGAAATGAACACCGCCGCGCGCTGGCCGCCAGCAAGGCCATGCTGAACCAACGATCCAAGGCTGAAAGTGGCCCAGAAGATGGAAGGCATTCCGCGTTGCTTCGAAGATTGCACCTGAGCCGCCTAACGTTTGACTTAAGCGGCCTGCCGAAGGCAGGTCCGCTTGAAGGAAGGGTTAGGCATCGCTTGCCGCAACCGTGAGAGCCCAAGGAGCCTCAAGTGGAATTTCCCATCGCAGGCTCGACGGATACTCTCGCGAAGTGGCAATGAGGACTGCTCCTTGCACGCTCGCAGACCGAAACGGCTCGGACTTGGAGGAGTGTAGGAGCCAGACCAGCGATCTGTCACTCTCTTGCACCAGAGCGAGAAAGCCCGCTTCTTCTCGTGAAGTTTCCCCTCCGAAAACAAGATGGTCCGGCACCGCGGCCAGTGGATCGGCAGCGTAGATTCCTGACCATGCATCAGGCTCAAGCCTCAGCAACTCAGCGATGGCGCGCCGGGGAAACTGCGGAACATTATCAATCAACGGAATGAAGGTGTCGTCCGGAAAGTAGATGCCGTCCTCAGCGCGGCACTCTTCAGACAGCCACCGGTCTGTGATTACGCTCATATTGCTTTCCGATGCCTAACGTTTGACTTAAGCGGACCGCCGTAGGCGGGTCCGCTTGAAGGAAGGGTTAGGCGGCAACAGCGACATGATTTCCATTCGACCTACGACTGAACTTGCAACTCGACTCGGCGGGCTTTCGAGCAACCTCCGGGCTCAGCCGTGTTGCTGCAGTAACGCAAGGGCAAAGAGAACAAGCATCGGAGCGAACCCGCAGAGCAACGCGAAGACTGCTCGCTTTGGAGCATAGCTGAGGCAAGCGCCAGAAGCGATCGCGGAACCGAATATCAGAGTGATGCCTGCGAACATGAACCCGACGGCGATGCGAGCATGCAGGATCAATTCTTCTTTTGGCACGAGCGGTGATGGGTCGCCAAGCTGCGACAACACTCCGCCGGCCAAGAGAAGCCAGCCGCCTATGGCCAAAGGAACTGCGGCGTTTGCCACGTGCGATGGTTTCATTGCCGCCTAACGTTTGACTTAAGCGGACCGCCGAAGGCGGGTCCGCTTGAAGGAAGGGTTAGGCATCACCGTACTGCGGAATGCTCCGCCACTCCTGATACCGAAGAGACTCGACTACCAATTCAACTACTCGTTCCCTGCTCGTCCGAAGCGCATCGCGATATTGGGTTCTGGCCTTTTCGTCACGCTTGTGAGCCTCGACTAGCTCCAAGGCCATTTCAGCCGCGCGTCCGGTCGCACTTGCACTGATGTTGCTTGGCCAATGTAGCTCCTTCCAGCCGATAAGCTGAGCGACTCGTTGGGAGTAATACTGGCCTTGCTTCAAGCTTTCGAGAAACGCAACCAGGTCTCTCGCTCGAGCTTCGATTTCAAGAAATTCGAGTTGGGATACAAGAGGTTCGTCGAGAAATGCCAGACGTATGAGCAACGGCTTGAATTGCGCGAGAAGGATGTACGGGTCGCGGTGCTTCCGAAATAGCAATAGTTGTGCCGGAGCAATGCGCTCTGTTGGGTCGTGTGCATCCAGCAGGTGATGATTTGGGCAGAGCGGTAGCAGGTTCTCGTCATCATTGTTCGAGGGATTGCCGTCAATGTGATGAATGTGCGGTCGCGGCCGTCCACAGATGGCGCACAGATAGTTGAATTCGCGAAGAATTCGATTCTGAAGTGTCGCAGTGAGCCGTGTGCGTGACATTGTCATGCCTAGTGATGCCTAACGAATGGAAGGGACTTCCCCGTCCCGAGCTATCCGCAGTGCGGAGACCGGCAACAGAGTGCCACGATGGGAAGTGCGAAGTCTCATCAACTCACTCGGAAGGGGAAGTCCATGGCTATTG
>Ga0307509_10007542_pt1 | contig 14183 bp, 9 predicted proteins | sample 10_EM_MG_FD_202245 | JGI IMG/M metagenome (GOLD analysis project Ga0307509, IMG submission 202245) | Populus trichocarpa ectomycorrhiza microbial communities from riparian zone in the Pacific Northwest, United States - 10_EM | ecosystem: Host-associated > Plants > Roots > Unclassified | place... | reverse complement strand
GAATAGAGGGAAGAGTGAATCTTAAGTTAATTAGTTAGTATTATAAGATAGAAATGATAGATATAAATATATATATAAATGTATATGGTTAAAAATATAAAAGAAGAACATATAAAATAAATCTGTTTTCAAACAATTTTGTAATGAATTTTTGTTTTTTTAAAATATAAAAAGCACAGAAAAACATGTTTATTTTATCCTTATTATGTCTCTTTTTTTTTCCCAAGATGATATGTTATTTAATAATATGATATATGATACATTTCACTTTAAAATTTATTAAAATATTTTTTTTTAATTTTTTTTAATATTAATGTATTAAAATCATTAAAAATACAAATAAAAAAAAAACAAAGGTTTAATGTTTCTTCATTCTGGATACACTTTTAAAGCGCAATTTTGATGACAAGAATAAACAGAATTTTAATCAATTTCAAAATTCCTCTGATTCCTGAAACTAAAGAAAAAGAAAAGGATAAAATGGCTGACAATTTTGGCAAGAAATGGACAAAAAATTACAAAGAAAACGGGAGAAGAATCGAAGAAATGGCACTTGGTTTCAGACAAGGGATTCTCCTTTGACCATGAAAACCCCCAAACAAAACATTAAACAAATCAAAGAGAAAAGTAAAAACCCTTCCGCAGTTCCTTGTCTTCTGTTCCTGTTCTCATCGGTTACTCCTTTTCTTTGTTTTCAAAAAGAAAGAAGCTTTGAATGCCCTCTGCTGCTGCTGCTGCTTCCACTAGAGCACAGCACACTTTACTCTTTCTTTATTTCTCCTTTCCTTGTTATTAGTTATTACACCCACTAGCATCGACACCAACACCAAAACAGAATCATTACTGTTTCTCTTCTCTTCTTCTGACCCCATCATTAAATGTTCTTGCTGCTCCCTCACCTTTCTCATCTCAACCTCCAGTGATCAATCCCTTCAAAAATTCTTAAGAAAAACCTCTCTTTCTCCCGCTTCTTTAGCTGCTTTACCGGCTACCCTCCCGCCACGATTCCCTTTCTTTAAAATTTCCCACTCCTATTAACTCCTCCATCCCTTCAGCACCTAACACCCTTTATGACCTACACTTTGTCGAGTTATAGAGGTGGAACTAACTAACTGGCTATAGAAGCCTCATTAATGTGAGGTTTGGTAGTTGGTGTTTCTTTTTTAGGAGATCGAAGGTTGTATTTGTGAGAATTCCCGTATAATCTATACCACTTCTACTACTACTCTACTGATACTATAGTGACTGTCTTTTTTCTTTTTTGAAATTTGAAAAAGTTAGGGAATTGAAAAAAGAAAGTGGGTTTGCATCTGTGGTTTCATTTTATTGCCTTTGCTTCATTTTTAGTCCAAAAATATTGCCACCCACATTCTCATTCTTCGGACTCTCTTTCTCTCTCTCTTGCTTTTCTTTTGTTTGGCCTGGAAATTGTTTTAGCTTCTTCCATTGCAGGGCTTATAGCTTCACCATCCCTAGCTTCCACTGCTAGAAGTGTATGTTTTCAGAGACAGAAACTTTCTGCTCTCTCTCTCTCTCTCTCTCTCTCATTTATCTCCAAAGATTAAAAAAAAAAGTAAGAACAAAACCTTTTTGTTTCTACTCCATCCCTGCTATTGTCAGTTGTAACCTCCACCTTGTTTTCTGTCTTTTGAGTCACAAGCGTTGTTGCCATCTTTGATAGCCCAAAAAATCTCTTCTTTTCAAGTTTGATAGCCCCTTTTCTCCACCTTTTGCATTCTTTCATGTGGTCCTTTTCTTAGCATCAAATGTATCAAAAGTTGGGATTGAATTGAACTGGGAAAAAAAATGCTGCTCAAGTTCTTATTTTTAGCTGTTTTAGCTCCACTACTTCTGGTACAGTGTTTGGACTCAATCAATGATGATGTACTTGGCTTGATAGTATTCAAGGCGGGCCTTCAAGACCCAGAGTCTAAACTCTCATCATGGAATGAAGATGATGACAGTCCTTGTAACTGGGTTGGTGTCAAATGTGACCCGAATACCCATCGGGTCACTGAACTGGTTCTTGATGGCTTCTCTTTATCTGGGCACATTGGTCGTGGCCTTTTGAGGCTACAATTTCTTCAGGTTTTGTCTTTGGCTAATAATAACTTTAATGGGACTATAAACCCTGATCTTCCTAGACTTGGCGGCTTACAAGTTATTGACTTGAGTGAAAATGGTCTATCAGGGTCAATCCCCGATGGGTTTTTCCAGCAATGTGGGTCATTGAGGTCTGTTTCATTTGCTAGGAATGATCTTACAGGGATGATTCCTGGTTCTTTGAGCTTTTGTATGTCGCTTTCAGTTGTTAATTTCTCATCGAATGGCCTTTCTGGTGAATTGCCATCTGGATTATGGTATTTGAGAGGGCTACAGTCTCTTGATTTGTCTGATAATTTGTTGGAAGGAGAGATTCCTGAAGGAATTGCAAATTTGTATGCTTTGAGAGCCATTAATTTGAGAAGGAATAGGTTCACTGGGCAGCTACCAGTGGATATTGGAGGTTGCCAGGTTTTGAAACTGCTTGATTTTAGCGAGAATGCTTTGTCTGGTGGTCTTCCAGAGTCATTGCAGAGGCTTGGTTCATGTGCTACTGTTAGACTAGGAGGAAATTCATTTACAGGGGAAGTTCCTGGGTGGATTGGGGAGTTGACAAGTCTTGAAAGCTTGGATCTTTCTGTCAATAGACTTTCAGGTCGGATTCCAGTTTCAATAGGAAACCTTAACGTGTTGAAGGAATTGAATCTGTCCATGAACCAGCTTACTGGAGGATTGCCTGAGTCAATGGCGAATTGTGTTAACCTTTTGGCTATAGATGTTAGCCATAATCGGTTGACAGGTAATCTTCCTTCATGGATTTTCAAGACAGGGTTAAAAAGTGTGTCGCTTTCTGGGAACAAACTTGATGAAAGCATAGAACATCCTTCAGGTGTATCTTTGGCAGCTTCTCTTGAAAGTCTTCAGGTCTTGGATCTATCTTCAAATGTCTTCTCTGGAGAAATCCCATCTGACATTGGGGTTTTAAGCAGCCTGCAACTCTTTAATGTGTCAAGGAACCAACTGTTTGGTTCTATTCCACCGAGTGTAGGAGAATTGACAATGATACAAGCTCTGGATTTGAGTGATAATAGGCTAACCGGAAGCATTCCTTCCGAAATTGGAGGAGCAGTCTCCCTCAAGGAACTGAGATTGGAGATGAACTTCCTAACTGGGAAAATTCCTACTCAGATCAAGAAGTGCTCATCTCTAACATCTTTGTGAGTTTTTCCTCGCTTGCTTGACTTTTGCTTTAAAAGTTCTCCGATTGGTTCTTCCCATTTGTAATTTCCTTGTGCTTGCAATACTCTGAGAAAATAACTTTCTGCTTTTACAATTCTGTTAGCAGTCCTTAATAATTTCAACTGAGAGCCATTACATTCAATCATTACAGTGAAAACAATTGCACTGTCGTATTGTTTTCGAGGGCAGGCCACCCTTGTGGTTGGTTGCTTTAGTTCTTTTTGAAATTGTTTGCATGAAACAACTAGATTGTCATACCTTCTCTTAGTTTAATTATGTGTTTGTTGGTGTTTAGTCTGACCTTTGCAGGCAAACTTTATTGTCATTTTGGTGTAAGATGAAAAATTATCTACGTTTTTAGTGCTGATAGGCTCACCAAATGGCAATCAACATATGACTATCATCTATGCAGCAGAACCTGATCAGTATGATTTTTTGTGTGTTTATTTGTTTGTTTAAGCTGATAATCAGTGGTGTTTGCTATAGCTCAGTGCATTACTATATGGTGCCCATCTTAAATCTGTTATCGGGATTTGATCAAATTGATATAATTCGAAGTTTTCGTTAAATGCTGAAAAAGAATGAGGAAGAGAAAGACTACAACAAAGAAAAATATGGACTCTTGAATTGCTGTTGTCTATTGTACCTTCATTTAATAATTTGTAGTTTCAATTTATAAGTTATGGAACCTGCATTGTTCTAACAATTTCTCTCTCTGTTTTTTGACTGGACTGTACAGAATTATATCTGGGAACAACCTTAGTGGTCCAATTCCAGTAGCCATTGCAAACCTAACCAACCTACAATATGTAGATTTATCATTCAACCGCTTCTCTGGAAGCTTACCCAAGGAGCTGGCCAATCTTTCCCACCTCCTGTCCTTTAATATTTCTCATAACAACTTAAAAGGTGATCTCCCACTTGGGGGTTTCTTCAACACTATTTCCCCATCATCTGTCTCTCGTAATCCCTCCTTGTGTGGATCTGTTGTCAACCGATCCTGCCCTTCTGTCCATCAGAAGCCTATTGTTCTGAATCCCAACTCTTCTGGCTCCTCCAATGGCACCTCTTTTAATCTCCATCACAGGAAGATTGCACTCAGCATCTCTGCTCTCATTGCTATTGGTGCAGCCGCTTGCATTACACTCGGTGTGGTAGCTGTTACTCTCCTCAATATCCGTGCAAGATCTTCTATGGCGCGCTCTCCTGCTGCTTTCACATTTTCTGGTGGGGAAGATTTCAGCTGTTCCCCAACTAATGATCCAAACTATGGCAAGCTTGTCATGTTTTCTGGTGATGCTGATTTTGTTGCTGGGGCCCAAGCATTACTCAACAAAGACTCAGAACTCGGTCGTGGTGGGTTTGGGGTTGTTTACCGAACAATACTTCGAGATGGGCGTTCAGTTGCTATAAAGAAGCTAACAGTTTCAAGTTTGATCAAGTCCCAAGATGAATTTGAAAGGGAAGTGAAGAAACTTGGAGAGGTTAGGCATCATAATCTTGTCACACTGGAAGGTTATTACTGGACTCCATCCTTACAACTCCTTATTTATGAATACGTATCCAGTGGAAGTTTGTATAAGCATCTCCATGATGGACCTGATAAGAACTACCTCTCCTGGCGGCATAGATTCAACATAATACTTGGAATGGCTAGAGGTTTGGCCCATTTGCATCACATGAACATAACCCATTACAATTTAAAATCTACCAATATTCTGATAGATGATTCTGGGGAGCCAAAAGTGGGAGACTTTGGCCTGGCGAAGCTGTTGCCCACTTTAGACCGTTGCATCTTAAGCAGCAAAATCCAGAGTGCATTAGGATACATGGCTCCCGAGTTTGCCTGTCGAACGGTGAAGATAACTGAGAAATGTGATGTGTATGGGTTTGGGGTCCTAGTTTTGGAAGTGGTGACAGGGAAGAGGCCAGTGGAATACATGGAGGATGATGTGGTTGTGCTATGTGACATGGTGAGGGGAGCACTGGAGGATGGAAGAGTGGAAGAATGCATTGATGGCAGACTTCGAGGAAATTTTCCAGCAGATGAGGCGATTCCAGTAGTAAAACTTGGTTTGATATGTTCATCTCAAGTGCCATCGAATCGGCCAGACATGGAAGAAGTGGTCAATATTTTAGAGCTGATCCAATGTCCTGCAGGGGGGCAGGAAGAGCTGGAGTGAACTGGACTTGTACTAGAGTTCAAGAAAGAAACTGAAAACATGTTTTCTCCGGTGAAGAAGAATCCGGTTGGTTTGTTCAAAGAAAAAAAAAAAGAATATATTGTTCAATTTACCTTCAAAATTTTCCTTCTTGCTATTGAATTTTATTTGTATCCCTTTTTTAATGACAATCTTATCTACAGTTTCCATGACCGGATTCCTTTTCACCGGAATATAGGGCACGTATAATATTGCATCAATGGTATTCCTCCCTAAGGAGTATACTTGACTGGTTACTCATCTTTGTCTTGATAGTATCTTGTATTTGTTTCATGTTACATGGACTAAGTTTTCAACAAGAAAATGAAAGCACAGCTGAGGTCACTACCAGACAGACTACAAGGGCTTCTGTGGAGTATACAATTTGAATGGTATGATGCTCTTGGATAAAGCAATCTTTTGCTTTATTCATACTTGTTAAGCCAGAATTTGCCTTTGCTTTAACCTTTTGCTTTTCTGAGAATTTATTGCACCCTCAAGCGCAGCATGGTCAACAACTTTTTTACTCATTGCAGAGAGCAGCCGTGCTCTCAATTCTGTGAACCAACCGATGCCAATTATTCTACCGATGCACTCCTTCGCACTGTTTGTAATTTATTATCATAAACAACCTCCTCTGTGTCTGCAACTCGGGTGAATAATTAACCCTTGGATTTGAAGTATGGTGTTGGACCCCAAGGGGAAACAAATAAAAATGGAAATGGACATCATCATAGCAAATCACATGGGGGTCCTGAAAAGCACCACCATGGCACCTTTTTGAGTGGCAATATTAGTGCATGGCAATCAAGTGGGAACTTTGCATGATATTCATTGGTAATATGCCTTGTGAAGGGGAAAAAGTTTAACATGCTCTTATGAAATAGTGTGCTCATCATACCTTTTTATTTACATCATAATATTTACCTGTGGAATGAATGGAAAGTTCTAAACCCGCCCAACCAGTAGAGACAGAGTTCATCAGAGTTTCACGGACAGTAAATTTGCATCAACTATGATTTTAATCAAGCCCAGGTGCTCTACGCTCAATTCTTTTGACTTTCTAAATTTGAATCTTACAGTTAGTGTTTAAGAGGATTTATTAAATTCTTTTTAATGCATTAAATTGAATATTTAATCTCGCTTGAGAAGAAAATGCTAAGGGTTACAGTTAGTGTTTAAGAGGATTTATTAAATTCTTTTTAATGCATTAAATTGAATATTTAATCTCGCTTGAGAAGAAAATGCTAAGGGTTAGTTTTGTGGTGAGGTTCGAACAGTTGCCACTCTTTGCCAAGTAAATTATCTGTTTTTTTGTCTTTGAAAGCAAACATATGATGCCTGAGCTGTTGACTAAGTGGTAAGTGGGTTGTTCTTAAGTTTTTAAGATTTCATTGGTGAAAAACTTGTGTGATGTGTGTATTAACTGTTCGGGAACTTGTTCGTAGCTGTAATGGGCACCAAGAGAGAGGTTTGAGATAAAACGTGCAAAAAATACACGGGGCTTGAAGGCCTCTAGTTTTAGCACAAGGGTTGCTAGCTGCATGATTTGGTGTCCTGCTTGCCATTCTTAAACTGAAAAATGACTTGGAATCAAAATAGTTGAACGACAGGGAGAAACTTTTGTCCACGGTGCAATCAAAAGACGATGTAGAATACAGAGGACTGAGCTTGATGCGACTCCAACTCATGGGACCTGGTGATTAGAATAAAGGTAAAAGTACATCCATATCCATAACGCATGACAGGAACATACCAAATATGAGTGGGGAGTTGCATTCTTGGATTGAATGACAGGCACCATTTCTTGTTCCTGCTTTTGGGTCCCAAGCCCCAGCCCCTACCATACTGGTTCTGCTTCCCCTGGTTGACTTCATGCCTGAAATATGATAATTAAAAGGAGATCATCCTTCATCCTCAACCTGTGTATGTTCATCGACTGCCCGCCCTTCTAGCCCCTTTAGGCCACTTCTATATGTCCCATGTCGTTTCCCTTTCTATGCTGGACAAAAACAAGAATTGGGTTTCCCCTTCAATGAAGAGGAACAGAATGTGCAATGGAATATGTTTTCAAGTGCAAGTCAAAGAATGCAGATTGCACAAAAACAAATGTGAGCAATTTACACTTCACAAAAAGCAGAAAGATTACATCATCTACGCATTTCAACACTTCTCTGGACTCTCACCGTTGCACAAAACTACAAATGCCAAAATCGCTCTTGTCAGAAGGATTTACAATCAAAATTTTGTATATCTATTCGTTTTCTTGTTCTCCTCCTTGTCCACATCCTGGGAAGGTAGAACTTTCTTCTTTCTCTTCTCCCTGCAAAAATCCTAGTTGTCCCAGTCATTTTCCCATCCATCTTTGTTTGGAGTCCTAGAAGTAAGGCCATTGGCTGACACACTTGCTGAATGACGTGCAGCTGGTGACTTTATTGCATTCTCCTCATCCCAATTATCATCCCAGACCTTATCCCAGCCTCCAGCTGTTTCAAAATCATTTGCAACACCAGATTCTGGCATAGCCATTTCAAGCTCCTGATAAGCGATTCCAGCCTCCAGTCTCCCCTTCCTACACATGCAGCAAGCTAATGTCCCTCCAAAAACTACCACTGTAATAATCAGGAAGTATGCACCATTGATGGGGGTAATTAGCTGGTCATAAGAAGGGAGGTTCATGAAAAAGTTTGCTTGAGATTCAAGAGGATCCAAGTGCAGAACACAGGCCCCATTTTTAGCATTTAATATCACCTCTGTGCTTTGACCAACAGTCAAATTGATCTGAAAAGAAAACGTTGAAACTCTGCTTTAAAATGAGGCAACAAACACACCCATAAATTGCAATGGGTGAAGCCTGTACAATTATTAGATCACCAATATGAAACATCACTGTTACCCACCCCTCTCCTTCCCCCAAGAAATAATTAATCTGTCAGAGGTGGTACCACGATGTCAAAACAAGATTAAATTTTCCAGAAGAAGGCAAGAAAAATATCACAACTTGGTAGTAAGTTTCTGTTTCTAGTACATTTAAAGTTTTCCACTGGATCTAAGCCCGTTCTCAATATAACTTCCTTGCCTTCCAGCAATTATATGCATTCAAGTTAGCAGAAGCCAAGAACCAGTAACAACTCACCTTGTGAGTTCTTGCTGACTTTTGAAACTGCTCTTAAACCATGCCAACGGAATGTTACTGGAAGAAGCTTAATCTAATTTTGTTTTCTTTGTTTTGCTTCTATTGCCTGGCTACAGCTTTTCAATTTTGTTTAAGTATTCCATATCTCATGCCAGTTTTAAGTCGACCATAGAAACAACACGATGAAACAGGAAAACGATACGTACCGTTTTAGTTTGGTGTTTCGCTATTTCCACCAAAGAATTGTCAATAAGATTTGGGGCAAGCACATCCACTGACAAAGTGCGTTCCCCAGAATTTTGTATAAGAACCGTCCACCAATGGGATCCTACAAGGAGAGGGAGAATAGATGATGAACTATATAAAACTGGTGATATTAAGTACCCCCTCTACAGATAACAGCATAACTTTTCTAGGTGAGTTGGAAAATGAACAACACATAAGTAAATGAAGTTCTTCCACTGCATGTCTTTATCTACTTGCTAGTCACAGGAGAGGTCCAAAAAACAAAAGGTTGGACAGACAATTGTAACCAAAAGGTTGCAAAATAGAATGCTATCTGAGCACGGTTCAAACAACCAAAAGCACTTGTTATGGCTTATTGAAAAAAGTTGACCGATGAACTACTGCATATAATCGCATAAGCAGCAATAACCTACATGACATTGCAGACAAAAACTCACCGCCTGATAGTTGACAAGAGGAGACTAGTCAGTGACACATATTAACAAGTATATAATGACCATGGTTAGTGGTCATTGATCCAGTTCTGATATTGCAGTCACATATACCATCACTGTCCAGAAATTGTGATATGACCATGCTGAAATGTGTGTTTTAGCTTGTACTGTATGCAAGGTATTTTAAGTTCAAGTTTAAGTCCATTTTGTATTTGGAGGACCATAAAAAAAATTATGATTTGCCAGTTTCCAAGAGAAGAAGACATGATAAATTTAATATCCCTTATGAAGCAGAAACTGCGTGACTGTCCATAACAAGCAAAAATGCTGAGGCACGCCAGCTGTCACACCTGCATCTTGTGGTCTATCAATAGAAGGCTACATTGCCCAACATCAATAAGACAGATGCCTGAGGTTCATAAGAAGGCGAGTTTAAGGAAAAAAACAAAACCATCAATCCTCCAGTCTCCACAGAGCAGCCTTCTAGAGTGTAACGATAAGAGAAATGGCAAGAATCTGAATTGTTGAAAATATCTTAACTTCTTAATAATATTTTTAACAGAAAAATTGATCCATGGACATAGAGAAGCGATTTCTGGCACAAGACATTCCACACTGACATCCTAAACCAAAGAAATGCTGCTCCCATGCAATGACAGAGGACTAAACCTGCCTATATGAGGATTGGGGTCTGGACAAGATCACTTGCTAAATATGATGCACCAATGTCCAATTTAAATTGGAAGTTGCTAAGGCCAAGAGCAAGATGACAGTAAGCAATAGATTGGGAATTTCTTAGGCACCTCCAAAGAATGCTTGTGATGACACTTGTCCTTCATAAGTTCCAATAAGACAGTTATCAATAAGGCATGTGCTCCAATCTCATCTCGATACCAAGACTTGGTGCTTCCACCGACCCCTATAATCCATATGTACTTCTCCTGCTACTCAAATGAAGAGGTCCAAGATTGGAGTTCAAATGAAATATCTAAGACTTCATATTTTCTTTCATTCCTGATAAAAATTGTTAATAGCTACATATTATAAGCCAAACAAGCTGCAGTTGAATAGCCTCAAGGGTTGCAAGTTATAGCATGAAACTCTTCATGCCATGACAAAATAGCCATTAAAATCCAAGAATCATCATTTCCAGCTGAGGTTCTGGTGCCTGAACTTTTTAAATGGTTAACAGAAAAGGAAAGAAAGGCCACCATAAGGGCTTCTGAAAATTAAAGGAAATACACACAACAGGAGTCACTTAAACATAGACATGATAGTGAGGGGGAAATGAATTTTAACTTGACGTGAATTAATGAAAGTCTTAAACAGGCATGAACAGGACTATCATGAGACTACGCATAGGAGTTACAGGAGATCTAATACAATCTCAACAGGCTTGATGCAACTTTAAAATATCAGGAGTTTGCTTAAAAAATAGACGAAGGAGTCTCCTTTTCAGAATATGCCAGTGTTCTGATAACCTACTTCATCAGACAACATAGGGCACAAACTAATCAAGGTAATTGTCTTGATAATGTATGCTCAGAGTAAAATGAAGCACTTCAAGAGAAAGCTTTATACGTATACTACTCTTTTATTTTTTTCAGAGGAGGTATACTGAATAGTTTATGCTATGCACATATTAATGTTCCACTAACTAATTGATGGATTAAACTTAAAACAGCTTGGATTTGTGATTCCAAGGTTTACATACTATCACTCCTTAAAAAGAAAAGAAAGGAAGAAAGAAAGCCATCACAACAAAAATAACTACACTAAGATTCTCAATAATAAAATAAAACACTAGTACAGCAATTAGTAGAACCCACCAAAGATACCACACAGTTGCCAGCCCTTAATATATTGTTTCTTTACTACCAAGAAAATAATTTGATTGTTTTGAACTTCAACACAGTTGCAAGTGATGTGAGTTTGGTATTGTGGTGTATGATGCTTTTTAAAAGTGTTTTTCGCTTGAAAATGCATAAATGATTTTTTTCAGATTTTTCGACTTTAACACATCAAAACCAACAAAAGCACTAAAAAAATCATCAATTTGATGCTTTTTCAAGTGAAACACACTTTTGGAACGGACCCAAAAGTGGAAGCTACCACACTCCTAAACACTCACTGAGTAATCCACAATTAATTCCCTTGTGCTAATCACACATGAATTTCTACACAGCGAACTCTAGCAGAAACTCAATATCTTAAAGAACAAGTAATCGGATTGGAACATGACCTTAAGAAAAAGAAATTGAATATTAAAAGGTTATACTGTATCACAACGAAAATAAAGACATTGTTTCAAATAAAGCAGGAATTACATGAGATTTTACAACTCTGATGAGTTTAATGCAACCTTCAAAATATAGATGACTTTGCTTTTAAAGATGGACAAGGTGAGTATGCCATCATTTTAATACCATAATCCCACTTAATGACTTTACAGGGGCCAAGAAGCACTTGACTATCCATGTCAATGATAGACATCTGAAAGTATATACTCATGCAAGACTGCTACTACCATAAATTCCTATATGCAAGAAGCTCCAACTGTTTCTCTGGATATATCAATCTTGCCTCCTTTTGAATTTGACTTCCCATTTTCATTACATCAAGGAACTAGATTTATACAGCTTTTAAATCACGCATGCCTGCAAACTACACTAACTGATGAAATGTAAAACAGTATGGACTGTCAATTCCAAGGCTTGCATAGTCCTTATTTCTTTTATTTAAAAAAAGAAAAAAAAGTGACAGTGGCTGGCCTTAGCAACTGCACTACTGCAGCAATCAGCTGCACTCAACACATGTATAACATGATTGTCTACCACCTATCGTAATGTGATGCTGCTACCAAGAACCTAATCCTCAGATAATTGCTGATACAGTAATCTAAGATTGATTCTCTTCTGCCATTCAACATAACAAATTAAGTTCTAAACCACCAAAAGATCCCATTTACATTTACCATTCGAGTTCAGCATTTCAAGACACAAAAATTCATTCATTTCCATTTTCGCCTCCTGCAATCCTAATACGTCACATTACCAAAACCATAACCACTCACAACCAGCAGCACAGATAATGTTCATCAACCATTAATTCCTCAACTCCATAAAAGAAACCAAGCATCGCAACTCGAAAAAAGGGAACTAAACAGCCAGGGAAAATAGAAACACATTGCATAATATAATAAAAACCATTACCATTATCAAATCCAAGAATGCAAGCAGTCAACGACTTGAGGTCCGTGCACCTCCTACCGCCCACTGTTGTACAATTCTCCCCACCAGCCTCTGATTCCAAATCTGGTTTCCGATGATCCTTCTCTTCACTCACATTCTTCGTTTCATCATCCCTTTTCTCATCTCGACTCTCCTTTTCATTCCCCCGAGTCGAATTTAGTCCCACAACCCCCCTTTCACCATTAATTTTATCACTAATATTACCAATATTATTATTATTATTATTATTATTATTTAAGCTCGTGGAATTATCAACTTTTGAAACCGAATTATCCTCAGTGTTTGTCGTATTTAGTGTCTTAGCAGGATCTGGACTTGGCGACGGGGATACCTTAATAAAATACAAAAACAATAAAACATTTATGTCTCTCTCTAAAAAAACATCATTAAATTAATTCCTCTCTAATAGACAAAAACAAAAACAAAAACGTAAAATAAACAGAGAGTGAGTTTACTTGGATTTTGACGGAGATGTTGCCGTCGTGGTCTTTAGGAGCAGCCAAATGCCGAATCGTGGAGACAAAGGAAGCGTTAGAAACACCGGAGGATAAAATCAAGACGACAAAGAACAAAAATAGTCTTGAAATTCCATTTCTACCCATTACTGAATAGGAGTACAGATCTTTGCTTCTTTTATTTTTTATTTTTTTTCCAGATTAGCAGAAGCTTACATGGATTTGTGATATTTAAGAATTTGGAAATTTAGGGTTAAGGATTTTTCATGTTAATTTTTTTTAGTTGTCTTGCATGTCAGGTGTGAGATGGCAAGAGAGAAGGGTGCTTCATGCTTGAGCTGTTGAGCATTCAAACGACAGATCAAACGCGTTAAAGTTTTACATGGGCTAACCATTGGATTATATGAAGCCCAAATTGGGCTTGGGTTATAGTTGGGCCTCGATGGAAAATGTGCCCTTGAATTTTGCTTTTTTGGTGTATGTGTAAGCCCAGAAAGGAATGGCTTACTTTTGTGTGGGAGAAGGGTGGTAAAAGAGGAGACGAAGACCCTTTTTTTCTTTTTTCTTTTTTATTTAAGGAATAAAACATAATCTCTTTCAAACAAGGAAGAATCAATAAAGTGAAAGTTTTTAGCTTTAATGGCATCCATGGCTTAAGGGCTAATGACTTCTCTCATGGCTTGTGGCTCCAATAATATTTTTCACCTTTTGTGGTCATTAATTTCTCCATCTCTTTTGATTAATTGGAAGCTTGGTTATGACAAGAAGAAGAAGAAGGAGAACAAGAAGCTTGGGGGTGGGAAATTTGCTTTTTAATTGTTAGGGTTACATGAGGTATGGAACCATTTTTCAAGTGGGACTTGGTAAATAAAAATCTTATATTAAAGAAAATTGAGATTTAAGCGTACAATTTATTAAAAATAATATAAATTATATATCATAACCTCGCTATTTAAATTTCTGAATTGAAATAACTTTTTTTTTTTACATGTTATTAGAACTTAACTCTTTTAATATTATATAAGATAAACGTGTTAGAGAATATTATAAATTTTATATTAGAACTTTATTTACCAGCTTCAGGTTTTAGATTGATATAAGGATTTCTTGACACAAATTGAGATTTAGAAGTGAAATAAGGTTATTTTTTTTATTTTTATTTAATAAATTAAAATAAT
>Ga0307509_10007541_pt1 | contig 14184 bp, 10 predicted proteins | sample 10_EM_MG_FD_202245 | JGI IMG/M metagenome (GOLD analysis project Ga0307509, IMG submission 202245) | Populus trichocarpa ectomycorrhiza microbial communities from riparian zone in the Pacific Northwest, United States - 10_EM | ecosystem: Host-associated > Plants > Roots > Unclassified | place... | reverse complement strand
TATCTCACTTCGACTTCCGAATCGCAACACCATGAAATTACCTGACGGTGCTCCCACACATCAGTCCATTGGTTACGATCCATCTTTGTCGGCATGGAGTTTTGCTTGCCATTTGCATACGCAGAATAGTCTCCATGATCAAACCAACAAAGGGGCCAGCTTTGTTATCGAACCTCTCAGCATTGCAGACATATTCTGCAACCGACATCTGCGAGGCATAAGATAGACTTGTCATGATAATCGCACCAATAGCCATTATCCCTCCATAGTCTTATCATTATCGTATGGTTCCATCAGTATTTAGAAAATACTATTGACATGTGTAAGTGCGGGTATGTCTGATTTCTCAAAATACCTCATCCAACAACACCATTCACTTCTGCGACTTTCATCGCGAGAGCGTGGAGTATCGAATGTGTTGCTTAACCTTTTGTCCGTAAAAACGTCCCGTTACTTAGTGACCACTTTCGCGACTCTTGTCTTTAGTGCTCAATAACTTTATGCGACGTCGACCGATTTGGCTCGAACCACTTGCATAAGCTCGCCAAAGGTCTTTCCTCATATATCCTGCGAACGGGATCCGGTTGGACCGACGGCCAGACGTATACGGGGGTACGAGGAGGGCTCCAATGACCATGTCTTTGGTGAGGGGACGCAACTACGGCGGTGTCTGCCGATGTAGCGCCGTCCCAATGCTGGTGCAGGAGGGGGGTGTTGGCTTGTCCTTTTGAACTTAGAATCCTAAGGTAGGGTAACTATAGGTCTTTATTCACTAAGGAAAGGCTAAGCCTTCCGGTATGCCTAACAGTTGCCTCCGGGTGACATGCACTCCCTCCTGGTCTCGTTTCCGGTGGTCCTACAGTCGCTACTTCGTCCTGCCACACACTTCCGTTTATGTTGGTTTCGGTTACCGATCTTTCTCTTGGTGGTCTTCTCTCCCCTTGGGTCCGGGACGTAAGTGCCCCAGGTAAATCTACCTCTTTGTGTATGGATCTAGGGCCTACGGCATTGTCCTGCTGGCTCCTTGGCCCCTCCCCTACTGCGGCAGAATGGGGTCAGTCGTTGGGCTATGGGTGGGTTGCTTAAGGGTTTGGCTGCGATTTTTCTTCCTTGAGTTTGTTGAGGTTTCTGTACTTTCCTTGGTTGTTTACTGTTGGGGTGGGGGGTTTTCTTATAGGCTTGCACATCTGTGGAGGTTTCTTGGTTCGTTGTATTCAGGCCTGTACGCTCTTCTGTAGTTTCTACCCATAGTACCAGGCGCTTTGGTGTTGGGCAGGGTTAGAGAGTTTTAGCACAAGGGATGCGGGATAGACTGTAGGTGGAGGTTTTTCCTGTCTTAGAGTGATCTGCATACGGGAGTTTATACCTTAAACAATACTAAAATGATGGAAAAAAGAAAAAAGAAAAAAGAAGAAAAAAAACTGACATTGTCTTTCTTCTCTATATTACTCTTGTTCAATACTCTGAGCTAATACCTATTCCAACCTCTCATGAGCAAAATTCTTATTCCAATAAATTCTTTCTTATACAACTTACTCTTTAAGATTACTTTGTGAGAATCTTCTCTTAATTGTTTTGGTAGAAATGTTGATGTAACGACCCAATGATAGGTAGCTACAATAACTACTACCTTAGCCCAGATGGTATACCTAGAGGTAACTGAAGGTGGTATGGTCTAGTATCTTTTGAATACAAGAATGCTGATTCGCCTAGGGCAAGGCCTAGGAAATAGTAGAGTAGCCTTGGGCACTCGGTTAGGCAGGATAACCTTTCAGGAGAACATTCGCATAAGGTCAAGAGAATTATAGGAATGTTACACGGATCTCCAAAAAGACTTTTGTGCTCGACTAGAGGACTTCCGGAGCGATTAAAGGCATAAGAGGATAAAGTTACCCTACTTTGGGAGTTTGGCCATTATGTCCAAGGATCTCAGTTACCCTACCTTCACCGGCAAAGTCATCCTAGAACTTAGAGGTCGATTGCCTCACATTCTATAGGCTCTTAGATGTTCATAGGCGTACACGCATCTGCGAGGGGAGGCCCCACGCCTGAGTAAAGGTGGCCCAAACATGCTATTGAACTTGGGCGGATTTTGCTAACACCCCCTTTTGGCCCTAGCGTTGGGACGGCCCATCATAGGCAGACGGCTGCATAGTTGCTTGTTTGCTAGTAAAAAGAGGTCATTAGAGCAGCTGCTGTAACACCGTATACGTCGTCGCCGTCCAACCGACTGAATATTGTTCGCAGGATATATAAGGGGAGTATGGGTAACCACCAATATAGTGGTTGCCCATATATGTTCTCTCCGGCACCTAGGAGTCTATCTTAGCCTACCGGTAGTAGGGTAGTCTTCCTAGTAGTACTTAGGTAGTTGTTAGGCATACCGGAAGGCTTAGCCTTCCTTTAGTGAATAAAGACCTATAGTTACCCTACTTTAAGATTCTGAGTTCAAAGGGATAAGCCAACACCCCCCTCCCGCATCAGCGTTGGAACGACGCTACATCGGCAGACGCCGCCGTAGTTATGTCCCCTCACCAAAGACATGGTCATTGGAACCCTTCTTGTAACCCCGTATAAGTCGCGGCCGTCAGTCCGACCAGATCCCGTTCGCAGGATATATGAGGAAAGACCCTTGGCGATCTTATGCAAGTGGTTTGAGCCAGATCAGTCAACGTCGCATAAAGTTACTGAGCACTAAAGACATGAGTCACGAAGGTCGTCATTAAGTAACGGGACGTTCTTACAGACAATAGTTAAACAACATATTCTATACTCCACGCTCTTGCGATGAAAGTCGCAGAAGTGAATGGTGTTGTCACAAATTGTGATTAAGCAAGGCACATTTCACATGACTAATAGTTATTAGTCATAAGGTATGTTTATGTTTCACGCTATGCAGTCGGTTGACTCATAGTTCTCACATGACTCACACTTGCGTGTTATCGTATCAGCAAAAAATTACCCTGCGTCAGATACGGTGCCGTTGCGTCCTGACACAGGCGACGTTGAATCTGCGTCCCCTGCATCCTGTGCATCCTGAGTTGAGTCCTTTGTGTCCCCTGCGTCCCCTGCGTCCTGTGCTTCCTGAGTTGTGTCCCCAGCGTCCTTTGCTTCCTGAGTTGTGTCCCCTACGTCTTGTGCCTTCTGAGTTACCTGGCAACGCCGCTCAATTTCCATGCATCTGGAGCAAAACTAATACACGACATTCCGTCCTGACATATAAGACAAAGCAACTCTGCCTCCTGTGCATCCAGACTCATCCCTCAAAACCATTGCTCAGCATGATTTACCACTGAGAGATGCTCGTCTCAGGGGTACCCCTGAGTATTTCTTGGCATAGTTCATCATGGTTTCTTGGCACTTAGCCTCACGCACTTAGCCTCACACACGATGCGACAAATTATTCTTGACCAACTATTCTGTCATCATCACCCTCAACATCCATATTCCCGGGCATCCTATATAATACTCCTCTACAACTACACATCCAATCCTAAATGTGACACTGGGGGGTTTCTGGGCTCGGCGCCAGCTACATACTGGTATAAGCTACGTCCCTGTCGCATGAATACTCATCAAATCGCTATCTACTCTGGGGGGGGAGTTTTGGGACGGCTGAGAGGGGATGCTGGCGATCCCAGGACTCGATGGCAGATTCCTCTACAACCGCTGGACCGATTTTGAATCCGTTACCTGGACGTAATTGGGCTCAACGTCAGCTACACGCCGGTATAAGGGACGTTGCTGTCGCATCAATACTCATGAAATCGCTACATAGTCTGGTGGGGGAGTCCTGGGAAGGCTCAGAGGGGATGCTGGCGATCCCAGGACTCGATGGCAGATTCCTCCATAACCGCTTAACCGATTTTGATTCTGTCACTTGGACGTCGTTGGGCACGACGCCAGCTACACACCGGTATAAGGTACGTCTCTGGCGCATCAGTATTCATAGAGATCGCCCAGCCTCCTGAGAGTGGTCCTTTGACTCTTCTAATCCTGAACTCGATGGTGGATTCCTCCACAACCGGTCAACCGATTTTGGATCTGTCACCTGGGCGTCATTGGGCTCTACGCCAGCTACACATCGGTATAAAGAGGATTCTGAGGTGCCAATTTTCCATGAGGCTATATGGTCCCGGGGGAGGCAAGAGGGGGGGGGGAAATTCAATGAGCTATATATTAGAAGAATAGATGACTATTAGTAGTAAATTTAATACCTTTTCATGATGTAAATTATATTGTGACCCGGGTGACCAAGGTCAGAAATAGGTTAAGGGGGGACCTTTCGCTTATTTTAGTTATCTCAGGAAGAGTAGGTACTGCCTCTGGTTGCATCCTGAGGATTTGGTGCTGTGTCTGGTTGCCTCCTGAGGATTAGGTGCTGCATCTGGTTGCGTCCTGAGTGTTAGGGGTGCGCCCGGTGCGTCCTGAGTGTTAGGTGTGCGCCCGGTGTGTCCTGATTCACGATTGTGAGTCATAATGATGTAATGACTTTTGCACGTGACTCACATTATGAGTCACGAGTTCCACGCAGGTGACGCGCTTTGCGCACCTGACATGTTTTATGTTTTATGATTGGTTTATGGCATGTTGCACAGTGACTCATAGGAGTCATCTGATGGATTTCGGGCATGACTCATTATGAGTCATAGGACCGCGTGACTCGAGTTATGAGTCACCAGAGTTAGGGTTGTTGGCGTAAAGAGTCTATATAAGCAGGAGACTCGGTCACAGTAGTTAGACACGAACTATCTCCCCTACATCTCCGGCGATTTAAATCTCAACCCCAGGGAAATCATCACGGACGGTCCCCTCTCCCCTTCTTTGATGGCCTAGTTGCCTAGAAGGGTGAAGCTACTCCCCTCCGCCTCTCCCCTCTGATTCCCTCCTGATGACATTGTCTACGGGCAGTCTTTGTCTAGGGGTTTCACGGTTACGCTCCCCTCCTTTCTCCGCACTGTGTTTCGCTGCCCTCGCTTAACACTTTGCACGGTCAGCAACCCCCATTTCTGGTCAATTGGTCGGTCGCAGTCTCGGGCTATCGGTTAAGTAGTGGCCCTGGTGGTTCTGCTTTTTGGTATTGCACTATCTCCTGAGAGTCATGTCCGGTACGGCTGCATCGTCGAAAAATCATGATCTCGCTTCGGTCGCCTTCCCTCCCACTCCTCGGTTTGAGTCTACCCCTCCTTTCTCCGCTCCTACGCTTTCGTCGGCTTGGACCCTACTGCCTTCTCTCCTTGGCTGGCACCCTACTGCCCTCACCACCCGGCCTCTGTTCCCTCGTGATGGTCTCGAGTTGGGATCTGGCATGGTTGCGTGCGTGCTGGTGAACTTCTCTTGTTCCTAGAGGTATCATGCTGCTTCCTCTGTCCCTTGCGGGGCATGCACCTCCCCTGGTCCGGTTTCCGGTGGGCCTACGGTCTTTACTCTGTCCTGCCACACACTTCCTATGTGTTGGTTTAGTTTCGGATCTCCCTCTGGGGTTCGCTTACCCCTTTGGCTGGGCTTTACGCTCTGGGTACTTTTACCCCTTTGTGTGTGCTGTTGAGGCCATGACTTTGTCCTGCTGGCTCCTTGATCCCTTCCCTGATTCGTCAGAATGAGGTCTACTGTTGGGCTAAGGGTGGGTTGTCTACGGTTCTTGGGTTTTGGTGTTCCTTTCTAGATGGGCTTGAGGTTTCCTTACTTTTCCTCGGTTGTTCACTGTTGGGTTGGGATTTTTTCTTATGGGCTGCACGTCTGTGGAGGTTTTTTGGTTCGTGGTATTCAGGCCTGTACTTTCTCTTGTAGTTTTCTACCCATAGAACGGGATAGTTTGTTAGTCCCAATGGTATCGGGCAGGGTCAGAGGGTTTTTAGCAGGAGGAATAAGAGATGGACTGTTGCTGGAGGTTGTTTGGCTCCATACCGAGGGGTGAACGGGCCTTTTGTACCTAGTTCCCTTTTTAGCTTGAGGAACAAAGTTTAAATGATATAAAAAAAGAAAAAAAAAGAAAAAAAAAAGGTCACAGTAGTTAGAGCTCTTCACGCAACCATCTAAGTAATACACTACTCAGATACTGGGGCTCGGGCCAAGCCCATTGACAGTGACCTTCCATAGGTGCAATATGTTCGAGATACCTAATGCCCTTATCTCTATGATACCTCGCTTGTATGCGAGTACTCTATTCCTACACGATAGGACTTCCTACGATCACTAGACCTACAACGAACGCAAGATGTTAGTCTATAACGATAGACGAAGCAAACTACGTAGACTATGTCGATAGTGTATGATAGTCACAATAGTCGTTTCTCGTTACGACCACCTCAATGGAAGGCTGGTTTGTTACAGGTCTTGTTGGATGAGGTAGTTTGAGAAATCAGGCATACCTGCACTCACGCACGTTAATAGTATCCGTCGGATACTGACATAACCATACGATAACGATATGACTATGGAGGGATAATAGCTATTGGTACGATTATCGTGACAAGTCTATCTTATGCCTCACAGCTATCGGGTGCAGGATATATCTGCAATGCTGAGAGGTTCGATAACAAAGCTGGCCCCTTTGTTTGTTTGATCATGGAGACCATTCTGCGTATGCGGTGGTAAGCAAGACTCCATGATGACGAAGATGGATCGTAACGAATGAACTGATGTGTGGGAGCACCGTCAGGGAAAACTCATGGCGTTGCGATTTGGAAGTCAAGTGAGATAACAGAATTGTCAGGGTCAAATGGTATTCGCACTTTCAGAAGAAGCTGAAGTTTGTTAGTGGATACTTAGTTAGTATGAGAACTTGATGTAGCCCGCGACCACCCAGACGCGGCATATAAATATTGAGGTGCCTCCTGAGCTATTTGAATATCATCAAGCAATGGAGAAGAGATCTTATTAATATAAAACGTTTACGCTAGAAATCTTTTATCACTTTACCTACTTCTACCTTAGACATTAAGCCTTCTTAGACAATCTCCGTCTACGATTAAGATTATGGGCTTGAGTTATTTCGCAAGACTTTGAGATAGGCTCCCGCCTAACAAGTTAGCCACTGGTATGACTTTAATAGGAAGAGTTTTTCCACTTGTGGTTGTATTGGAGATGCATTGCAGAAACTCATATCCTATTAACAGAGTTAAGTGTCCCGAGTTGGTCGGATACTTCCGGCAGGATCATTGCTGATAGAGGGTAGACCTCAGACAGGCCCTGAGCAGGACAGGGTACTCGCACAAGGTCGGAGTAGTGGTAAATGTCAAAGGCTTAAATCTGATATCTACTTAAGTTTAAGCATTTGGCATTCTACTTCGATAACCAACTTTCCTCAAGAGAACTTATTGAGTGAAGCTTTCAGCTTAACGATATTAAGTTTTACCGTTTCATTCTTTGAATTATTTACCTCATCTTTATCTTCTACTCTGAGTGTTTGGTGCTGTCGCAACCTTAGAGTTCACCTCTCTATAGGGTGCTCCCGTTACAGTTGAAAGCAATCTTCCTTAGTAATTTTGAAGTAGGTAGTATAGCAATTTTTCGGGATTTCCTTTACTACGATATTATCCTACAACTTGGTAGTTTCAGAATATCTTTCTCAGCTCTCTCACATTTTTCCTACTTCATCTCCTCTTAAGCTAATATTTTTAATAGTACTTAGAGAGAGATGTCAAAATAGTAACAAATTTTTGTAACAATTTATCTAAAGAGTTTTGTGGCAATCTCTACTTCTTAGTTCCTTTATTCAAGAGTTAATAATGCTTTTCTTTAATTTTCTAGATGGTTTCTAGACTACTACCTAGATTCTGTTTATAACTAAGTTATTTTTAATTTTATTATAGAAGTATGATCAAGAAATAGGTAATATAATTTGTCAACTATCTCAATAGTTTATATAAATACAATATACATAAAGATCTCTCTTTCATCTTTATTTTAGTGTATAGAGTTGAGATTATAACTATTTCTATTCAAAGTATCAAACTTTGAAAATAACTTAGATGGTTGTATGAACAGCTTATCCTTTTATCTGGAAAGAACTTTTTTTTTATCTGATAGGTATAATACTCTTCTTATAATACTTACCCTAATAACTTATCTTCCTATATTATACAACTCTAATAACTAATAATTCAGTATTATATAAAATTGATTAGCTAACTTCTCTTAGCTACTAAGAGGCAATTTAGTCTACCAGCAAACTATGGTTTAAAAATCAACTAATCAGAAGCCTTGAAATATGATTACATAAGCAATTTAAAGAGTAGTGATTGATTGATTTTGGAACCATAGTTTGTAAACAATAATTTGGTAGTATCATACACCACATAGCCTCTAAGTAAATACTATATGTGAGCCTGTGCCAATTAAAACCTGACTCTCGACCTTTTTTGTTGTGAGTGGGAAAATGCCTTGCAACCCAAGTAACCATGCATAAATGTTTTGAGATTAGTTTACTTTTATTAAAGTCTTCTTTTAAATACCAACTACAGAGTCCAAAAAAACTTTAATATTATTCTGAAGCTTCTAAAATATAATTTAATCACACTGGTCTTAATGTATGAAGATAGAATTAAAAAATAATGTTTATTTTAATTATTTTATATTAGTTTTCCACAAACATAGGGTGTAAACTATCTTGATTACATTAGAATAATATTATGTAATCCACCTGTTTTATATAAAGAAGTAGGATATTACAATGATAGTATTTTGCAACAATTGTCTTGAAAGCTAAATAGCTCAACAACTACTGGCCTTTCAGCAATTATTTTTAGTTTAATAGCTAGCTGGAAAGCTAGAGTTATTTTAGGTAGTAGGGAGTGTATTTCTGATTTTTTTGTTTCCTTCCACATAAAATGCTCTACAGAGGTCATTGGGTTATCAATAATATTTTCTGAACTGCTGAATATATACTCTAGATTACTAGTTAGGTAGTTAAGCCAAAATAAATTATTTGTGGTTGTGGTACAAGACTGGGTTTTTGATTGGCACAGGCTCAAATAAATCAACATTTTACAATCAGTTATATATTTGAGAGATGTCACATGCATGAAACTATACAAGTTATAAATAAGGCTATATATCAAGGAATATCTGGTATTGCTTTGCAAATACTGATACTTAAAATAAGTTATTGTATATTGGCATATAGGATGACAATGAAGGAATAGCAAAGTAATTGCAAAATCTTCTAACAAACACATCAATAATGTATTCAAGATTAGGGGGAAACCTATTTTCATAGATAATCTACATAATTCAGGTTTTCTTTATTCTTTTACATATTTTATATTTTTTACTGTTGAGATTTCCATAATAGAGATCATACTTATAGTTATTACCAGATATGGTTGCTATGCTTGGTTGTACAATATAAACTATAACTTATTTTAAGCATAAGTATGGGTTATGAAATAAACCAACCTATTATAATATAATGATAACATGGAAGTGTGTATTATATGAAACTTTATCAGTTACCATAATATTATAGTGCAAAACCCAACTCTTTCAAACATAACAATGACTAATACATGATTTGTCATATAAACCAACAGTTGCTAAGTCACCATTTGTGACACTTATGTAACCTGAGAATTCTCCCTCTAGTAAACTTTGAGAGGTGCTGTGGGGGGATAGGCTTTTTTGCATGACTGCAAAGAGTAGTTTCTTGTTAAAAAAACAGAGAAAGAGGAAATTTAATGGAATCTTGGTTGATATAGACAAATTTCTCTATCTGGTAACCAAAGTAAGGAGTGATGAAGAGGGTTGTGTTGCCATCGATCATTGATGCATCATACGGTTAATTTTGTCCACGCACAATACTTTTAATCTACCCTCGCGGCGACTCGATGAAATCCCCTACTCTTGGGAGCTGTTAGTCAGACGACGATTGGTTGGCTCAAATCTCAGAAAGCTTTCGTTCGTTGGCAAATTCTATAATTCTAACTTATGAAGGTTTTCCCTGTTGGTCCCGGGGCACGTTCAGTTGTTCCGATAGGCGGGAATATGCGGTGAGCTATGACCAGATCGTCGAGGGATGAAGGGTGGGGTTCGATATTTGGTGATTGTCTGTAGGGCTCGAGTCAATCCAGCCTCATCATCATCTCGATCTCGCCTACTGTCCCTAATTCTGCCTGTGGTACGGTAGACTGCGAGAAAATTCGGCTTCGGATCGGTAGGAGTTGATCTGCGTGATCATGAGGCTCTGCGCAAGGTTCCTAGAACATTAACCAAGGCATTTTCGCAGAAAAGACATGCGGGTTCCAATTCACTACTTCTGCCTTTCTCTTCTCCTTGCGAAAATCTCAGGGTAAAGTTGATTTCTGGAACGCCAAATGCCAAAAACCCCACGCCACGGCTCTTCCCGACCGAAACAAACCTACTGAACAGGCCGACCCTGATACCGCAGCGCCCTTCACTCGTTCCCCGCCCCATCCAATTGACCAGTTTACCGCAACCGCACGCTTAATTTTCCCGTCCTCAAACCAACCCTTGGTGACGCCCTTACAGCGTGCTATCGTGCAAGTGGGGAGGCGGGCGCCAAAAGCCAAGCGAGAAGGAGTGACGGGTGGTTCGACCGACCTTAGTAATGCGAACCAAGCACTTTTTTACATCCCTTCCTCCCACTCAGTTTATCTTCCTCCCTTCCACAGCCCTTCGAGAGCACAATGCAAGTACAGTAGCACAAGTCCCCTCTGTTTCTGGCATGTAACAGTGGCGCAAAACTACAGTACTACAGTAGTACAACGCTACCAATGTTCTCCAGCACAGCCCTCGGGATCCGCTGTTAACTGTTGGTCGTAGCGGAGGTGGTCCCGCAAGTGGCTGTACGAGTGTGAGGCAAGATGGCCTGTGGGCTGTGTGGGGCAGAGAGTAAGGCATCATATTGGGGAAGAGGCTGCACACATTGCACAGGCCTTGCGTCGTAAAGTAAGGTGAAGATTGTGGGTTTTTATGCTAAGTGAGTCAGGCATTGGGATTGCGGTTTTTGTTCGCGAACAAGCGCGAGTCATTGTTTGGTGACACACATGATCGTTGGTCATTTGGATGGCCTCACAAGGAGGGCGAGGCTTAGTCAATCTCGAAGGTGCGAACTCTAAGGAAACCTACCGTACTACCGGTACACCAAATGATCCCCACCTGGTCCTGACAGATGCATCTGCTATGGTGATGTCCTCAAAGTCGCCAAGAGGATCGTTCACCAGAAACGGGCAGGCGGAAATATCCTGGGACTATCAATATTGACCACCCTATGGATCCTACTATTGTCTCATGACATTACATAGGTCCACTGGGCCGGATCCCACTAGATGAGGGCTGGCTGTTTAGTGGAGGCTTTTGATATTGGCCCGACTCTAAGGAATGGGACAATAAGAAAGGAACGCTTCTCATGCGCAACCAAACCATGGAGTTGACAAAAAGAAGAGAAAACTGGATACTGATCGTTGAATCCCACGAAAGATGCCATTTTTGGTAGTTCCGCAACACGAGCACTAGTTGCTTAATCAGACTCACACTTTGCTAAACGAAAAATCCAACTAGTGCGATAAGCCTATTGGTATTCACGGGTTAGTGTAATTTTGCTATATTACGGCGAGTAAAATGATCGACTAATAATGAGTTATATCTAAGGACTGTGGGTGAAGCGGGAACTCCCCCTATGTAGGCAGCTGGGATGGAGTTTTCCTGGTGACATGGGGGTAAGCGGGTGGATTGGTAGCGCGGATGGGCTAGGCCGGAGTGGTGTTTTGTGGAGGAGATTTGTAATATTACTATTCGGCCCACAGATCTAGGCCGAACGAGTGGGAGAGGTGGCTCAATGGGAGTTAGCATAAGCGAAGACTCAAAGTGAGGCCTAGGTAAGTAGGAAAGTATGATAGTAAATAGTATGATTTGTCCAAGATTCGTTATATGCAGTTCGATCTAGCTGGGCGTTTGAGATCCAAGGGTATAGTACAAGATAGCAAGGACTCTGTGCTAGATAGGTGGGCTGATCTAAGCGCCCCAGCTTATGGGTCCTGGTATTAGTGCTCCGTTTCGTACGGTACTGGGTAACTATCCACTATCCTTAGAGAAGGACGCCGGCGGAAAGTGTAAAGTAGGTCTCTGGTTAACTGGAAGTGCTCCCATTTTTCAGCTACGCTTTTGGAGATAAGTTAAAGTGGCAATTCTATTTCTCCCATGCCGCTTCCAGGAATGCACTAAGGAGGTGTGTTGGGGCCCGGGTTAATCGATAAGTCACCCTGAAACTAATTGGGTGCAAATTAAAGACTGGATGAGGTGGCATTGATATCTATGTTGTAACTATCACACGATTATACGGCTTTTGGTTGTCAGATCGTCCCAATCTCCATTCGCGGCCATGTATCTAGGCAGACGGGGAGGTAGGAGTAGGAAATATTCCGAGTGAGTACTTGTGACTACCGCCCCACGCTGGCCATGTTGTGAAATGAGGCACGGGGGTGAAAATGAAGACCGAGGCTTTCGGCGATCGAAGGGTTTTGTACTTATGGGGCTTGCGCAATGATGCGGATGTGGCTGTCAAGAAGGAGCGTACCAAGGTAACCCGGTGGCTAGACCGAGTGAGCCCTCAGCGAGGCGACACCCTCAGCGAGGCGCGGCGTGGCTTGACACCAAATTTCGGACCAAACTGCTAACAAATCTTTGCCAAGCCTCGCTGAGGGTGTCGCCTCGCTGAGGGCTCACTTGGTCTAACTTCGGAGACAACTCATGGTGATGCCACCACTTTGGTCATCGGATCCGTGACAACTTCGTGGCCTGTAGGCTGAAGCCCGCTGGGGGGGGCCGGTGATTTAGGCATTGGGATGCGGGCGCTGCTTGCCTATTTCAAGCATGGTTAGGGTAACGACAACGTCGTGTTAGCCATCTATCAACTAATACAGTAAAGTGGTGCCGAACTGACGAGTTTTATACTAATTTTATAATATGGGTGTCGATATGGGAAAACTGGTCTGCTGTTCAAATGCAACAAATCTGACTCAATGCATACCATACTTCTTGAACCTATAGACTATGGTCAGAAAGCCTCAAAAATATTTCACTAGAGAATTGAAGCTTTTATAGGCGTTCAAATTCAAATTATGTAAATATCTGTTCTTATTTTTATTACATAGTAGCATAGCCAGTATCTCAATCTATCAGAAAAATATTTATAAAGATGTTCTAGAAGCAGAATTAATTGTTATAAAGAGTTTTATACTGCAACAAGCAATTTAAACTGATGTTATTGAAAGAGTATTTTCGGATTTATTCAGGTGGCAACAATTGCTATGAAAACTTCAAAGTGGAATAACTCAGAACCAGGTTTAAGGTGTCTGGCCAATTTTGCCATATCAACACCCATATATATTATTGGCAACATTCCGGCCTCTGCTATGTGACTACGGCGATGGCAATTCATCCTCACCATTTCCATGAGCCACTCGGTACTCCAGAATAATCTATAATATACTGGTAGCAGGAGCAAGGCCCCGTCGCCGCCCCAGCTCCCTTATTCTTCTTGGTCCCTACCAGCTTGCTCTGCGCAGTAGTCAGCACGGGAAATGGTGATCACGCTTAGTAACCCGTTTATCAGGGTATGTGATAGCCCTGCCGCACTAGTTCACGAGGCTTTTCTTGTTCTGCTGCGCAAGGTCGCATGACCCCCTCTCACGGCGATGTTGGAAATCATTTTTATTTTCCTCCGTCTTAAAAAAATACCCCCTCACACTTTGTTCTAGGCAGCTAAGCCTATATGGCTTTGTTTTCTCTCTTTCGTGTGTGGTGCAGTACGTGCCCTGGTTCGGACACAAAACCTAGCCTCAAGCCATTATTTTTCTAGATCTGTTGTTAGGAATGCATTGAAGTTGTTATTCGAGATGTTGGTTGGTTTGATATGTGCATTGGTATGCGCAGTATACTGGGCATGATTATTGGCACTGGAATGTGGGAATGGTGGAATCTGTGAAATGTGTGCTGGAATGAGTACCGATATGGAATGTTGAAATGTTGGAATGTTGGAATTCTGGGGGCTGCGCTGAACTAGGAAACTTGTATATATTGACTGTTGTTGTTGTTACGATTGGTGATAGTAATTGAGACGATATAAGGGTTGATTTCGGATTTCAGGTTATGAGCCCGGATTCTTATGCGCTCAAGATTCCTTTTGATTGCCTATTAAAAATCTATCTTTGTGCTTCTTTGACC
>Ga0307509_10007540_pt1 | contig 14185 bp, 11 predicted proteins | sample 10_EM_MG_FD_202245 | JGI IMG/M metagenome (GOLD analysis project Ga0307509, IMG submission 202245) | Populus trichocarpa ectomycorrhiza microbial communities from riparian zone in the Pacific Northwest, United States - 10_EM | ecosystem: Host-associated > Plants > Roots > Unclassified | place... | reverse complement strand
CTTACTTGTCCTCCTACATGCATGGCAGGCTGAGGGTAACCCACTACGGCTACTCAATTTCTGGGGTGCTGTTGAGAGAGTACTGACCCACGGCACTTTGTGACTCTGATGTGATTTTGGTTGGCCCAGCCTCTGGCAAAGCCCCGAGTGACGTATGTAGTACAAGCCTTGACCTCCAGGAACAACACGGTTTTCTTAGAACACAGTACTGATGTATGCAGGCTCGCTCGGGGCCCACCTTTTAGGTGCTATGGCGCTTCAACATTGTCCTGTTTATATGTTATGGGCGTATAGTGTATATTAACAGTTTGCCCCTGCAAGGCACAATCACAACGACGCACGCGCCGTTGCTATTGGGCAATCGGATATCGACCCCTCGATTTCGGCAACGGTGTATGCCCCTACCCGCGTTATGGGAGTAGCTTTAGTTACCTGATTCTGAACAATCACTGGTTTAGTGGCAAATACTCTGGAATACAAGATGGTCTCTGCGCGCGGTGACCGCAAGAAATTTATAGGGTCATGACACCGTTAACTACATGCTGGCAGTCCCCCCTCCACATTCGCATAGAACAGACCTCGAATTAGATGGGCGGCACTCGAGTGGACTTGGCTCTATTCTTGCACAATAAGGCAAGACATGTGTCGTCTTCATCAGCCACCTCTACAATCTACATATCTGAAACTGATTCTACTATATCCAGGTTCGATGGTTTCGAGAATAGTTGGCGCAAAGCCGGGTATCCATGGCCATATCGCTATATATTTGTGAGCAGGCCAAGGTGATGCTACAAAAACGAGCCCATAGGATCATAGGAACTTGGTGGCATGGGAATTCATCTTCTGCACCATGACATCTCTCCTTGAAGGAAAAGGAATGATAACACAGTCCTGTACTGGTCAAACAAAAAAAAACGCTGGTACATCCACGATAGGCGCACCTCTTTTCCAAGCTCCAGTTCGCGTAGCTACGGCCTGAGGGTGAGTCATTCGATACACAACTTGAAGCAAATCCTGGAATATCATACGCTGGGGCACGATCCATGGAATGCGTTATCTGACACGACGCCTCGTTCCTGACGCCCTGCACCCTGCATTGGCCATTATAATAATAAAGCTCAAGCCGTTTTCTTGTAGGTGGAATTTTCTTGCCGTGCTCGTCAGGAATCGGAAATGCAAGGAACAAGAAAAAAAGGCATCCATGCCCACTGACTAGATCGAACAACCTCATCATTACGAGGGACGGGGTCTCCCACTGAGCTGAACTGGCAGCGCCTTCATTCTACAGCTGGCTAAGATTCGGCCTATAGATGAGGATTCATGTACTGAGTGTTGGCCATGTGTCGACATGAGCCTCGATGTAATGGATGCCTCTCTCGTAGCTCCAACTTGAAGTTGTTAACCGGTCCCTTCTACCGTATGCCCTTATCAGATTCCTTGTTGTATCGGTCAAGGTTTGTGACTACAGTAGGCATTTGCTTATTATCAGTTCTCCTAGTACTACTACACTAGTCCGTGAAAGGGACGGACTTTGTCCTAATAGTTTCTTCAACGACTCCAGAAATCCGACGTCTTGTCCTCTATCTTCCGCTCCTTTTCCAGCTGAGAACCTGATGGATACACCAGCCGTTCACCCACCTTTCCGATGCGAACGAACAGGCACAAGTCACCATATGCGACGTTCAACATAGGCATGCTTCCGTCGTACGTCGCGCACGCGCCCTTCTTCCGATTGAATGTCGTCACTGGCGTGACCCATTCCACCCTCTCCGGATTCTCATATCCATACTTCTCGTCGATCTCCCAGTCTTCTCGGCACACGACAATCCCACCTTCCTCCCGTACAGTCCTGGTAATATCCATCATCGAGCTCCACTCACGCTTGTTGTTGAAGTCGATCACTTTGTCTACGACCGCGCCTTCGAGAATGCGGCCCGGTGCCTCCCACTGGTAGTACATGTACAACATGGGCTGGAACCCAAGCGCACGAACGGTCAGGTAAACGACGGCGTCGCTCCCTTTCAGGGCGCCGTAGACGGGCCCAAGGGGAGTGGGGTTCTTCTCGTCATCGTCGATTGGATAAACGTGCCTTAGACCGAAAGCGAGTGTCCCACCATACGCCAAGAACTCTGGATTCTCGAGCAGGCCCTGGAACGATTCACGGAATGCGTTTTCATTCACTGTTGGTGGGAGAGAGAGATGCTCTGAGGCCGAGTCTTTTGAAGAACCACCGTTGTCGAAATATAGGTTGTATGTCAACGTCACTCGATGACCGGATATGACTGGTGCAACTTCGTGCTCGACGTCGCTGAAAAATGCAACGTAACCGATGGATGGTTGGTGCAAGGCTGTGAGCTCCCGACCAGAGTCGAAGACCCATTCTTGGCCTCGATGCCGAAGGAAAAGAGCCCCGCCCTCATGCGGTGTTGGGAAGACGACTACAAGCGACCCGAACATATTTGCGCCGCGCGGGGTATCGATGTGAGGTTTGAAGAACGACCCCTTGCCTGGGCATCGAGTTAGTCGCTGGGGGCGAATGAAGATTACATGCGTACTGTATACATTGAGTTTGTGTAGTTTGGCAATTATATGGTCTGTTGACTGTGTACCTTCGAGAAGGTGAGCGCGGATTATCTTCATCAAGTCAGCTTGAACCGGATCCAGCAGCGAAGCGAAACGTTCCGAGTCCATCTTTCCAGCCTTGCGGTAGGTTTCATCCAACACTTCCTTTTCGTTCACGCCAAAAGAAGCAGGATCACAAGCCTGGGTGAGTTGTTCCAACTCGTCGAAGGAAGAACTTGCTAGGTTGATGTGTCTACGACAAGAACATTAACCAAAGTTTTCAGGGCCTCGAGATGTACATGGTCCTCGAACCTGGCGTCATTACCACCTTTTGTTGCCTTGTAGAAGAGTGAGAAACAAGAATCCGAAAGCCGGAGCGTTCCGCTTGTGTAAGGTGGCTTGTCGACGATTGACTCCCGCAGCGACGTCAGTAGTTCTTGGCCACGAGTTGGAGTTGGCTCGTCTAAGTTTTCCATCCTCCAGCCAGTACCTACCAATTGCGTAGCACCAACGACAACGACGGGGGGAGAGAAGTACCAATAGGAGTCTATATTTGTGACGAACTCCTATTATGAAAAGTCGGAAGTATTCCCATTCCATTAGGTGAGCGATGGCATAATCGGTGTCACTCCTGAGTTCCGAGTGACGCGAGGAAATACGCACTTTAAGATACCGACGCCAATTGAGAGCGTGCCTTGCGCCCTTGACGCATCACTGAATCAAGAGTGCTTCTGTAGGGGCCATAAACAAGTTATGTATAAACACACAATGAAAATGGCCCGTATACTGTATAGCTAGCGGACGATAAACTAAAGCCAGCGTCAGCAAGAAAGGGGAAGTGAGGTTTGGGTAGTGACAAATTGACAATTACGTATTCTATTCTCGCTCGGATAATGAAGCACGTCCAATTCCAGTGTAATTCCATCTCATGTTGCCAGAACGAGCTTAGGGGACGGTCCTCGTTGACTTGTAAGCGTTGCAGAAATTCCCTGGATGAGGGAGACGTTCATATCATTTTGTAGTAGATAGCAAAACGACCTAGGAGATCGCAAACAGATACAAACACACTGTGGCAGGACAACTGAATCGCAACTGTAATCAATATGACACAGTATTCATCATATAACGAGCATCACAACAGTACCGGGATTGAATATCAAGTGACGTCGACCTCTTCCCCACGTCTGGGTTTCTGCTCCGATAGCCAAGATGAGGGTTTTTAATTGCCTTAATGAAACGATCCAAACGGAACTAGTGACCGTGACGCGGCTGATGCCATTGAATTCCGGCTTGACTGCGTGTAATACTGTAGTTCTGTTGACACACTCTACTAGCCACTCGGCTTCTCCAGGTGTGCAGCCCTGACCTAGGCCTGACTTCTCGATGCGATGGCAATCTAAGTTCTCCCTCCGGTGGCCATCCCTAATCGGATTGAAAGGTTAAAGCTTCGTCTATCATGACACCTTTTTCGGCAGAGTAATGCCCCGTGGCCCAAGAAAAGTGGCAGCTCTGGACGCCCTGTACCTCACTAGTAATGATGGTTCAGGCTGTTTGACTCGCATGAATATGCGCGGACGCTGTGATTGAATCAGATGAACAAATCCCCTCTTCGTTCAAAGTCATCTCCCTACCTTGCTCTAGTGTATTGCGGCGATAGGGCCACCAATGCGTCCTCCCCTCAGAGTAGGCGTGCGCAAAAACTAGCGTTCCGAACGTGCTACCTGTCAGAGTGTGGGCTTCGGATCACTTCGCAAATAGCACCTTCTGATATTGTCACAGCGTATCCCCGTTCGGGAAATTTATCGCTTCGTACGCAGCACGAAGACTTCAACGATAGCTTCCTGGAGCGACCTGAACTTGAATGGGTGTGGCCTTGTCCTAGATCCAGCACAGGCCAGCCAATGAGGTTTGGGATTTTTGGAGCAAGACTGTCGGAGGGGTAGCAGCTTCATATGGCACAGCATACTAGTAAGGTGGCACAATGAGAAACTTTGACATTGGCGGACTCAGCTCCGAGTAATACTAGTATTTGGACCCTCGAGCTTGACATCTCGGTAGTCATGAGGGAGACGAGGTAGTCTCGCTGCAAAAGGGCTGCGTCGGAAACGCGACTCAGGCTGGCCAAACCTATCATAGTCTGAGCCAAGACAAGGTAACCTGGGGCCCAAGAATTAGTAGTGCCTACTGCGTTTGAGAGGCTCATAGTAACACTTGAGCCACCCACACCCATACTTCCTTCCTGACTTGGCGATCGCACGACCAGATTATTCATGCCGTGTCCACTTAGTGGAGGTATTCCGAGTCGTCACGGAGCGAGCCCCAACTGGAAGTAGTTATAATAGGATTTGGATATAGGTCACTGTCACTATGGCACCAAATAGCGCCGTAACCACCGTTCCCCAGTACAGCATGGCCTTCCTGTCCAGAGTTAACCTAGGCAGTCAGTGGATTGGGCGTCTTTCTCAGCCACACCAGCGGCCGCTTGTATAAATCTCCGAGTCGAATGGACTTGCTAGTTTCTTTTGTTGCATTTCCCAGGTGAGAGTGGTGGTACTACAACTAATTGACTTGCGCGAATCTACGCGATTCAACGCACCTCATGACAGGACTCGTAGCGATGCTGTAAAGTCTTCGAGTAAGCACATTTATTAGGATGGCAACAAGGGTTGGTAGTCCGCTGAGCAACCAAACGGGGAACGGACTTGTATGCACGATGGTGCTAATAAGGATACAACGCGAGATGGGGATGGGCTATGAGATCGATGACTGAGAGGAAGGGGGAATACGACAATACAGACAAAAACAACATCCTAGTGCTGCACGCACGAGAACGCAAACCAAGAAAAATGAAAATAGTAGCGCCCCTCATACTTTGAGAAGCTCTTCGACAACCTTGTCATCTGAGATCTTCGCGACATTCGCCCCGCGATAATTCAGCCGCCGCAACACGTCGATCTGCATCAAGCACGCCTTGTGAGCCGAGCAGCTGCCGAGTAACGACGAACCATACTAAACGCACCACTTTGCTGCGCTCGAAGCCGATAGCCTCGAACTGGTCTACGTGTGCTCTATCAAGACCGGCGATCGCGACCTCGTCGCGTGCGCCGGCACCTATCTTCCCTGCGGCCGCTTGGCCCGAGGATGGAGCGGGTCCACCGGCATACACGTGGGTCCAGTAGCGCGCAGTGTCCTCGAAACTCGAGCGCGAGGTCATGTAGTGCTTCGCAACTTCGGCGTCCTGCGGATCGTTCGGTTCTGGGCTGCAGAGGAGAGATTGCAGTGAAATGAGTGTGGATTTCAGGGTAAGCACAGGTGACCAGGCGTCCTTGAGGATATCGAGGCAGATAGCACCAGACGCGGAAGAGACGTTCGGATGGTAAACCTTCGTAATGAACTTCATCTTGACAGGTTGAAACGGATACGAATCGGGGATGACGATGTCCTACGGTGGTGTAAGCGATGTTGGGTTTGAGAGGTTAGGCGCTCGCCGGAACGGGAGGATGATGTTGTGTAACGCACCACTTCAAAGTGACCACCGTCATAGGGAGTGTCCTGTGGACCGTCGAATGAGCCGCGAAGGTGGAAAGGAGAGTTGTCGATGAGGTCGATGTTAATGTTCGACGACTTGTCATTCTTGCAATCTGGGCGAGGACAGGAATCAAGGTGGAACGAGACAAGGAAGTAACCATCGGCCGTACCAGCGATTTCTTTGTTTACTCGACGGAGTCGTGCATCGGACATGATGGAATGCAGAAAAGGTGTTTGAATGGCGGACGTAAGAGTTGAGACGTTGAGGTTGAGGGTTACTTATTACGATTGATAAACGAGTGTGGTCGGCCCACGTGGCCACCGTCAGTGTATGATCAACACCACCCACATCACCATGTCGTCCATGCGGACCGAATTCACAAAATATGTGGAAAATATTCAAAACACTATCGTAACCGTGTTTGAAAAACTCGACCCGAGTGCCCCTCCTTTCCTCCGCGATCGCTGGGACCGTCCCGAGGGAGGTTATGGCCTATCCTGCGTCTTTTCCACTCCCTTTTCCTCGACTCCCGCGACAACAGTTCTTGAGAAGGCAGGTGTCAACATCTCGGTCGTCCATGGCTCTCTTCCCCCCGCAGCAGTAAAGCAGATGTGCGCAGATCATGCGACTCTACCCTATGATCCGGATAGCCAGGAAAAGCTCCCCTTCTTCGCTGCCGGTCTCTCCATCGTCATCCACCCGAGAAACCCACACGCGCCAACGGTGCATGCCAATTACCGCTACTTCGAAGTGACGGACCCCGCAGACAAGTCTAAAGTGCTCGCGTGGTGGTTCGGCGGCGGCTCCGATCTCACACCATCCTATCTATACGAGGACGACGCGCAGCACTTCCACACGACGCTAAAGGCAGCCTGTGACGCGCATGGTGCGGCTCTCCACCCCGCATTCAAGATGTGGTGCGATCAGTATTTCTTCATCCCGCATCGCAAGGAGTCGCGGGGCATCGGCGGGATCTTCTTCGACGACCTCTGCGACGTAAGACATAAGCGTCTCCCCGACGCCGCGCTTGCGGATCGTCCGTGGACACCAGAGACGATCTTTGCGTTCGTCCGTAGTGCTGGCGACGCCTTTATCCCGTCGTATCTCCCCATCCTAGAGCGCCGCGCGCAGATCCCGAGCACGGACGACCAGCGCCGCTGGCAGCTACTCCGCCGCGGTCGCTACGTTGAGTTCAACCTCGTATACGACCGCGGCACCAAATTTGGCCTCGTGACACCAGGTGCGCGTATCGAGAGCATTCTGATGAGTCTACCAGAGGTCGCGCGGTGGGAGTATCGCAGCGAGGTTGGCGCTCAGGCGGATAGCGAGGAAGGGAAGCTACTTGAGGTGCTGAAAGAACCGAGGGCGTGGGTGCTGTAAAATCTAGGAAGTGTGGCGTTGGCAACCTACGGATGGACCAACATCTAATCCAGTAGTGCGTTATCAATTATCATCATCTGTACGTTTACTACCGTCATGTCCTGCATCTAATATGTCAGATTCTGGTCCCACTCTACTAACTCCAACTTGGTCCACATCCCTTGGCACAACGTGTCAACGCACGATTTGAGGGTTCATAGTCGACTGTAGTCAATTCCCCGGTCCTCGTCTAGTTGCAAGGACAATCGACCATCTTCATGTTCGTCTAAATGCGCGCCCTCGATCCGTAATCGAGCAAGGATCCCCGTATCGGTTGTCCGGCCTTCCGGCTCAATCTAGTCTTGCAACAGGGGCGCTTAAAAGAAGACGTCCGGGATGACTTCATGCGCGTAGACAGTTATCCCCAAGGCTCGGACCTAGCATTTGCAAGGCCGATGTATCTACAACGACCAACGATGGAAGACCGCATTTACGTTCATCGTGTACCGGCACCGAGGCAACCGAGGTGTCAATACACCTGACAGGAGCTAGTTCTCAGTGGCAGACGGCCGAAATCGTGGGTCTCTCGTACAACGATTCTTGGTGGTGATGAACGAAAGCGACTGGGATAATACATCATTTTGGGGTTTGTCCTGGACTCTACGTTTAACAGTTTAACTACACAGAACCGAGCATATGAGATCCTCCGCTCGTCATGACCTACTTTCCTACGGGCCCCACAAACCCTTCGTGTTTAGTGTGGGTCATTGGCATTCGCCCTACGAGACTCCTTTCTGCTTTGCGCAGTTGTTGGATACATCAACCTTTCACCCACTTTTCCGATGCGCACGATGAGACACAAGTCCCAGTACGTCAGTTCCAAACACGGTTCGTTCCCATACGAGATGTATGCGCTCTCCTGGCGGTTGAATGTTGTCACCGGGGTGACCCAGTCCACCTTCATCGGTCTCTCATACTCATTATCCTCCCCGGGTCCCCTGTACGTATCTCCTCGAGATACCAGAATTCCACCCTCATCGAGTACAGCCTGGGAGAGGTCAAATTCCTCGGGTGCGCGCCCACAATCATCAAAGTCCACGCGATGGTCGATGAGCGCACCTCTGACCGAGTCCCGCCAGTACGTCTGCCACTCGTAATACATGTACAACGCCGGCTGGAACCCAAGCGCACGAAAGGTCCGATACAGGATCGCGTCGCTTGCCTTCAGCAAGCCATAGACGTGCCCGATATCACGGCCGACCGGGTAAACGTGCCTCAGCCCAAATCCAAGCGTGCCGCCGTATGAGAGGAACTCTGGATTTTCGAGCAGCGCCTTGAGCGATTCTTGGAATGTACGTTCATATGCGGGCAGCGAGAAGGGGCCCGATGCTGGACCCCTCACGGAGGTAGGACCATCGACGTCGAGGCAGAGATTGTATGTCAAAGTGACGCGATAACCGGATGTAACCGGAGCGACCTCGTGCTCGACGTCATTAAGCAGCGCGACGTACCCGATGGTGGGGGTGTGGGCAGTCGTGAGTTCCCGGCCAGGGTCGAAGGACCATTCTTGGCCGCCCTGCCTGACGAGCAGAGACCCACCCTCATGCGGCGTTGGAAAGATGATCACGAGCGACCCCAACATATTTTCTCTACGCGGGGTTTCGATGCTGGGCTTAGTGAAAGAACCCTCGGCTGGGAAGGGGCTTAGTCTTAATCTCCGCTAGATTTGAAAACCGCATAACGATGAGGTGCGTACTGTATACGTTAAGCTCGTGCAGCTCGGTCCTTATCTTGTTCTTCGACTTTAAGCCTTCGAAGAGGTAGTTCCCGATGAGCTCCCCTAGGTTGGTTCGATCCAGCACTAGCGAGGGAGCAAAACATTCGAAGTCCATTTTTCGAACATTGTGATAGAGCTCATTCGTCACGCCTTCCTGGACCACGCCAAGAGAAGCGGATTCGCAGGTCTGGGTGAGTAGTTGCAACTCATCGAAAGTAGCATTCGCAAGGTCGATACATCTATGAAACAAAAGTCAATGAGGCCCCATCGGACTTCTGAGTTGCCCAGGATCATCGAACCTGGCGGCATGATCATCTTTGGTGTTCCTGTAGAACAGTGTGAAGCAAGAGGAGGGGAGTCGAAGGGTTCCATTGATGTGGCGCGGCTTGTTAAGGATTGACTCCCGCAGTGGTGCGAGCAGCGATTCGATGCTAGTTGGATGCTGCGAAGTCACGGTATCGGACATTCTGGCGACAGAGGTTGTACCCCGATGGATGTATGTTATGGCACGACGACCACACTTATAGGGGTCCATATTAACTCGACGTCATTGACGTGGTGAAACCTGCGGAAGCATTTCCATCTTGACTCGGACTCGCTCGGATAGCCCATGTTAGTGAGTTGTTGTTGTCGATTGATTGACCGCCATGAGGGAATTCTAAACAACGTTGTTAGCACGGCCAACAGTGTTTGAACCGAAAAATATTTGCCTTTGTGCCAGATAAGACTTACGGGAGGGTCGCAACTCTGACGGTCATGAGCAAAAAATTAAACTGAAAAAAAATGCCCTTGTGGGATACCACCAGTCCACGTGTGGAACAAATGTGAAATGTTTCGGAACAAGCAAATCTACGTGCGGTACCGTTGCTATTGGGGCGTGCGTACGCGCCCTCACTGTAACTCAGTCTGTGAGTACAAAAATATCCCATCTTCCCATAGGCCGAGAGTTCATGTGTCTATGCGCCCATAACACAAAGGTAGAAATAATTAAAAACTGATGAGAAAGTTCTCGACCAAACTTTATGAGGTGCCACATACTCGTATACCGTGACCCGAGGGCCGGAGCTCGCAGGGGCACTCCTGCTCTGGTGCTTTCAAGTTTCACATTACCATGACACTGACAAATTGTCTACAACACTAGATTTCATAAACAGGTATGACTCAAACTCTCGATCTGATTGTACGGAAGGGTAGTGTCATGGCGTGGGTCAAACGTTGAAGTTGTTGAAACTCAAGCACTGGCACCGTGGCACGGGAGGAATTGCATAATCCGAGAGCCGCCGGCGCTAACTGAACCTGAGGCGCAAATTTAAATATAGTACACTACTTGATTCATTTCAATTCGTGGAAAATTTTTCAAGAAATTCGCACTTATGATATCATGCTATCACCCCGCCCATCGAGTCGAGGACGACGCCCAGTAAGTAGTATACGTAGAGGGCAGAGACCAACATCCTGGCCCAGTCTCGCTCTGACCGGTCCGTCCGGGTCCGAGCTCAGCGGGTGTCCCGAGGCGCTTGCGGCCACAACTTGCTGCACCTGGTGACCGTGACGCCCGGGCTCAACTTAAACTAAGCATTATCCCCTCGATTTCGTAATCTGCACCTGTGTTTCTCACCCGCCCTTGTTTTCTTCTGGTACCTTCAACGCATTCTCGATGCGTGTTCCGCACCTCTTTACCCCCACCAGATCCAGTCGGCCGATCCGTGACCAAACCTGGATAACCTTGTATTTCTGCAACTCGTCCTTGTTCCCTCGACACCGGGCACCTCAGATGACATCTCCAGGTACAGTGTCAGCTACCTCTATGTGAGATATGGACCGACAAGGATGTTCACAACGGAGGGGCGCTATAAGCCATCGGCAACCTGTTGGACTTGTACTCGGGCAATTTGTCTATCTACCTCTTCACACTTGTTGTCCGAATTTTCTGCGGCTTGCGTATGTACAAGTCCCCGCACCTCCACCATCTTTCCTTGTACTCGCTCGTTTATATGTCGTAGTGGACTCCTGTGGGGCACGGTTACACAAGACCCAACACTCTCATTTGCCGATGGACCCACTCGATGACCTACACGATTCCCAGTACTGTAACCCATCAACGACTACTGATGACGTCTATAAAACTCAACGCAATATCATGATGCCACCGCTAGGTGCAGCGCCTACTTATCTTACTCCATCAATCCCTTCTCCGCAGGTCGGAAGAGGACCACCCTTTCTATCGCCAGCTGTGTACTACGGCCACACCAGCCGGGTGCCTACGCCATTTTCTACCGACAGTCCAAGTGACGGGTCTGAGACGAGTCCTCATGATCCCAGTACCGGTACCCGAAACTCCACTTCACCAACGCCACCCGCATCGCATGTGTCACGCTGTTCAGTTCCCCGTAAGTCCTGATTTCCTTAGCTTGTACCACGACTAAGATAGTTCAAGGATACAGCCCCGTATATCCCCCACCCCCAACTCCGGGTACCCCAAACAATCTATTCCCAAGCTACCCTCATGTTTCCGCACACCCTCAGCCATGGCCCCAACATCGCCTTATATCTATGCCACCAGTGATACAACGTGGCAGAGGCGGTTCTATTGGCGCTGGTCCGTCCACAGGCCCACACCAGTTAACCTCCACAGTTCCAGAACTGCCGTCTTGGGCAGCGCAACCAGCACAGTTAACTGTGTCAAACACAGACTACTTAGATCCCTCAGTTGCTCAGCACCAAGTACTGGGACCTGCACCCTCGAGGGCTAAAAGGCGTTTAAGTGAGGTCGACCGCCCCTGCGTGCAGCACGGGCAGGTTGAGTTTCTGAGTCAGCATGCCCTCGAGAACCAAGCAGCTCCGGACACATATACGTCATATCCCTGGTCTAGTTCCCCACCCGCGGATTCGACTCCACAATCTGTGGTCTCTGAGGAATCCTTTCAATTGTCTTCCACGTCCACGTCTAGTTTGCAAGTCGACTTGGACAGTAATGCCACGTTCTCGCCTATATATGCGTCACCCGGCGCTCCCTCTCTTGCGGGCCAGACTCTTCCTCAACAAGGCAACTCGTCGGCAGCTCCAAAAGCACCGAGAAAGAAACGGCGTACCGGGCAACGCAAGCGGGCTGCCAAGCCGAAGGACCCGGAAGCAGCCGAAAGACTTCGAAATCGAAGAGAATCGGACGACGAACACATTGAGGACCTCTTGGAATTATTCGTCCCTGACGACGAGAGAGATGTGCCGAAGAAAGATCGCCTCCGTCTGAGTACGTCCCAATCCTTGTGCCCCCCTCCTAGATGATGAATGAGTGCTCCCAGTTACCCGCCATGCGAGAATGCTGAGGGGGTCCCAAAAGGGTTCGATTCAAGATTCGGGAACCGTAGAGCAAGGAATAGATGATCGCCCTGGATAGGCCTCAACTCCACGGGGTTGATGTCAGGTTTAATAAGCACTTAGGACCGCAAATGCAAGTATCAAAGGTTAGTCGGAGCTGCTCAATCTGAGCATCGTCCAACAGCACATCTGTGAGAGCCTGCTAATGGGACTTGCGTAGACTGTCGGATCGCTCAAGTAGCTCGTCATGAATGCCTCTAGAATGATCATTGACTTGGACAACTGGTAATACGAACTTATGTTATACGCTCTATTGAACGGACGCATTCCCAATGTTGTAGCAATACTGTATGGTATACATCGCTCTCATGTTACAGTATGGCAGACGGGGGTATTTGCAGGTGGCTGGATTCACCCGCGGCTCGTATCTGGTTCGCTCTGATAATCCTCCTCATGCCCATGTCGCCTAGTAATGAGAGTGTTCAGACTCGCAAGAAGTCTTTCGTTCTCGGTGCGACTGCGTTGCCCTTCCTCGATCTTTGCTACCAATTGAGCAAGTTCGCCGTCATTCCGTCGTATGGCCGCCACGTGCTGTCGAATATCTTCCTCGGTGCCAAAATCCGGATATGCATCGGGTCGTGCTTCGAGATCGGCGATGCAAATATTTTGGCAGCGATATCTCTCCAAGCTACGAGCCAGTGATCGTTGTGTGAAACATCGCAGCTCCAGCCCTCTCTTGAAGAAACGTTCGATGTTGTCGATTGTCGGTGACTTTTCGAGTTCTGGAGAGTTAATTATAAGATTTAATAACGGAGGAGACGAATATTCGGTACCAGCAAGGAGGAGATCCAGCTCCTCCTCTCCTCTCAACATTTCGGCCCGTTCCCCGTCATACGGACGAAGCTCGTCGGTGACCTCTAAGTATCGCCAAGCGACGTAGGTCTCGGGGGTGTCAGCAAAATCGGACATTTTGTGAGATGAGTAGGGCGACAATTGATGGGGATGGACGTCTTGGGGGTGATAAATGGCTCTATCTCTGGCGCGGCTTTTATCAGGACGTCCAGTAAGTGAGGTTCATGTCACGACACAGAGCAACGTGAGCGCAATTGTAGGGAAATGCGGTGCCAGAACAAAAGCCTTCGAAGGACCTCTTTGTCGAGGCTGGTAGGCTGACGTGCGATGCGCTGCCACTATTCCAGTCGAGCTCGAGTCAGCATTGTTGCAAAGAGAAGCAGAACCTGAGATGAAGAGGCTATACCCCGGCATCACCATGTGTTGGGCAGCGAACAATTATTGCAAGCGGCGGTCCGAGCAGGCCTTATTGTGGGAGGGGAGTCACATTGCTGAACGTCAGCATAACTGGCGGTCGTGTACATTCCACGGGTGATGAACCCCGTAAGAAAATTGTCATGCCGACGAGGAGCCCACAATTGGCGAAGGGCGGAGTCATTTGTTCGGACCGTCCACGGGCCAACTGAACTTGAAACGCGAAACGCAGCGTTGTTGTCACGTTGTCACACTGTCACAACCCTCAAGAGCGCGCCTATACTGTATTTGGCAATCCCGGATTGGTCTGCCTTGGCCCTTGGCCGCCACCAGACGAGAGGACCGCCAGTTCGCGGAGTCCCCACTTTCTGAGA
>Ga0307509_10007539_pt1 | contig 14186 bp, 9 predicted proteins | sample 10_EM_MG_FD_202245 | JGI IMG/M metagenome (GOLD analysis project Ga0307509, IMG submission 202245) | Populus trichocarpa ectomycorrhiza microbial communities from riparian zone in the Pacific Northwest, United States - 10_EM | ecosystem: Host-associated > Plants > Roots > Unclassified | place... | reverse complement strand
GTTGCAGATATTCTTGAGCGGGCTAGACTTACTGATAACAAGACTGTAGATACTCCTATTGAGGTCAACGCGAGGTACTCTTCTTTTGATGGTTTACCTTTGATAGATCCTACTTTATACCGCACTATTGTTGGGAGTTTGGTATATCTCACCATTACTCGTCTAGATATTGCATATGTTGTTCATGTTGTTAGTCAGTTTGTTGCTTCTCCTACTACTGTTCACTGGGCAATTGTTCTTTGTATTTTGTGATATCTTCGGGGTACAGTTTTTCAAAGCCTTTTACTTTCATCCACCTCTTCCTTGGAGTTGCGTGCATACTCTGATGCTGATCATGGTAGTGATCCCACAGATCACAAGTCTGTTACCGGGTTCTGTATCTTTTTAGGTGATTCCTTTATTTCTTGGAAGAGCAAGAAACAATCTATTGTTTCTCAATCATCCACTGAAGCAGAATATCGTGCCATGGCATCTACTACCAAAGAGATTGTTTGGTTACGTTAGTTACTTGTTGATATGGGAGTTTCCTTTTCTCATCCTACTCCTATGTATTGTGACAACCAGAGTTCTATTCAGATTGCTCACAACTCGGTTTTTCATGAGCAAACTAAGCACATTGAGATCGATTGTCATCTTACTCGTCATCATCTCAAGCATGGCACCATTGCTTTACCTTTTGTTCCTTCTTCCTTACAGATTGCAGATTTCTTTACTAAGGCGCATTCCATCTCCCGTTTTCGTTTTCTGGTTGGCAAAATCTCGATGCTTGTAGCTGCCGCATCGTGAGTTTGAGGGGAGATGTTAAATAATATTTATGTAGTCTTATTTATTAAGGATAGAATAGTACTTTCAGTTTAACTTATATATACTTTATTTGTATTTAGGTTAAGACTAAGCATTCATAATAAACATATCATTCAGAATTCTAGCCTCCTTTTTGTATTTCATCTTAATTATTTTAACAGTTTCCAGTTGAGTAATAAAAGGAGTTTATATTATACTTATTTGAAATACCATTAGTGGATCCTCTAACCTTACAACTGTTTTTATCATTGTTTAATCTTCACATTAATCTTAGATCTAAAAGTCCTCTTTAACTCATCATCATCATCATCATCATCATCATCATCATCATTATTATTATTATTATTTATAATTTATATAGTTAACCTCCCTGTGGTTCGACCTCGGTCTTGTCAGGTTATTTATTACTTCGACACTCCTGCACTTGGGATAAGACATCAATCTTTTAATCGTGTCAGTCCCCTGCCAAGTCCAGGTACACTGAACTTGGCTTAGAATGATTTTTCAATAATATAATCATTTTTTCAAATTACACTTAATTTTACATTTACTTTCATTTATAAATTACATACAAATTAGAAGAAAGTTTGACCCCTCCCTCTATTTTTTTTTTGTATTTCAAATTTTAAGGACTTTTATTGAATTTAAATGCATCTCGCAACTCTAAATAATTGGATGAAGGGTCTTTTTCATTTCTGTATCTACGTTCAAGAGATTAGAGAATTAAAAATACCTACTAGAAGGACTAATCCAATCTATCATAAATTTCAAAGAAGTATTACTGATGATTTTATTTGAAGAGTAAAATTAAAAATATTAATTATTATTATTAGTAGTAAATTAAAAAAAAACACTATTATTACTATCAAATAAAAACCATAAATATTTTTTAAAAAAGATTAAAAAATATAACTTAAGTAGACAAGTTAAATATTATTATTAAATTTTAAAAAAAAATTATTACTGCAAGAAATGTAAAAACGGGCTAGACATGTTTAATATTATTATTAATATAAAAAATATTATAATTTGTATTATAATTCTATTATTTTTATTATAGTTAATATTGTTTCTATAACAATTCATCAATTTGAATGGATATCCTGTCACAGAACCATCAGCTCCAGATCCAGAAGTGGGACAAATTAGACATGGGTTCTGCCGCAGGAACCCAACAAGATTGGATACAGACGAGCGGGTCTGCAGACCCACGTGCCTAGGGTCTGCAGACCCGCTCGCGGTTTGCAGACCCTTATCCCTGGAGTTGCAGAACCCCGCGCCTGGGGTGTGCAGAACCGGGAGCGGGGTCTAGACCCGCTCCTCTGGGTTTGAAGAACCCCACTTCTTCTATCGTGCCTGGGGTCTGCAGATCCTCCCAGGGGTTGTAGACCCACGCAACTAGATCTGCAGACCCCGCAGAGAAAAATAACAAACTTGAAAAAAAAATGAAAACAAATATAATAACTAATAACAATTATTTTTATCATTATTATTATTATTGCTAATAAATTTTATAAAAACATTATTACTATCAAAACTTGGACTAGACAAGTTTAATATTATTATTACTATACTAAATATTATTGTTTTCATTATAATTAAAAGTATTAATATTTGTGTTATAAATACTATTATTTTTATTATAATTAAAAGTATTAATATTAAAATTATTATTATTTGTCTTATAAATAATATTATTTTTATTATAATTAATATTGAAAATACTATTATTTGTATTATCAATATTATTATTTTGAGTATAATTAATACTACTAACATAATAATTAATAAATTTGAAAAAAATATTATTTATATTGAAAAGCATTAATAGATTTGATTTGAAGGGTAAAATTAAGAATTATTATTATTATTATTATTATTATTATTATTATTATTATTATTATTGTTATTTATTGTTATTTATTGTTATTATTTATTGTTATCATTAGTAAATTGAAAGAAACAAAATTATTAGTTATTGTTATCATTTCAGCTGGGGTTGAATTTTCTTATTAGAGCATGTTTGGTTTTGGTTTTAAAAATTGCTTTGAAAAGAATTTTATTTATTTTATTTTTTTCTTTACTTCAAATTAATGTTTTTTCCTTTAATTCATATTAAAATGTTTTTGTAATATTTTGACATGATTATATATCAAATAGATTTAAAAAAAATTAAACATTGCAAGATCCAAAATAGTCTTGGGTCCAGGTTGGGGCAGGACCCTGGATCTTACAGGTTGCAGGACCCAAAATAGTCTTGGGTCCCGGCCGCATGCATGACCCAAAATAGCCTTATACTGTTGAGAACATCTCATGCATGCAATATCCAAGGCAACATAATATATAAATTGCAATGCATGTAATTAATGGGAAAAAATTCATGAATGAATTGAAAGATATATATCTTATGGGATAGATACAACACGAGAAGAAAAAACCATTTAGAGAAACAGACAATCGATTGATGATCATCCTATTATTAGCATGAAAGGTTGAAAAAGAAAGAATTCATACACGGAGGTTGGCCTTGAATTGGCATTGCCTTATTCCAAGCGCTAGCTAGCTTATAATATTATTCACTAGCTAGCTAGCTAGCTAGCTCCTCTCCCTAGCCTTCCCTGCATCGATCTTCTGCTTTGCAACCTCTTCCTGGAGCATATGCATGGAGTGTTTGCCGTTTATAGCACAATTTCTTGTGGATATTAAAAATAGTTAATTCTCTTTGCTTTTTCAGATTATAGCCGCACCATTTATAGCACAATTTCTTGAAGTTGATACCCACATATAGCTAGGAGCTCAAATGGCCACATCTTGCATGAGACATTGAGAGCTTAATTGGAGGTCTTGGTCTGCTAAATTCTCAGCATCCCTGAGGAGCACACATTGCGTGGTTGTGACTTCACTTGAGAAAAGGACATCCAAGAAACAAGGAGAGATATGCTACCAAAGAAAAGATGTCGTGAGTTCGAGCGTCCAGGTTTGGATCATGGGAACGCATACACAACCACGTGCCCACCCAGCTGCAAGAGCTCCAAGTCTGCAATATTGATCTTGTATTGTATGTAAACTTCCAACAAAAGTGAACTATATGTTAGACCATTAGAGAAGGTTTTCCATGTAACATGACATAACAATATTAAACAGCATCAGGACAATTGCTTTATGTTTGTTTAAGTGGTGCGCCGCCTCTTGAAAAGCATGAAATGCATGCTTTCTGCGAGGTGCACCGCCCGGCGCACCTTACATACAAACACATTGACACTTCATGCGTCTTTCAAAATACAAAATTGTCTTCTATATATATGTATATAATTTCAATTTACAATTTTAGGGTCAATTTTGAGTTACAAGAAAGATACATAATGCATTAGATTAAATAGAGGCCAAAATACAAAGATTAAATCAATATTTATCTCCACAACTCGTCTGCCTTTAATGTGAAATTCAAGGAAAAACCTTATTGGAATTTATAACTCTCGTGCCAATTTTAAGTTACAAGGAAGATTCCAGCCATATAAAATTAATGGAAAACCAATATTCACATATAAAGTTGACTTGCTTATCTTTAATCCGTCATAAAAAAAAAATCTAACTAGGATTTATAATTCTTGGGTTAATTGTAAATTATGAAAAACAATCCATTGAAGTGCAAAAATACAAAATATATATTACGCCAATAATTACAATACCAACTCGACTTCCCTTAGTATAATATCCAAGGAGCAACCTAAATAGAATTTAAAAACTCTAGGGTCAACTTTGATCATAAGGATTTAGACCAACACTACCAGAAAATCAGCGAAAACCAACGAAATTACTGACAGAATTATTGTGTCGGTAATTTTTACCGACAGGTATAATTTTGTCTCTAATTGTGTCGGTCTATACCAACAGACCTTTGCTGTCGGTAATAATTACCGATCGACGGCATATATGCGTCGGCAATTCGATCGATATATACTGACGGAATAACTTCGTCGGTATATATTGACCGCAGTGCCGGCGGAATATATAGAATTTTGAAAAAAAGAAACAGTTTGATGACGTGGAATTTTTTCAGACGATTTTACCGACGGAATGACCAAGGGATTCAAACCGGGATCTTTGTACAGTGACGTGACTCATTCACTATCAGAATTACCAACGAGTATACTGACAAGAGGTGTCCGTCGGTGATTCCATCGGTAAAAGCCAATATATCCACACTCTGCCGACTCTCTCCTCCTCTATTTCTCCTTCTTCTTCCCCATCCCAACTCTCCCCTCCGAAACTGCAAACAACCACCCACCCCCGTAAAAATATCCCCCTCTTCTCAACACAAGCACTCATCTTTCTTATACTTTTGTACGTGGTCACAACATCCGTTCTCCGATTTATTGTGGATTTTATCATTTTTTGTAAGTAAATCTATTCTTTTTAATTTTAACATTTAAATGTCAATTTTATTATTTTTTATTTTTTTTAGTATATGTATTTTGTTAACGTATGTACTTGTTTTATTGTTATTTGTCATAGAAACTTGTAGTATGAATGTATAATTTTGTAGTTATAGTTTGTTTTAGATTTTGTCAAATTGTATTTGTTTGTAAATTATTGAAACTTTGTTTGAATTACACCGAATTAGATGTTTTGTGATAAAATAAATAATAGCTTGTTTAACGGGTCCATTTTAATTTTTATCAATTCTATTGCGGAGTTGTGATTTCCGTAAATTTATTTATGTATAAATTTGTATGGACGTTGATAATTGATAATGTTTTTTTAGTTTGTTGGATAATGTCGGGGCAAACCAATATTTTTGCAAATTTATTTACGTAACATATATAGTTAAATAATACATGTTGTCATCATAATTTTATAGAGGTTCGATAGAAGTCATGGATGATCGTTCATGGATGTATCGAGACTCACCCCAAGGATTGCGGAGGATGGATTATTGTAATGAGTTCAAGGTTTTATTAATTTCGCAACATCTATTCCAAGGAATTTTACTGATGGCGGTATTAGGTGTCGATGCAGGAAGTGTAAAAATAAAAAGTTTCTGCATCCAGATGTTGTAACGATGCATCTTCTATCTAAAGGGTTCATGGAGGATTATCCATGTTGGTATGCATACGGAGAACTATTTGTTCCTAATGAGAGCATGGTAGAAAGGGTGGTTGGGTCAACTTCTAGTGCTAGCAACGTGCATGAAGTTGTAAATGACAACAGTAATCCTTACAGGAATATGGTTATGGATGCAATGAGAATGAATCAAGGTAATGTCAGTGAATGTCCAATCGTAGAAGAAGAACCTAATGCAGATGCAACAAGGTTTTTTGATCTGTTGAAAGATTGTGACGAACCATTATGGGATAGGTGCACGAACCACAGTAAATTATTAGTCGTAGCACAGGTGGTCACCGTTAAATCAAATCATGGGTTGAGTGAGACTAGTTGTGACAAAATTATGGAATGCGTGAGAAGCATTTTACTTGAAGGGAACAAGCTTAAAGAGAACTTCTATGCTGCTAAGTCCATGATGAAACCCCTCGGTTATGATTTACTACCTTGAAAATGCTGAGCTGACCGAGTGCATGACATGTGGGCATTCCCGTTACAAACCCAGAATTGGCATGGGAAAGAATCTCGTGGCATATAAGAAACTTAGATACTTCCCAATCACACCTAGATTGCAGAGGTTATTCATGTCACCAAAAACTGCTAAGCACATGACATGGCACCAATCATATAATACGGTTGATGGAGTGATGGTGCATCCTTCTAACGGCGAAGCATGGAAACACTTTAACAGTGTGCATCCTTACTTTTCAGTTGAATCAAGGAACGTGCGTCTTGGGTTGTGTACAGACGGATTCAACCAATTCGCGTCATTTGCTACTCTTTATTCTTATTGGCCGGTCATACTGACGGTATATAACTTGCCACCGGGGATGTGTATGAGGCCGGAGTTCATGTTTTTATCTATGGTCATACCAAGTCCAAGCAGTCCAAGACGGAATATAGATGTTTGTCTTCGACCGTTGATTGATGAGTTCACGTAGTTGTGGTCCTCTAGAGCTTTGACTTATGACATATCGAGGAAACAAAATGTTGTTATGAGAGCAGCTTTGATTGGACTATCAATGATTTCCCAGCTTATGGAATGATTTCTGGTTGGAGCACGTATGGAAAACTAGCATGTCCATACTGTATGGACAACAACAAGGCATTCACGCTAACAAACAGAGGTAAAGCTTTTTTTTTTTAACTGTCACTGTCGTTTTTTGCCAACGAATCACAGGTACAGAAAGAACAAAAAGGATTTCTTTGTTAGCAGAGTTGAAAAGGATGTTGCACCCCCATGTCTTTCTAGTGACGAATTGCATGATGTTGTATCAGGGTACTGTGACATTTTGTTTGGTTTCCAATCAGGTAAGCAGAAGTTTCCTGGTTTTGGTTTGACCCACAATTGGGTAAAGCGAAGTATTTTTTTAGAGCTTCCTTATTGGAAAACCAATCTCCTCCACCATAACCTTGACATCATGCACATAGAAAAGAACGTGTTTGAAAACATTTTCAACATCGTCATGGATGTTGGTTTTTAGCATTGTTCTGTAACAACTGACAAAGGACAACAACATCAAGGCTGGATTGGATTTAACATTGTTCTGTAACCGAAAAAATATGGAGTTGGTTTTTGATGGGTCACGGGTCGCAAAACCCAGAGCAAGCTTCGTGTTAGAGAAAAATGCACAACTACTAGTCTACAAACAGCTTAAGAGTCTGCGTTTTCCCGATGGACATGCCTCGAACACTTCAAGGATGGTTAATTTGGAGGAATGCAGATTATATAGAATGAAGAGTCATAACTGCCACTTGTTAATGCAAACACTCATTCCATTAGCTTTTCATGATTTGTTGCCAAAGGGGATATGGGATGCACTCACGGAGATTAGTCATTTCTTTAGAGATATATGATCCAGCAAGTTGAATGTTGATCACATTGAAAGGCTTTAAACGAATATCATCAATACAATATGCAAACTTGAGATGATATTCCCTCCATCATTTTTTGACTCAGTGGAGCACCTACATATGCATTTACCATATGAGGTAAAAGTTGGAGGACCGGTCCAGTATAGATGGATGTATCCATTCGAGAGGTTAGATATTATAGTTGCAATGTAATTCATAATTAAAAGTTTTTTCATTGTTTTTTTAATTGATAATTTTTGTTTAATTCTATATATGGAGGTACTCGTTCAATCTTAAGAAAAAGGTTAAGAACAAGGCGCATGTTGAGGCTTCAATATGTGAGGCCTATATTGTTGAGGAGATCTCAACATTTATATCGTACTATTTCGAACCTCATTTGAGAACGAGAATCAACCGTGTTCCACGACATGATGATGGTGGTGAAGTGCCTTTAAGTGGAAACTCGTCAATATTCTCCAATCCTAGATGACCCACACCTAAAAATGTCGTAAGGGGAAGATATTTGTCTGAAATAGAGTCCAGACAAGCACACAATTATGTTTTATTTAACTGTGATGAGCTGAGACCTTTTATTAAGTAAGTATATAGATGTACTTTTTAAACTTTGTCAAGAGTGTACTATTTAATTATATATTGTGATATCATAAACTCATATAATTTGGAACAACCTTGTAGGCAACATCGGCGATATTTTTTTGTCCAATAACTCACAGCTGACCGAATCCCAAATCTTTCAATTACAAGATGAACAATTTACCACGTAGTTTAAAACACATGTAAGTCCTATCATAAACTCCTTATCTCTTGCAAGGTAAATGTATGCCCATATTACACAATTTTCCACGTGATTATTGTTGTATTTGATATACAAGGTTTATCAAATAGGAGGTAGTGTTGTTATTTCATTGTCTTTACTAAGCCTGGACCTTGAAAAAAAAGTCAAGTGCTATAACGGGTATTTTATCAATGTATATGTGTTTCATACTAAAGAATACGGGCATGGAAGAAAGACATACAACAGCAGTGTTTGTATTAAGGGATCGACTTGTAGTGAGTTTGAAGTTGACTACTATGGAAAATTAGAAGAGGTCGTCGAATTGCAATATCATAGCGAACAGAATAGAGTGTTTTTTTTCAAATGCTATTAGTACGACACAACTAACAGAGGAATCAGAGTATATCCTCACTATGGTCTCATTGAAATCAACTCAAAATCTAGACTCCGCAACGTAAACGATGTCTTTGTTTTCGCAAAGCAATGCCAACAAGTTTATTACACATACACCCCTTCCTTTAAAAATGACCGATCAAGAGTTGATTGGCTATCCGTTTTAAAAACAAAACTCAGGGGTCATGTCGAGGTTGTACAGGATGAGAACGAAGACACAAGTGTGATAGATTAAGTCTTCCAAGTTAGTGAGTTGGTTGAACCATATCGAGTTGCTCCTTCGATTGACTTAGAAGAAAATTTGAAGTTTCGTGTTTTCGATGATAGTCTTGTTGATGTTGACGCAAAGGAGTTGAATGTTGTTTTGAGCTCTACTGGACTAGCAAATGTCGATGAAGATGATGATAACAACATTAAAGAGTGTGATGGAGCTGATAACAATTCAATTGACGACAAAGATGAAAATTCTAACTAAATATGATCAGAGCACGAAAGTGTAAAGCCTTTTTTTATAATGTAATATTATAGATGATATTTTGGAACATGAAATATTTATTTTATAATTGTTTGCTATTGTTATTGTGTTGTACGGTAAGTTTGCAATTTAAGAGTTTGTGCAGGAGGATAAATAGGCAATACAAGCAAAATATGTAAAAGTATGACACAAATACCGACGTCCATACTGACGGAAACCATTCGTCGGTATTTTACCGAGAGTTGTAAAATATTTACTGCTCATGCCACAATCACCGACGCTCTTTCCGACGGACAGACCGTCGGTATATCAGCATAGAGGTGCGTGCGATTGTCAAAGTGCTAGGTCGGTCGTTGCAGATACCTACGGACACTGCAAATTCCAATGTGCATGCTCTGACACCTATATACCGACGGACGTCGAAAATTCTAGAGGGATTTTTAAAATTTTAGTGCGAAATTCAAAATATACCGAAGGAATTTACCGACGGAAATTTAATGCCACCGCCATGAAAATATTATTCTAATGTTCGTCGGTAAAGCCGTCGGTAAAATTGTAGTATAAAACCCAGCCCCCCCCCTTCTCTGTGGTTCATTTTTTCTTCGTTCCTCATTTCATCTTCTCTTCTCCTCTAAGTTTGTGTTTTGTTTTTGCAAGAATTGGTGTGAATTTTTATTGTTTTGATTGTAGTTTTCAACATATTAAAAGGTATGTATTCTCCTTTTTTTATCTTTGTATTTTTTTTACTTTTTTTTATTTTAGTTATGATTATTTTTTTTGTGTTTTTTGTTTTGTGTATTATTCGTAGATAAAATCTTGAAATCAATACACTACTAAGGTAAATATTTTTCATTTCTAAATTCTTTAGTTTTTTATTTTTATTTGTTCAATTTATTTTATTGTTTGTATTGCCATAATAATTGAAAATTTTGTTAAATTTGAATTGTTGTTGTTGAATTTACCTTAAAAATATTAATTGAAATATAGAATTAAATTAAATTATTTTATCTTAATTTTATTATATTATTGCTTGTTATGTTTTATATTATTTTGATTAATTTTAATTATTATTTATGAATTTGTATAGATGTTAGTTGAAAACATATAGATGTAAATTTCCATAGATGTTAGGTTATTATATATAAGATTTTGCAATGGAGTCAATTGGCTTGTGGATATTATCAATATTTGTAGGTATGAAAACTATGGGTAGTCTTTAATATAAGGAAGGTGCTGGCGAATGTTTTTTTAATAATTTAATTTAATTCTGTAATTATTCGTATAAATTTGTGTAGATGTGTAGAATGAAAATTTAATTATTTTATTGTTTGTATTGTGATAATTATCTGAAAATTTTGTTGAATTTTAATTGTTATTGTTGAATTTACCTTGGAAATGGTAATTGGAAATGAAGAATTAAATTTAATTATTTTATCTCAATTTTATTCTATTATTGTTTGTTATGTATTTTATTATTTCCATTAATTTTAATTGTCATTTATGTATTTCTATATATGTTAGTTGAAAATATATAGATGTTAAATTTCTATAGATGTTAGGTTGTTTATAAGATTTTTCAATTGAGTCAATTGGTTTGTGGTTATTGTAAATATTTGCAGGTTTGAAAACTATGGGTAGACGCCAATATAGCGGAGGTGCTGCCAATTTATTTTTTAAATAATCGAATTTAATCATGTAATTATTCGTATAAATTTGTGTAGATGCGTAGAATGAAATCAACAGCACGTTGTCAACAGGCGGTTGCAGCTAATTCTTCTAGCAACGAGGATGACTTATCCTTAGGTGTTGATCAAGAAAAGGCATTTGCACCAACTTGTGATGCTACCTCTTCTAGCGCGGTTTCACAGTGCAGAGGTGGTGTGCCTTCACAGCGGGGTCAATTCACCCGCAAGTACCAGGCACATTGGAAGGATGACCTTTCAATGTCAGTTTGTTTAGGTTTTAGTTATTTTTATACTTCTAACATAATTTATGAACAACTAATTAATATTTTTTTAATTTTATTTAATTTCATGTTCACAAACATTGAGGTTGCCCAGACAATAACATCGGCGTTTAAATTGTCGATGGAGATTCCATTATTTCAATGGAGTCAGGTGTCCAGACATCTTGATTCCATTATTTCAGGTAGGTGTTAACTTCTAATTTCTAGCTTATTTTTAATAAATTATTTTTATATTTTTGTATCTTGTACTATTTTTATTTTAAATGAATTATTTATACATAACACAAATTTGAGTGGGATAGCGCGAACAACAATATTGTGAGGAGGGTATGGGAGAATCACGCGGCAACTAGGTAACATTAAAAATAATATAATTGTTTGTTTTATAATTTTATGTTCTAAATTCTAATTTGTTACATGGAAGTAGGTTGCGTGATTTTTGGTATGACACACAAAAAAAGCAAAAAGATATGCGAGAGATAACGATCTAGAAGGCTGAAATGAGGTGGCGGTTTGGCGGGAATTCAAACTGCCATTCATCTCGGGGGATATATGGACACAATATATTGAGCACGTGACGTCTAAGTGGTTAGCACGACGCTCACAGACCGGTGCCGACAACCGGAATCGACAAATTCATGGTTCGGTGACCACGCACACCGGCGATTCCATTCCATTCAGTGCACATGCGAAGCGAATGGTAAGATTAATTTAAATGAAATATATCGTTACTTTTTTTTTTTTTGCTTATAAATATATTTAACTTGCAACATTTTTTTCTTACAGGCTACGTCTCTTGGACATGAGCCGAGCCCAATGGAGCTGTTTGTCGAGACGCACGTGCGAAGTGAAGACCGCCAAAAGAGGGTGTAACAGTTCGTGGACAACCATGCTCAACACTTCGTGGTATGTTTGTTCAATCATTTTATTTCATAAGTTATTATTTTCTTGAATTGAATATGATGATTTAAAAAAAAAAATCAGGAGACCTATAATAGCCGGTTGAGGGAGAGATATGGGGACGATCTTTCGACCCATCTGGATTTTGATCCGAATTTGTGGATGGAGGTAGGATCGTCTGGTGGACCCAATAAAAATTGGGTCTACGGGCTCTCCAACACTACGGCCGAAAACTTGCGGTCGGTCCGTAGTGTCTCAACCGTTGGAAGCTCTCCATCAGTATCGAGCACATAGTCTGAAGAGTTCATGGCCTTGAAACAACAATATGAATGACTCTCGATGAATTATGAACAGCTCCATCAAATGGTCATGGACATTAGATCCAGGATGGGTGATGATACATGTGCAGCCTCTTTTTGGTCGTACGGTCCCGGGAACCACATTAAATTTGTAATGAATATTTGGATGAATATTATTTAACATTATTTTTATATTTTTAATGTTTAATACAATTTTATTTGGTTAATTAGTTTGTTTTTACTATTAATCAATATAATATTTTAAAAAAATATTTATTCTAAATTATTTTAAAAAAATATATTTTTAAATAAATATTGACGGCCTTACAGATGGAACAGGTCCGTCGGTATTAGACAGAGAGTTGAAAAACATCTACTACCCATACCACATTCACCGACGGAATAACGTCGTCGATGATTTACCGTTGACGCTACCGATGGACTGTATCCGTCAGTATTTTACAAAGAGTTCTGAAATATTTACTATTCATGCCACAATCATCGACGAACTGGTCGTCAGTGATTTATCGTTGGAAATACGGACAGAATAATTTCGTCGGTAAAGTTCTAGCGTGAAATTTTTTTTTTGGCGCGCTTTGTCCGTCTATAAGAACGTCGGTGTTTTTTTTCCGACAAAAGTAGCGAACAAGGAAACTAAAGAGGAGACAATTTTAGATTTGATTCTCCTAGCTTATATCGGACTTCTAAAGGGCAGCAAATCTAATCACATCATATTTAGAATATTAAATTCATAATTATTATTATTATTATTATTATTATTATTATTATTATTTTCTTCTTAGTTTAGGGTTTATTTATATTATTTGGGTTTAATTGTAAGTGGGCATCATATAAGTCCACATAAGAGATCCATTAAGGTTTGTTTCATTCTAGAGTCAGTATAAATAAAGGCATAACCAGATATGTAAGTAGACAATTCAAATTAATAAAACTTCTTGTTTGCCGCACTTGTTGTTTGTTGGTGGGATAATCTCCCTTCATTGGTTCTCTAAAGAACTAAAAAATGATTTATCGAAGAACAACTAACTTCGTGGCGTCATTCTTATACTTCTCGTTCACGAATCGATATTGGTTGGGTGGGGGTTTCCGTTTCTAATAGTGCTGATGCTTAGGTACACGTTATCTTTGTTTCTATTTTATCACACAAAAATAAAAATGAAATGAAACGAAAAAAAGTGCCCAAAAACATGAAAATGAAAGGAATTAACAAAATTGCATTGAAAATATAGGAAAAACCAGGGATAAAAAATGAAGTATGATAGTTGTCGTCTCTTTACAATACTTATTGTATAAAGACATTGCAAAATTCATTTTCCTTTGGTTTTATATAGTAAGTTTGTAAAGAAAAAGAAAAATAACACAACACAAAATCTAAATGGGTCTAAATTGCTAGGTCACCAACCTAGACATAAAATTTAAAAATGGATCCAGATTGTTTGGTGAAAAATCTCGATATAAAAATGGATCCAAATTATTAGGTGATCAACCTCGATATGAGAATTTAAAAATGGGTCCAAACTATTAGGTGACCAAACTTGATACAAGAATTTAAAAATTGATCAAAATTATTAGATG
>Ga0307509_10007538_pt1 | contig 14188 bp, 14 predicted proteins | sample 10_EM_MG_FD_202245 | JGI IMG/M metagenome (GOLD analysis project Ga0307509, IMG submission 202245) | Populus trichocarpa ectomycorrhiza microbial communities from riparian zone in the Pacific Northwest, United States - 10_EM | ecosystem: Host-associated > Plants > Roots > Unclassified | place... | reverse complement strand
CCGCCGCCTGGATGGTTTAATGTGCACAGTGTGTATAGCATGCAAGATCGATTCGGTGATGTTTGGCGCTGGGTATCAGAAGGAGGTACCGTGTGTGAAACTTCTTGTGCCGCCTTAGACTCTCGGTTGAAGGACGGAACGGAGCAAGAAATGTATGGTGGAGGTAATGGTCATATCTTGGCAGGTACCCGATATTATCCCCCGCACTACCCTCCTCGGGCGCCAATCTCTTCATCAATACAGCGCCTGTTTGTGTCCCGTCTACCAGCGTGGCTTTCAGGAGAAAGGCGTGCTATGGTATTGGACTATGATGGTCGATATGCTGGACGGATCTGGATCTCGCATCCGAGGTCTTGTTGCTATGTTTGGATACTCAGCCGGTTGCAGTAAGACCAGCGACGAGGCCCTTTCTCTTGCTCAGTCAGCCAGTCAGCCCTAACATTGGAAAAAGCGAGAGAGGGTCATGTTCTTGCATCCGGATTGGGGCGCTGGGTTGGCAGCCTGACTGATTGACTGATGGGATGATGAGATGTATCGGTAGTTTACTATTACTCGAGTACGTATGTTGGGTATGGAGATCAAGGCGTGTTAACCGAATGTTTTCTAGAAACACGGAGGGCATGCGTATACATATCATGCGCCCGGGAGGAAGGAGAAGTGGAAGGATGGGCAGTTGTCGAGTTGGGGCCACAGATTGAAGCTTTACATTTGGACCGAAGCCTGTGGAGTACTGACTCTGTCGCTCTTTAGTACAGTACATTACAAGCGCAATGAATTCACGAATTGCGTCTTTCCGGAATCCGAGCCTGTGAAAAGTGCATTTATTCAACTAGATGTTACCCTCTGCCTACCTGCCCGCCTGTCCGCCTGTCGGTCTTTCTACTCGTATCACACCTCATGCGCGAGTGCCCGGTGAGATGTTTCCCTACAGGACAGGGATTATTTTACAGGTTAACCTAAGTTAGCTATTCACGAACTTTCTTCTAGGTACAGTACCTGGACGCATACTTTTATATCGTACCCAACTCGCACACTCCGGAGGCGGGTTTTTTTTGTGGGAAAAAAACCCCCCAACACACCAGATCCCGGCCCTTACTAAAGTTATGCAACCAGCAGCAGCCCAATTCCTTTCGCTCTCCCTCTCTCTTCAGGCCCTTACTTGAAGCATGATATTATATTGTTAAAAGAGGTTAATTGGGGGTAAAATTTCCCCTCCTAACAGCATTTTACCCCTACCCACGCATCTACCATCACTACCTCCGCCAATCCAACCCATCCTCTCGCCCCGGCTCCCGACACTGCGTTTCTGATATGTGAGAAATCCAACCGATCGGTACGAATAAAGCTTTACAGTAGGTACAAGTACAAGCCCCCTTCAGGTCAGCCAAGTGCCTTCATGTCGGAATCGGACGTCCATTCCCCACCCCCGTTCTGACTTGCTGATCGGATCGGATCGGTGAGCGGTCGGAGCATGCATGATAGAGAGAAGAAAGGAGACTACACCCTTCCTGGGTAAGACCGGATATCACCATAAGCCCGTGCGTACTGTATGCGTGTGTGGGTACGAGTTTGTGATATCAAACAGTAATGGTATGCCCTTTTCATTCCTTCATTCGCTTTTCAGGTTCATGTTCGTGTTGGTTTGTTCTCAAATCGGGTCCGAATTTTGGACTTGGGTCTCCTGCGGATGCTGGGTGTGATACGGATATCACATCGTACGGCGGATTAGGCTAGGGAAAGCATGTAATGTATCGCAGAGTCCATCATATCACACGGTTACATAGCAGTTTAGTGTCGGATTATGTCTATGCAACACGGACAACGGCAGCGGAGGCAGCGATGATGGGATGGGGTTTGGCCTGGCCTGTCCTGGCGTGACATGGGTGATGGCTGTTTGGTTTGATTTTTGTTCTGTTGGCCGGTGTCTACTCGCCGGGGGAAGGGTGTAAACAAACAAACGAAACGTGTGTGTAGACGTTAAGGATTTGTGCAAAAAACGGTGGGATACGGTATCACGGTGCACAAGGGCTGACGGAATCCCCAATAAATTTACTGGTTTGTGATTGGATCATGTGAAAGATTGGGTAAGCGACTTTTTCTTGGGGGGGGGAACCCCAGGAAAACGGGGAGGGGGATGGATGGAATACGGTATCGATTCTCATTTCTTAGGTTTACTCGTAGAGGCTGGATCTGGTTAGGGAAAATGAGGAAGGAGAATAAAAAGAAGGCGAGCAGACAGGCAAAAAAGAATGGGGCAGATGCTTACTCCAGCCAATGGCCTTCCTCCACTCCCCCACAATCTTTCCTCCTGGGACAAATGGATCTCCTGCTGGGCCAGAAATTCCCACACATTTTCTTTTTCCTTTTTTCCCCCTTCTCTACGGTAGGTTGTTTCGTTCCTGCACGGTGGATGCATTAGCTACTCGAGTAGTCACGTGCTGCAGGCTGGACCCTTGGACATGTTAGCTTCGGTGGACGAACATCCAGCCAGGTCGAGAAATGATAATTGGGTTCCTTTCAATTCAACCTTTCACAGAACCAGCCATCCCCTCGAATGCCAACGTGAAGATCCGGACCGGGGGTGTCTTTTTTTCTTCTTTCCCTTTTTCGTACATACCATTGCTGAACCTTGGCCTCTTTTGTTTAAAATTTTGAGGCGGTTTCCATCTCGCCGCCTTTTTCCCCGGAGAGACACAGACCTCAACAATTCGATGGGGAACGGTCCATCCATCACCACGTCAGTGACTCGATCTACATCCCTCATCCCCCCATCCATCCCTCTTCCAACCCCCACGTTAAGATGATTGACGATGATTAAGATGGATTAGATGCTCGGGCAAAGTGCAGGGTCTCGCTAGCTAACTAGCCAACTCGGAATTGAAAACGTTGTAATCTCCATTCCATCTATTCCGAGTTGAATCCTTTCCCCGGATGTTTTTCTTTTTCAAGCCCTGTCTTGTTCTTCGCGTCTGCGTCTTACAACTTTCTATTGGCGAGCCTTAGACCCTAGGCGAGCTAGACACGGAGTTATTTTTTATGGAGAGGGGTGAATAGATGGGTGACAGATGGACGGGATGCTGCAGGATGCGCACAGTACATGATTCTGGAGCGTCGACCGTCGCCTTCCCCCACAAATCTGGCTGGGCATAGCATGGACAGGTTTAAGTCACACACTTACAATATACTTTTTCCAATTTCGGGTATGTTACTTTACACAGGTCATAAGAGGCAGAGCCTACAAGGAGTTAGGAATTGGTTCTTACCAGAGAGAGAACTATAGTACGATACAGGTATGGTGCCTTTGAGAACATACGCATCAGGGTTTTGCTTATGCGCCGCTAACACCACCAATCCACCACTATCGCAAGCACCATGGCTGCGCAACACAAAAGTGTGGCAGAACGCCTTCGAAGCATTGTGCATTGGGCAGAACGACATACACAGCACGCTGGACCCGGAGCCTTCCGGGGACAACGACCACAACAAATCCTCAGATAGGGAAGGAAGAGAAATCTGAAAAAATCTAGGCACATTACATGATACAGTACAGGTACAGTAACCGGACAAATTAGCAGTAGGAGATCTCAAAATATAATGGATTGGTCTGGTGGCTCGACCCTTTTCGAATGGGGTTGCGTGCGCCTCGTCATGAACGCCTGTAGCATAGCACAGCTTTGCTGCCTATCCTTAGCCTCAGCGAGTATCCCATATGTACAGGATGGCATGGTATGCTCGTCGCCCACCATGCCTATCAAGATCAGGCCGACCTCCTTTCCCCCCAACCTAACGGCAACACACCCGGGAGAAGTGATGAGTTGTCAATTCTCACCTTCCATCCTTCCATCCTTCCAATTGTCTGGACCGCGGAGCAGAATGAATGAATGCATGAGGAACCCTCTACTCTATTGTATCCAAGGAAGTATGGTATTTTTGGGGTCTCGCACCAAGCGACAGTTTCCTTGCATGAGAGACGAGAAGAGGAAGGGGATTAGCATGTCACGTTGGTATCGTGCTTGTAAGACCTTAGCTAAATTATTGCACAGTACCGTACTTACCTCTGCTGAAGGGAATTGCGAGTTGTATCTTGGGACATTAGGACTAGCTCAGGGCAGCGTAGAGCAGAGCAGATAGTAGCTAACCGTGCCAGCGCATGTGGAAGCTACTTGTACTGTACTAATCGATTTACATCACCAGGATTTCGACATAGACTGCGTCAACTTAAGTACAGTAACTAGCCTACACCTTTTGGCCCTACCTATATAGTTTACATCAGATGCCTCTAAGCCTCCCTCACGCAAGTACCGGTACATAGAAGTGCCCTACATATAGGGGACACCTGTCAGTTCTGAGCCACACCACAGACGCCGCATCCGGAGTCAGGAGAACACCAGCGCCCACACTCTACAGTACTCGTACAAGCATTACCCAGAACTCCCTATGTTTGCACCGCATCCAACCATCTTATTCATTCATCTGAACTATCCCGTCCATAAAACAAACGGAGAATTCCTCCACCTCCCGCTCCGACTTCCCATCCCATCGAGGATCACCCAAGTTTCATATCCTACGGGATTTAGAACCGTCCAGCCTATCATCCCAACTTATGAGCACAAGTTATCGCATGATAAACCCGGGGGGACCTCAGCCGGACCCTTTTTTCTCCGGCGGCAGCAAGCAGCATAAAGTAGAATGAGTAAGTAAGTATCATACTAGGTAAGTAAAGTGAGAGTTGTTCCCTCCGTCCGCCTCACGAATGGGATAGATTAGATCAAGTTGGCGTAGATGAGCCATACCTACCTACCTACCTATCCCTTTCCCTTTCTAACTCATCGTATGTTATGTACGGTGGAGGGTATCATAGGAAAGACGTGGAGCGAATGATGCCCTGTTCCTGATTTGTACTAGTCTGGTTGACAGGGATGTTCCTGTTTTCGTATTATCATTATTATCATTATTATTATTTATTTTTGCTCCTTTCGTTGCTTAAGTATGATATATATATATATAATATGCAGTACGGTAGTACGGAGTGTTGTAGAGCTTGAAATGGTAGGGGATTCGTCGGAGGGGTGATTGTTTTGTAAGGGATTTCTATTTGCATCCTAGGGAGGGAGGGTGTGAGATAGATGGGGTGAATGGATGGGAGAGAGCCGAAGGAAAAGCGGGAGGAAAGGGAAAGTTGATATGGCATTGATTTCCCGGCTTGCTAGCTTAGCCTGCTGGAGGAGGAGGAGGGGGAAGCCCTCAGGTTAATCCGGATGCGTCGTTGGTGCCGTTGTGATTGTTGCGCGCTGGAATGAGGTGTTGATGCTTTCGTTATCTAGCTTCACGATGTATTGGTTGATGCGGTTCCAGTGCCGGCATTTGGATTGGGGGCTTTGTATTGGATATAAACCAATGCAATTCAATCAAAATGCAAAGTTTCCCCAGGTGCGAATGTGGTGCAATGGTTTGTTGAATTGCCGGTTATCACAATCTAATTTTTGGGAGTTGAACTTTTTTTTTTATATGCATACTTAGAAAGTTAAAGAAGAGGAGGAAGGGAGGGAGGAAGGAAGAGCAGGAGGCGGGTTTACTGCTAGATAACTCGACCCTACCGTGAAGCAAACTGGAGCACGGGGTACCTACGCTTGTGAACTACTGCGACAACGACGACGATATCAATTGCGCAATTGAACATCCAATTGTTCCCTCGCTATGTCGAGCATAGTACAGCATAGCACAGCATGGTACTTGTATATAGTGGTGCACGAGGTTATAGCATCATACGGCAGATTTTCTGTACCATATCACGAGAGGCACGGCATAGCATTAGCTTCTCACTATTTCTCCGCTGGGCTAGCTCTCCAGCTTGCCGGTCTTATCTCTCACCCTTCATTTCTAAGAAAAGAAATAAAAATAAGGTCATGTACTGTATTGTACGGTACTCTATCTATCTGCTGTGCTCTCCTCCGGATACTTTATTTCCGCGTAACCCGCACAGAGGCATCCTGGATTGGGTTCCTGCAACTGTAATCTGCGCAACCTAATATACTCCGCATAAGAACTACCTTCACGTCACTGTTGGGGAAGGGAGAGGATGGATGGATGGATGGATGAATAAGAAGGGAACCGAAAGTCAGACGTCGAGGATATCTCGATATACGGCAATTTCGAGGGAGGCGTGACTCCTCCAGCCTCTTCATGCCCCCCCGGCTGAAGTGGAAGAGATATCCGAGGCTCGCTAGCAATTGGTGGGGTTCCAAATGGGTGGGTGTGAATCTATGATATATCTCTATTTTGAATGATCCATTGGCGAACAGCCCCCGCCCCCTGTCCCCCGTTGCCCCCTTCCTCCCTCCCTCCCTCCCTCCCTTCTTGTCTCCCTTACTACCTCCTCACAAAGTAAGGTAGCAGTTATGCATGTTTATGCGGTGGGGGGGGGGTGAAGAGGTGATAGCGGTGGGAAGGGAGTCAAAAAAAACAAAACAAAGAGCAGCGAGGAACTGCTCGATTCCAGCACAAGCACTGTGCTGTAGCTGACAAAAACATTGTTTCGCGCGAGTGGTTTCCCAGAATGCCAGGGGGCAAGAAACCAAAGAAGTCGATCAACTCCCCGATCTATGCTATGCTCACAAAAAAGGCAATGTTTGCTCTTTTTCTCGTGATGCGCTGTGCAATACGGTAGCACGTTGCCCGTAAGGCTGTATCAGGTGCTTTAATATATGTCAGACAGCCTAACCCTTCCTTCCCACTCCCTTTCCCATCCTTTTTCCTTTATGATAACCTCCCACACATACCTCTCATTCATGCGTACACACGCCCCATCGCCCCATCACTTTTTTAGACTTGAGCTAGCTAAGGTTTTGTTGTCAGGATTTGTTTCGTCGCCTCTCATTTCAACAGGGTCTAACTTATGCTGTACTCGTTGCGGGTACGGGATAGACGAATCGAAGAGATACTTCTCCGATATACTGTGCTTTCCCGCAATCTGTTTGTATAGTTTTTTGCTTTCATGGGGCCGCCCCCCCCCCCCCTATCTCCTCTATCTGTCCGCCCCGACCCAGCTCCATGGGGGGGTGAACAGCATTAGCTCGACTTACCCGCCAGATCGGGTTCTACCTGTTTTTTTTTCGATAATAAGGCGTTTGGCATGCCAGCTTAGCTCTTAAGCGTGATGGTGGTAGTGGCCTAGGTGAGGCTGATCCTCTTATCTCTCGCGAGTAGAACTAAGGTTTGTAATTCGTGGGGTTGGGTTGGGTCGGCAGGGGAGAACAGCTAACAGCTGGAGAGCATCCCGATTTGAGGTTGCAATTCGTCCATTGTTCAACGCGGAGAGCGTACTGTGTATGGTACCGGTATCTGGGTTGGAATGCGGTGCATGCTAGCTAGCTGGTAGTATGGATAGGAGAGTGTGTGTAGTGTTGGTGCCGGAGGATAGCTGCGCTTACTATACTCAGAAGACCATGTGTGGTAAACAGCAAACGTCATGGGGTGAATGTGTATTCGGGAAGTAGGCATACAATTCAGTGACTGCGCTGTATCAAACATCCAAGTTCTATTTCGATCGGTGGGGAAATGGAGATGGTGGTGGTGGTGGCGGTGTGAAGTTCGCCCAGATGCGAAGAACTTAAGATCTTCAAGCCCCTCATCTCGCGAACCCTCGAGTAAAGCATCGTATCTGCCCTACCATAATATTTACTCTACACCTGACTTACCCCTCGGAGAAATTATCCCTTCTTCCCCCCAAAAAAGCCCCCCAATACCTTTCCTAAATTCTTTCGCTTTCGGCTCTCATCTGGTCTCGGTCGTTGTCGTCAAATTCAGCCACACCACACAGCTGTCAATGCTTCCGCAGATTTCTACGGATCGCATCCTTTCCGCAAGATCGATGGTATGCTTCCCAATTTACCCTGCAGAAAGCGAACTAAGAAAATCCTCCAACCAAATAAAACACCATGGGGAATACCGGTGGAGAGGGAGAGAGAATTCGACATCCGTCCCCATCTTATCATCATCACCATCACCAAATGCATGTTATCTCGTAAGGTAATATTAAGGTATCGTAAACTATAGTAAACGATAACTTAGCCACAAATCTTTCCTTTCGCCCCTCCTCCTCCTCCGCCGCCTCCTCCTCCTTCTTCTCCGTCTTCCCCTTCTTCCCCCCTTCCTGGCTTGGCCCTCCATCCATCCAAGCAGCACATGCAAATGGTGATGACTTACCCCACATAACGTTGATTCGACAACGTTCGTGAACAGTTCAAATACGCAGAAGGCAGCCGGCCAGCCAGGAAGGGAGGAAAGAAGGGGTAAGGGAGAAAAAACGCTCAGTTTCGAATAATTCCCTCGCGACGGAAAGAGGCGAGTAAGTTAGAGATTAACGGGAATCCGACGTGTTGAATGGTGATTGCGGGGGCTGAGGAAAAATGAAGGGAAGAAAAAGAAAAAAAGCATACATTCCTTACATTCCTTACGAGTACTTACTTTGCAGTGCTAGCATTGTACTTGTACAACCACGGTGCATCGCATCCGCTACTTGCTTGCTTCCTGCTGCTTTCCATTGCTATGATAGTTACTTTTTCTCTCTCTCTTTCTGACTGACCGCTCATGCTACGGTATGATACTCACTTTCCGGACAGGTGGTGTCCCGATAGTAACGTTACGGAAGCACGCAAGCAAGCAAGCAAGCAATCAAAAACACAACGTGAGGAATTGACGATGATGTGAAGAGTAAGAAGAAGACAAAAAAAGTAAAAGTAAAAAGGGGGAAAAAAAGTATAATTTTAGAGTTTTACGCCATCTCCGACGACCGACGACGTGCCACATGCCATATCAGTGTTTTTGAAAAATCTGAGTATGTTTTCACAATATCATATTTACTTCCTCGGGACAGCACATACACAACATTCTGTAGGCCTCGAACCGAGGTAGTGGTTTTGAAACGTGGGGAGGTTGGGTGAAAAGCGGGGTGGTGGTGATTGTTCCGGGGAAAAAAAAGAAGGGAAAAAAAAAAAAGTGCTGTATGATATGCTATTTTTATAACGATACAAGTATAAGTATTTGCCCTTTACAACAAACACTTTTTTTTCGAATTTCATATTGTCTGTTGTCTGGTAACGCATGAGGCTCTTTTCGTTTTTTCCTGATGCTGGAGTTTTGGTTAGGCTTGTTTAGATGGGTGTTATTGTGATGGTAGTGTAGGCTAGGCTAGGCTTGGTATGGTATGCATCTCATGTTTCCCTCCTCCATTTGTTTATCAAATAGTTACAGGAGTATTTCTACTGTACTGTATAGGCAGTATAAAATAAGTACGTATCATATGTGAACGTAGCTTTGATGTTATTCTTCCTTGCGTATAGTTCTGTATAGGACCGGTACGTGTGCTTTCACCTCAATGTGAAGAAGCACAATATCGTCATCACCATGTGTTGCAAGGAGCACCCTGGGCCCACGATACAAGTATCCAAAGTATCTAAAGTACGCATATCATGTAATACAATAACTTACCCTTCAATTCCCCCGGAAAGCTGAAAGAAGGGCTTGCGAAGGCTGTACGGTACCAGTATGATATGAGGGGTTCTGTGGTCGAAAAAATGGACGTTACCTAGTTCCACAGCCTCGGATAAATGCATCAGCGTAACAGTCATGATCGATCGTAAAAATAAAATAGAATAGGATAAATTGAAATAAAACTCCACAAGGGGATAGGGAGCTGCGCTGTTCGATTGGGTGCAGGGCCCGTTTTGAATGATCTAATTCCAACGTTTGCGCAGTGGAGAAGGAGGGAGGAGGGAAAGAAGGGAAAACAGAGTGCCTTCCCTTTGCCTCCTTCCTCCCCTCTCCTTGCCCAGCCGAGCCCAGCCCAAAGCAGTCCAGTCCAGTCCAGTCCGGCCCCAGCGAAGGTGAGGGATTGCAGCGTGTGGGGAAGTTGTTTAATTAGGGGGTGGGGGTAGATGTGGCGATGGTGAGTCGCGGTGGTTCTGATTGGCACGTTCATGGGCCGTCACTCGGCTGGTGCGGGGTATATCATAAATACAAGGGTTCTGACTCTAGGCTTCTGTAGGAATTTTCTGATAGTGACGTCCTGTTTTCCCATTCTAGTACTCTCTTCTCCTGTACCCCACTGAAGAGTACTCTGTTTTATTTCCTTCTGTGGGCCGGAAGGTCTCTCTAGGAGTTTAACCTACCACCGCAATCTACTAACTAGCCAACTAGCGCTGTTGTCGCCATAGCTGCCACAATCGCACGCACCCCGCTCCGGCCCGTGGGAGAGTTACGATGCGACATTATGCCACACTATCGGTAACTTACTAAACGTCGCCTGCAAGAGAGGAGAGACTACGGATGTGTATTCAGGCCAGTCTATGACACCATCCTGTACATAAAGCCCAGCTAGGCAGGTAGGGATATACCTTAGATAGACGCACCAAACAACTAAAGGACACACGAGAAATGGAGCTGGAAAATTAGAATTTCACCCTAGCAAGCAAACTAGTAATTAAACTGAGTAAACATCAAGCATATACACAGGCACAGGCACAGGCACATGGCATAACGTAACATACCTGAAACACTCCCATACTTCACATAAAGTACTCAATAATGAACGCACCACGTCGACCCCCTCCCTTCCCACCCCCACTAGCATACATAAAATCCCTCCTCCGCACGCACGCATACGAAAGAAAAAAAAGCTGATATGGGACTGGCTGGGAGGATGGAATCGAGTGATTGATCGTGCTTACGCCAGCTTCGATTGCGCCATTTCGCGTCTGATAAGGATGCATCTCGGCCTTGCAAGCCCGAATCTATGGGGACTGCCAAAAGTAGGCTTGGGCTTTCACAAATGATCACTCGATGGGGTTTTAGTTTAAGGGCGATGGTAATTTGCATTGCATTTATGTAGATATGACTGCGGGGGAGGGGGAGAGAACCAGTGCCCGATAGATTGGCGGGAGGGAGAGAGAGGGGTGGGAGAGAAACGATCCGTGGGTCGGGGATTCGGATGGGTAAAAGCCAATCTCTCGATCTTTGGTCCCGATATTTGCGCAGGGGCTCGTTCTTTTCTGCTGGTTTGAAGGTACTATCGGGAGGTGTAGGGCTGAATGCAGAAGCACAGAGCACGAGCCTTGAGGGGTTTTTTTTTGGCAGTGAATAGGTTTTAGCGGGTTGACAAGGTCTAGACGTCTTGCTTCTCCCCGTTTCCTACTATGGGTGAGGCCGTTTTGAGCTGCTTTTTATAAGTATTGTTTGATAACTTGGCTGGAACAGTGCTCCAAGGGGGTAAGCTAGACAAGTCTTTTGACATTTTTGATCTTAAAAAGAAAGGTCACTTGCTAATCTGAGATGCTTAGGCCGGGCTAGCGGTCCTGCACTGCACTGTACTGGGCTGCGATAGAGCTTGAGCGTTGGTACTTGGCCGATGGGTTTCTACAGAGGAGGGGTTTTCTTGATGGCTTTGGCTATGATTTTATACCGAAGCTAAGTGCTGGTGACTACACTATGAACCAGCTAGCGCAATCGCCCTCGTTGGTCTTGCTTTCTATTGCGCTCTGTGCTTCCCCAGGTAGACCATGTGCTGTAAAAAGAGAGTAAGGTACCTCCCGTTTTTTTTATAGTCCATTTATTGTCAGCCTTCCCCCGTGGGTCTGGAGCGAGTCTCATATATACCACGGACGAGAACCGCCCCCCCCCCCGGCCAATTGGAGCGCTAGGTTGGAGAGGTAACTCGCTGAAATTATAGGTGGGCCTCATGTAACGATCGGAGGTCTGAATCTAGCACGTCTGGACCACATTGTTTTAATCACGAATGACAGTATGTGGGAATCAGGAGACTTGGTCAGGCAGTTGTCTGGCTAGTTGCTCTTCCCACTGCGCCTTTGTATCTTGGGGTGGTTGTGGGACTGTTCTTTAGATCTTACCACGTCCTCTATGCGGTTTTGACGGTCGGTTTGAGAGAGCTTCGGAGCTGTTTTGTTTCCTAGATCAAGTGCTTTTTTGCGTGGCCTCCTCGGGGTAATGGAGCCCCTCCTGGGATGCTATAGTATTGGTTGCTACAGCGGGTCTTGCGCTTTATACACCTCCCCATATCCTATACTTACTCTGTTCTTGTTGTCTATCTCCCCAGTTCTAGGTAAGCTTGTAAGAGCTTTCGGAAAACCTTACGCACTGTCAGTGAGCTTTTGTCCTGGGGAGGTTGAAAAGTATCATCCAAGGTATCGAATCATCTTATTGCATTTATGGATAGCTAAACAGGTAGGTATCCTGAAAGGCCTTCTGAGTGCTAGGCGCGGTGATGACTATGAAATATCTTGTGCTTTAGCGGTGGTTCGATCGGGTCTCGGTCATGTTGTCGAGTAAGAACTCTACTAGATCGATATGGTACTAAGGAGATCATGAAAACTCCCTGGATAGTAGATAGCAAAGATGGGTAGTCCTAACATGGTGTAGAAGTGTTTCCACCGAGCTAGTTCCTCTTGCATTAGTTGAGCCAGCCGATGTCGATGCCAATGTTGGGCTCAGAAGATGAACTTACGGGGTTTCGCCCCAGAACGCCATACGATTGCGGGATAGAGCACGGGAATTTGGGTCGCTCCTTTGCCTTATTTTGGGCGCTCTGATCCCCCGCGGGGCATTGGTTTGCTGGTCATCCGGCCATGATATGATACTGCCTCCTTAGTCCCTACTTTGCAAGGGGGCACTTTAATCCCCCCCTTGACATTTCATTTGATTTCACTCCCTGAGAGTGGCTTTCAGGAGATATACCGGAAATTTTTATATATTGCCTATCCTGTTGAAAGTTAACCTAGCTGTGGTACTTCCTATATCCCTCAGGAGGTCCCTCAACAGTGGATATGATCTCCGTCACTTGACCATAGAGGAGTTCGTTCGTAGAGAGTATCCTATTGAAGCTTGCAGGACTTATCACCAAGGAGAATTTTTAGTGTATAATAGATGCATTAGGTTTGGCTGGGTTGGGTACGATTCGCAGGAGAACACATTCACGGGATATCACTCGGATAGGGATCCACAAGTGTGTTGAAATTAGGCTTTCGGATATGCACTGTCTATGCAGTAGAGTACGACAAAGCCGGTCATTCGACCTTGGTTCTAGTTTTCTATTTTCCAAGCTGGACTTAGTGCATTTGGCTTTTTCCCTGATGTTACCTCCCAATCTGTCGACTGGTTATGTAATTCTGTTCTCACTTGTTTTTCTCTTGTCTTCCAAATTGGTTCCTTATTTTCTTTCCTACTGCGGATATATGTTGCTGTTTCACTGTATAAATAGTAGGCCTTCCTGGCCCCCTGAGATTAAATGAAGTTCCTAAGTATCTCTGGTGCGCACGGGTTTCCGGTATACGGCTTGACAATTGAACCGTTTTTCAATAAAGTGAGTGTGATACTAGCTATATTGGCCGTAGACGGGAAAACGGCCAGTACAAAGAGCTACGGAAAGACAGCCTTAAGCCATTATGGGCTTAGGAGTGCAGGGAGGAGGGGCATGGAAAAAGGGCTAAGAAGCCGGGGAGGGGGGTGTGGGAGTCTGTGTTGTTGTGAGGAGGGGGATGGGGACAGTTAAAATTAAAAATTATGAAAATTTTAATTTATAAACAATGAAAAATCATGAAAATTTTGATTTATGAAAAAAATCTTTTTATGAGAAAATCTTTTTTATGGGAGGAATCTTTTTATGAGAAAATCTTTTTTTATGAGAAAATCTTTTTTTATGAGAAAAATCTTTTTTTTATGAGAAAATCTTTTTTTATGAGAAAATCTTTTTTTATGAGAAAAATCTTTTTTTTATGAGAAAATCTTTTTTTATGAGAAAATCTTTTTTTATCAGAAAAGTCTTTTTTTATGAGAAAATCTTTTTTTATGAGAAAAGTCTTTTTATGAGAAAATCTTTTTTATGGGAGGAATCTTTTTATGAGAAAATCTTTTTTATGGGAGGAATCTTTTTATGAGAAAATCTTTTTTTATGGTTCCGGAAGACTAGAGGTAGACTGAGTTTTCACATAAAATCCGTGACAATTTTCGGGGTAACGGCAACGGTAATGCTTGGGATTTGTCTTGGCACTATAGGTTAAAGATGCCAAATCATTATTCTAGCCTGTTAAATATAGAGTTTTTGAAATATGAATTAAGATGAATAAAGCCTGAGAGATATTAAAATAAAGCTTGTATCATAGTTACAATTACCAGAGGG
>Ga0307509_10007537_pt1 | contig 14188 bp, 15 predicted proteins | sample 10_EM_MG_FD_202245 | JGI IMG/M metagenome (GOLD analysis project Ga0307509, IMG submission 202245) | Populus trichocarpa ectomycorrhiza microbial communities from riparian zone in the Pacific Northwest, United States - 10_EM | ecosystem: Host-associated > Plants > Roots > Unclassified | place... | reverse complement strand
AGCTCACGCCCCTGCTCGACAAGATCATGCGGGCGCCGCGGCCGCTGATCATCGTGGCCGAGAACGTCGAGGGCACCGCCCTGTCCATGCTCACGCACAACCATGTGAACGGCATCTTCCAGTGTGTCGCCGTGCGCGCGCCCGGCTTCGGCGACCGCCGACTGCACAAGCTGGAGGACATCGCGGCGATCACCGGCGGCGCCGTCTTCAGCCGGCACTCCGGTTTCACGCTCGAGACCATGACGCTCGATCAGCTCGGCCGGGCCGACCAGGTGCGGGTCGACGCCGAGCGCACCGCGATCATCGGGGGCGGCGGATCCCCGTCGGCGGTGGAGTTCCGGGTCACCCAGCTGCGTGCGGAGCTCGACCGCGCGACCTTCGGGGCGGACGAGGACGTCTTGACGGAACGGATCGGCGCGCTCTCCGGCAAGGTGGCGGTGGTCCGCGTCGGCGCGCCGACCCCGGCCGAGCTCAAGGAGCTTCAGCACCGGGTCGAGGACGCGCTCTCGGCCACCCGCGCGGCGATGGCCGAGGGGATCGTCGCCGGCGGCGGCGCGGCCCTGCTGCACGCCGCGGACGCGCTCGAGAACCTGGAGATCAAGGACGAGGACTACGCCATCGGCGTCGACATCGTGCGGCGGGCGCTGCCCGAGCCGACTTTCCTGATCGCCACCAACGCCGGCTTCTCCGGCCAGGAGGTCGTCACCCGGGTCGGCCGGCTCGGCCCGGACGATGGTTTCGACGCGCTCCAGGGCCGCTACGGGAACATGATCGACATGGGCATCGTGGACCCGCTGCGGGTCGCCCGCTCGGCACTGGAGAACGGCGCGTCCGTGGCCGGCCTGCTGCTCACCACGAACACGCTGGTCGCCGAGGAGCAGACGCCCTGGGGTGGCAGCCCCGCCCTGATGACCGAGATCGGTGAGCTGGACGAAGGCCTGCGGCAGCCGTCGCCGGACTCCAGCACGCCGCAATCGCTCGGCCTCGGCCCGTCCGTCGGATGAGCACCGCGGTAGCCCCCGAGTCCGTCTTTCGGCAGATCCGGGCTCGGGGGCGGCTGCGCGGCAGCGTCGCGCTGCTCGGCCCGGCCTTCGTCGCGGCCGTCGCGTATGTGGACCCGGGCAACTTCGCCACCAACTTCACCGCGGGCGCCCGGTACGGCTACACGCTGGTTTGGGTCGTGGTCGTCGCCAACCTCACCGCGATGCTGGTGCAGTACCTCTCCGCCAAGGCCGGCGTCGCGACCGGCCGGGACCTGCCCGAACTGTGCCGTCAGCACCTGCCGCGCCCGGTCGCGCGCGGCCTCTGGGCGCAGGCCGAGATCATCGCGATGGCGACCGACCTGGCCGAGTTCCTGGGCGCGGCGGTCGGCCTCTACCTGCTGTTCCACGTGCCGCTGTTTCCGGCCGGGCTGCTCACGGCGGTGGTCGCCTTCGGCATCCTGGCCCTCGAACAGCGCGGCTATCGTCGCTTCGAACTGGCGATCGCCGGCCTGCTGGGAATCGTCCTGCTCGGTTTTCTGTACGACCTGGTCGTCGTCGGCGCCGATCCGGCCGCCGCCGCGGCGGGCCTGGCGCCACGGCTCGCGGGCGGCGACAGCCTGCTGCTGGTCTGCGGCATCATCGGGGCGACCGTGATGCCGCACGTGGTCTATCTGCATTCCGCGCTGACCAAGTCGAGGGTGGCCTGCCGGGACGACGGGGAGCGGCGGGAGTTGCTGCGCTTCCAGCGGCTCGACGTGATGATCGGGCTCGGCGTGGCCGGCCTGATCAACCTGTCCATGCTGCTGGTGGCCGCGTCGCTGTTCCACCGCTCGGCGGCCTTCGCGGCGGACGACGCGATCCGGTCGGCGCACGAGGGCCTTGGCCGCCTGGTCGGCGGCGGCGCGGCGCTGGTCTTCGCGGTGGCGCTGCTGGCGTCCGGGCTGTCGTCGTCCTCGGTCGGCACGTACGCCGGGCAGATCGTGATGCAGGGCTTCATCCGGCGGCGGATCCCGCTGTTCGTGCGCCGCGCGGTCACGATGGCGCCGGCGCTGACGGTGCTGGCCCTGGGCCTGCCGCCGACCGACAGTCTGGTGATCTCGCAGGTGGTGCTGTCGTTCGGGATCCCGTTCGCCCTCGTCCCGCTGGTCCTGCTGACCCGGCGGCGGGACATCATGGGCGTGTTCGTGAACCACCCGCTGACGACCTTCGCGGCGTCGGCGGTGGCCGCCCTGATCATCGGGCTGAACGCGTACCTCATCCTCGAGGTTCTTGGTTCTTAAATCAGGATGAGCCAGGCGAGCCCGGCCGCGCCCAGGACGGCGCTGCCCACCATCAAGGCCGGGTTGTGCGCCATCCACCACCGGATCCGCACCCGCACATAGCCGGGCACATCGTCCGGCTGCACCACCTTGAGCGCGATGACGTTGAGCCCGGCCAGAACCAGCCCGAGCGCACCGAACCAGGCGACCGACTCAGCGAATTCCATGCCGCCATGACATCCCGCACCCCCCGGGCCGGGCGTCTCACCTTGAGACGCCCGGCTCCGGCGCGGCGGTCGCCGCCGGCCACCACCGTGCCGGTCGCGACCGTGGACCGCGGCAACCGCCGATCTCCCGGCCGGCGCCGTGCGCTCGTTCCGGACACCGGCCGGGAGTGTGCACCGAGCGTGCCAGGGTCCGCTGGAACGACGCTGACGCGGGACTGAAACCCGTGGTCATTCCGTCAGGTCGCTTCGCGTCGGGCGGTGGAAAGTGAGCGTATGGTGAAGACTCGGACGCCCCCGTCCGTGCTCCGGCCCTGATCGAGGGCCCTGACGGATCTGACTCGTCCTCGATGGACCTTGTCCCCTGGCGTGCCTTCTCGGGACCCGCGCTCACCCTGGGCCCGACGACAGGACCATGTCGATGCCGACCGATTCACCTCCGTACGTGCCCGTGGCCCGCCCGATCGGCGCGCGCACCTCGACCGAGGCGCACTATCGCGCGATCTCGGCCGCCCGGTACGCGCCGTCCGCCTACAACGCCCAGCCATGGCGGTGGCGGCTCTCCGACAAGGGTCTGGACCTGTTCCTCGAACCGGACCGGATGGCCCAGGCCGACGATCCCGACGGGCGGCTCGCCGCGATCGGCTGCGGCGCGGCGCTGCACCACGCCCGGCTGGCTCTGGCCGCCCAGGGCTGGCGCGCGACGACCACCCGGCAACCCGACGACGCCGACCCGAGTCACCTGGCCCGGCTGCACATCGACGCGGTGGCCCGGATCGGCCGGCGGGCCGCGCACGGCGCGCAGAACATCCGGCTGCGGCACACCGATCCGCGCCCCGTCACCGGCGTCCCGCTACGCACGGCCGACCTGGCGGCGCTGCGGACGGCCGTCGAGGACGAGGACACCCACCTGCACGTGTTGCGCCCGGACGAGATCCTGCGGCTCGTTCTGGCGTCGGAGCCCACCCATCAGATGGATCCGCTCGAACGGCAGTGGTACGACGAGCTGGAGCGGTGGGCCGGCCGCGACCGGATCGTCGGCGCCGGCGGGGATTTCAGTCTGCCGCGGCAGGCGGGGCCGCCGGGCCGGGCGGCGACGTTCGCCGTGCTGTACGGCCACGCCGACGAGCGGCTGGACTGGTTGCGCGCCGGCGAGGCGCTGTCGGCGGCCTGGCTGGTCGCGACCGAGATGGACGTGTCCGTGCTGCCGTTCAGCGCGCCGATCGAGCGCCCCGCGGCGCGGGAGTCGCTGCGCCGCACCTTCGGTGACCTCGGCCATCCCTACCTGGTGATCCGCCTGGGCCGGCACCCGGGGCCGATGGTCGCGCCGCGCAGCCCTCGCCTGCCGATCGACCGGATCATGGAGGCCCAAGGCCGGTGACCCGGCGCTGCTACAGTCGACCCATCTGACACGCTGCTGCCCTAGTCCTCGGCGGTTCCCCGAGACCGGGAGAGGTGCAGCCGTGAATCGTCACTCGAATCCACCTGGTGACTACGGTGGATGACCGCATCGTCCGGGTGACCCGCCTGGTCGCGGAGGAACCGGCGCGCACCGGCGATCGCACCGGCGTCGCCGGCGTCCTGCGACGGGTGTGCAGCGCCGCCGAACGGGCCATGTCCGCCCGCGGCGTCGGAATGAGCGTGATGGCCGAGGGCGGCATGCGGGGCGTGGCCGCGGTGTCCGAGCCGGCCTGCGAGCCGCTCGAGGAGTTGCAGTTCACGCTGGGTGAGGGTCCGTGCCTGGACGCGTTCGCGAGTCGTCGTCCGGTGCTGATACCCGATCTCTCCGATGGGGCGATGCGGCGATGGCCCGGCTACGCGCCCGCGCTGCACGCCCGGGGTGTACGGGCGGTGTTCGCGTTCCCGTTGCAGATCGGCGCGGCCCGCATCGGCGCCCTCGACGTCTTCCGGGACGAGCCCGGCGCCTTGACCCCCGGCGAGTTCCGCGACGCGTTGACGTTCGCCGATGTGGCGGTCACGACGTTGCTCGACGGTCAGGCACAGGCGCCGCCGGGAGCGGCGGCCGATGGGCTGGACGAGGCGATGGAGCAGCGGGCGGAGCTGTTCCAGGCGCAGGGAATGGTGGCGGTGCAGCTGGGCATTTCGCTGACCGACGCGATGGCCCGGCTGCGTGCCTATGCGTATGCCGAGGACCAGGCCCTGGGAGAGGTGGTGCGCGATGTGGTGGCGCGTAGGCTTTTGTTCGACAGCGGCCACCCGTGACCGCCGTCGGCCCGGTATCCGGAGAAGGGCGGGTAGGTCACTGTGACCACCGTTTCGGCCGAACGGCTCGCGACGTTGTTCGTCCAGGTCGCCGATACGCTCGTCGACGAGTTCGACGTGGTCGAGTTCCTGCAGATGCTCACTCAGCGAGTGGCCGATCTGTTCGACACCGGTGAGGTCGGGCTGATGCTCGCCGATCATCGGGGCCGGCTGACCTTCATGGCCGCGTCCAACGAGAGCGCTCGGCTGCTGGAGCTGTTCCAGTTGCAATACGGCGACGGCCCGTGTCTCGACGCGTTCCGCACCGGCCGGCCGGTGACCAACGTGAACCTGACCGCCGCGACTTACAAGTGGCCTCGATTCGCACCCCGCGCCGCCCGGGCCGGCTTCGAGTCGGTGCACGCGTTCCCGCTGCGACTGCGTAAGGAGGTGATCGGCGCGATGGGCGTGTTCGGCAGCGCCACCGAGCTCGACGATGCGGACACCCAAATCGTGCAGTCCCTGGCCGACGTCGCCGTGATCGGCCTCATGCAAGAGCGCGCCATCCGACGCGGCGAGATCCTCTCCGGCCAGCTGCAGGGCGCGTTGAACAGCCGGATCGTCATCGAGCAGGCGAAAGGCGTCGTCGCCCAATCCCGCGGCGTGAGTCCCGACGACGCGTTCACCTTGATCCGTGACTTCGCCCGCCGGAACAACCGGCGCCTCAGCGAGGTGGCCGACGCCATCGTCACGGCGCTCCCCACCCTGCCGGACCTGGAAACCCGATAACCGCCCCGGTCACCCGATGTCTGGCTCCTCCGGGGCGCCGGGCGGGGCGACCCGCATCATGAAGCTGCCGCCGTCGGCGCAGAGCACGGTCATCATCGACGGCGGCTGATCGGCCAGATAACCCACGCTGACCGTACGATCGGCGAGAACCACGTGATGTGGCCGGGTCTTCCAGCCCGCGGCACTGAGCAGCAGCCGCGTCACCGGGCCGCGGACCTGATCGAGGACCGGCAGCAGGGTGCGCAGTTGCACACCCAGATCGCCGGAATCGGGCGACCAGCTGCCGTCGAGCAGCAGGTGATGGTCGCGGACCGGTTCGAGCCACACCCGGGGCGAATCGGGCTGATATTTCAGGGGTGCCATGGGCATTCCCGTCGTCCGGGACCAACGCAGGCGCGGGTCCGGCCCGATCCGACGGGTGGGGACGAGGTCTACCGAGGCCGTGAGGCACGCGGCTTCCGGCCACGCGCACCGGCCGAGGCCGGCACCGATGACGGCGCCACCAGTCCAGGCCCACGGTACTCGCCTTCGAACGGGACGCTCGGACGGCGGAACGACACCCTTCGTGATTATCGCGCTCAGCGGGCGGGTACAGTGGGTTCTACCAGCTGCGGTGATGCCAGCTCCCGCCAATCAGCGCTCGAGCCCCGCCACGCCCCGGCGACGATCACGGCGGAACTGCCACTCGGGCACTCCTGCACCCGGTAACGCCCCGCCGGCCCGCCGATCTGCACGAGGACGTCCCAATGAAGTCCGTCGCTGCGGATGAAGACGTCGCGACGAGAGCGCGCCGTGCTGCTGCCGTTCCACCAGTGCCGTTGAACTATCACGGGCCAACCCTACGGCCCGGCGGCCCGCCGGACGCCGGTGCGGCCTCCACCTAACGGATCGATATCGAGGATTGTTCATGACACCGAACCACGACCACGCCAGTTTGTTCGTGGCGCCGCCCTTGCCGCCGGGCACCGAGGCCGTCGTCCGGCCAAAGCCGGCCGTCGACCGCGGAGCCGAGGCGATGCGCTGGCTTCGCCACCCCTTCGCGGTCCCCGGGACCCCGGCGCCCCGGCCGGCCCGCTGAGCACTGATCCGCCGTCGAGTGGTATATCGTCACAACACGCGAGGAGGACGTCGTCCACGCCAGCTGCTCCAGCCCCCGGCAGTGCATCCGCCCTGGCAAGAGGCTCAGGAGCAGCCGTGCTTGGAGCTAGTCGTCCCGCCCGCCGCCCAGCGCGTTCGCCGATCGTGAGCGGTTCACGATGACATCCGTCGGCGACGGGCGACGCGCGCGGCCACTGGAGCCCCCGTACCTGCTCACCACCATGACCGATCGTCACGGAGTGGCGGTGACAGTTGCCGGGGACGCGACCACCGCGGTGGTCGAGATGGCGGCCCACGGCGAGTGGTCGCCGCACTTGGGGGACCAGATCTCGGCCGGCCTGCGTCTCTGTCTGGCCGGGCCGTCCGTCTCCATCCTGATTGATTTGCATCAATTGGATGATCCGTTCGGGCTCAGCATGCCGTTCTGGATGGCGGCGTGGCGTCAGGCCCGGCTCGCACCGTCGCCGGTCTGCATGGTGTTCTGCCTGTCCAGCACGAGCATGTTGGGTCAACGGTTGCGGACGGCCGAGGGCGAGCGACCGCGCCTGTTCACCACCGCGCCGGAGGCACGCATCGCGATCGCGGCGGGAATTTCCCACCTCGACCGGCTGCAGGCCCGGCTGTCGCCCCGGCCGGATTGCCTACGGGACGTCCGCGACCTCGCCGAACAGGCGTGCCGTGTCTGGCGCCTGCCGCACCTGCTGGACGACGCCTCGCTGATCGCGTCCGAATTGGCCAGCAACGCGATAGAGCACGCCGGCACCGACTTCGTGGTCACCCTGTCCCGCAATGCCTCCCGCCTGCACGTGGCGGTGCAGGACGGCGCTCACGAGTTTCCGCGTCCGGATCGGCCGTCGTCGGCCAGCCCGTGGGTATCCCTCCACCCTCGAGGGCGCGGCCTGCTGCTGGTGCACACGATTGCCGCCGCCTGGGGCGTCATGCCGGCACGCGGTGGCAAGGTCGTCTGGGCCACGCTGATCACGTCAGGTTCCGCATCCGGCCTGAGCCGGCGGTCGACCGTTGTCTCTCGTCCCGGCATCGAGGCGGTTCGAGAACAGGCGTAGGGTGGTAACCGCCGCTCCAGACTTCGGTGGCCATAGTCCGACTTCGGTGGCCATAGTCCGCTGCAAGTGGGCGAAATCAAGGGAGCGGATCATGATCGTCGCGAAGGCCGTTATCGTCGCCGTACTTCGGCAGCGCGGCCTGCACGCCCGAGCCGACTTCGTCGACCGCGAGTTGCCCGACCAGATCGACTCCGACCGGCACGGCGGCCTGCTGGCCACGCTCCACCTCGATCCGGCCGAGTTGGCCGAGTTGGCCGACAAGCCGTCGCCCTGATGGTCGCGGTCCGGCGCCGCCGCTGACGCCCGCGCCCGCCCGCGGCATCCTCCGAGGTGCCTCTCCGTTCGCCCGCCATACACGCTGGCCGGCCGACGCCATTGCCGCGTGAGGTCCGCCGACGCGTCGATGCGTGGCGAGCCGATGACCGGAAGGCACGGCAGATGACCATCAGGTACGGATTCCTGAGCACCCACCCGCCCACGCGATGCGGGCTGGCGACCTTCAATTCGGCCCTGGCCGCCCATCTCGGCGAGGCCGGCGTCGCGGACGGCGTCGTCCGGGTCGGTGCGAGCGGCCACGACGCGGCGCCGGTGCCCGGCGTGGTGCACACCTGGGCGGCCACGACCCCGAGCGGCTGGCGCGACAGCGCCGACGTGCTGAACGGCTTCGACGTCGCCGTCGTCCAGCATGAGTACGGCATCTACCCCGGGCGTGACGGCGGCGAGGTCCTGTCCCTGCTGCACCGGCTCACCGTGCCGAGCATCGTCGTCCTGCACACCGTGCTGACCCAACCCTCCCCCGCCCAGAAGTCGCTGCTGGAGCGGATCGTCGCCGCCGCCGGCGCGGTCGTCACCATCACCGCCGCCGCGTACGACCGCTTGCTCCTGGGCTATGCCGTCGACGCCGGGAAGGTCTCGGTGATACCGCACGGCACCTCCGACTACGCCGGCGCACCACCACCGCGGCGGCCCGAACCGCACCTGCTCACCTGGGGTCTGCTCGGACCGGGCAAGGGCATCGAGTGGGCGCTGCGCGGACTCGCCCGGCTGCAGCGGCTCAGTCCGGCGCCGGTCTACACGGTGGCCGGCCGGACGCACCCCAAGGTGATCGAGCTGCACGGCGAGGCGTACCGGGCGAGTCTGCACCGGCTCGGCGCGACCCTGGGCATCGCGCACCGGGTGGATTACCGGTCGGACTACCTCGACAACGCGGCTCTCCGGCAGCTCATCCTTTCCGCCGATGTCGTCGTGCTGCCCTACGACTCCACCGAGCAGGTCACCTCCGGCGTCCTCGTCGAGGCCGTGGCGGCAGGAATCCCGGTCGTCGCGACGATCTTCCCGCACGCGGTGGAGCTGCTCACCGACGGTCCCGGCCTGCTCGTGCCGCACAAGAACCCAGCCGCCCTCGCGACCGCCATCCGGCGGATCCTCACCACCCCCGGCCTGGCCACCACCCTGCGCGGACGCGTCGGTCCGGCCGAGCCCACCCTGCGGTGGCCCGACGTCGCCGAGCGATACCGGGCCCTCGCCGAGACGCTCGTCGCCGACTCCAGCCTCGCCGCCGCGGTCAGCTCGTGACCGCTGCCGACCTGACCGTCACCGCGCCGGACGCCGCACCCCACGCGCCGCGACCCACCTTCGTGCACCTAGCGCGCCTCACCGACGACACCGGGCTGCTCGAGCACGCCCGGCATGCCACCCCCCGCCGCGAGCACGGCTACTGCACGGACGACGTCGCCCGTGGCCTCGTCGTGACCAGCCGGGCGGCCGGCCGGTCACGGGAGGCCCGCCGGCTGTCCGAGTGCTATCTGGCCTTCCTCACTCACGCGCAGGATCTCGACGGCGCCTTCCACAACCGCCTCGGTTTCCAGCGGAGCTGGACCGATCAGCCCGGGCTGGGCGACTGGTGGGGACGGGCCCTCTGGGGCCTGGGTACCGCCGCCGCCCGGAACCCGGCGCCCTGGATCCGCGTGGAGGCCGGCCTGGCCTTCACTCGCGGGGCGGCCCGCCGATCCGCCGAACCGAGGGCCATGACGTTCGCCGCGCTCGGGGCCGCCGAACTGCTTCGCGCCGACCCGGGCAACGAGGTGGCCGCCGCCCTGCTGTCCGACGCCACCACCGCCATCGGGCCGCCCGGTCCCGATCCGGGCTGGCGCTGGCCGCACGAGCGGCTGACCTACGCCAACGCCGCCCTCGCCGAGGTGGTCATCGCCGCCGGCGACCTCCTCGGCGATCCGGCGACACTCGCCGCCGGCCTGGGGATGCTCGGGTGGCTGCTGGAGATCCAGACCACCGGCGATCACCTGTCGGTCGTCCCGTCGGCGGGCTGGCGACGCGGCGAACCCCGGCCCCGGCACGATCAGCAACCGATCGAGGTGGCCGCGCTGGCCGACGCCTGCGCCACCGCGGCCGCCGTCACCGGCGACGACCTCTGGCGGCGGGGCCTGCGGCAGTGCATCGCCTGGTTCCTCGGCGACAACGACGCCCACGCCGTCATGTGGGACCCGGCGACCGGCGGCGGCTACGACGGGCTGACCCCGCACGGGCCGAACCTGAACCAGGGCGCCGAGTCCACCCTCGCCCTGATCGCCACCCTCCAGCACCGCCGCGCCCGCATTGGTCCTGACGACGGGAACGAGCCATGGCAACGCCGACCCCCGGGACCGAGTCTCCGGCCCTGATCAACCTTCGCATCGGGAACGAGGACTACTACCGGGCCGTCGTCGCCGCCGGCCGGGCGCCCTCGGCCCACAACACGCAGCCGTGGCGATGGCAGGTCGCCGGCGGGGCTCTGGACCTCCTCGTGGCGCACCAGCGGATGTCCCGGTTCCCCGATCCCGGCGGCCGGCTCGCCACGATCAGCTGCGGCGCCGCCCTGCACCACGCGCGCCTGACCCTCGCCGCGCGCGGCTGGTCGGTGTCGGTGGCCCGGCGGCCGGTCATCGGCGACCCGGCCCACCTGGCCCGCCTGTTCATCGCCGGGAAAGCGGCGGTGAGCGCGGAAACCGCCGGCCTGGCCCGCTCGATCGACGTGCCTCGCCCGGATCAGCGGCCGGTCACCGGCGACCCGGTCGAGCCGGCGACGCTGCGGGCGGTCAGCGCGGCGTTGGAGGCTCAGGGTGTCCGCGCCGGCGTGCTGACCCCGGCGCAAGTTCTCGAGCTGACGACGGCGGCATCGTGGTCCGGCACGGAGTCGGCGGTGGAGATGCCCGGCCCGGCTACCTTCGCGGTGCTGTACGGCCCACATGATCAGGACGTCGACTGGCTGCGCGCCGGCGAGGCCCTTTCCGCGGGCTCCCTCGTCGCGGCCGGCCTCGGGTTGTCGCTGCTGCCGCTCGGCGCACCGATCTCACCGGTCGCCGGCGGGGCCCCGGAGCTCGGCCATCCGTACCTGATCGTGCGGCTGGGCCGGCCGGCGACCGTGACCGTCGTGCCGCACGCCTCGCGGCCGAAGACCACCCAGACGATCGACCTGCTGTCGTTGGTGGCGGAGCCGGACTGAGCCGGCCGTTTGCGGGTAAAGTAGGGATCCTGGATTCAGGTCGCTCTCGCCCACGACGGCGAGATCGCGGCAGCCGCCCAGACTCCCGCGGCCCCCTTCCCATCGGTGGCCCAGCCCGCTCGACGCGATCTTTGAATCGGCCGATCCTTGACTCGGCCGATCCTTCAATCGGCCGATCCTTCAATCGGCACTGCCGGGCGGCAAGTTTCGAGGAGTCGCGCCCGTGAGCGCTTCCACATCAGCACAGCCCGGCACTCTGCCCGGCCCCACGCCCATGTTCGAGAAAACCCAGCAGCCCACGTACGCCGTGGTGGCGCTCTGGATTTTCGTCGTCGCCCCGTTCATCGCCCTGCTGGTGGCCATTCCGGTCGCCTGGGGCTGGGGGCTGTCCGCCCTGGACGCCTCGATGGCCGTGGCCGGCTATCTGATCGCCGGCTTCGGCGTCACCGTCGGATTCCATCGCTACCTCACCCATGGTTCGTTCAAGGCCCGCCGTCCGCTGCGGGTCGCGCTGGCGGTCGCCGGAACGCTGGCGGCCGAGGGCCCACCGACCGAGTGGGTCGCCGATCATCGCCGGCATCACGCGTTCGCCGACCGCCAGGGCGATCCGCATTCGCCCTGGCGCTTCGGCACCAGCGTGCGCGCCCTGGCCAAGGGGCTGGTGTTCGCCCATTGCGGATGGTTCTTCAACAAGGAGGTGACGAACAAGGCCCGCTTCGCGCCGGACCTGCTCGACGACCGGGACATCCGGGCCGTCGACCGGCTGGTCCTGCCGCTGTTCGTCTCGTCGCTGCTGCTCCCGGCCCTGATCGGCGGCGTGGTCACGGCCAGCTGGACCGGGGCGCTGACCGCTTTCTTCTGGGCCGGCGTGGTCAGGATGGCACTGCTGCACCACGTGACCTGGTCGGTCAACTCCATCTGTCACGTCGTCGGCGAGCGTCCGTTCCGCAGCCGGGACAAGGCGACGAACTTCTGGCCGCTGGCGATCCTCTCGTTCGGGGAGAGCTGGCACAACAGCCATCACGCCGACCCGACCGGCGCCCGGCACGGCGTGCTGCGCGGGCAGATCGACCCCGGCGCCCGCCTGATCTGGATCTTCGAGAAGTTCGGCTGGGCCTACGACGTGCGCTGGCCCGACCCCGCGCGGCTCGCCGCCAGGCGCGTCGACGAGGCCGGGACGGCGCCGCGGGACGCTGTCCGCTGACCTCGGGTGGGTCGCTCCCGGCCGTTTCGCGACGGTCGCGGGGTGTCTCCGGGCATCGACCAGTGTTCGGCGGCCACGACATCGCGCAGGCGGCGGCGATCCTGCGCCTGCCGGTGTCGGCCGTCGCTCACCAACTCGGGCTGATGCTCTCCGATACGCCAAACCACATGCGACGTCCCGCGGTCCAGCGCTGAGACCTACCTGCGCGGCCGCTCACGGCCACAGCAAGCGGTCGACCGGTCGCCGGAGGAGGGACGCGACTTCCAGCTCGGCGTGGCTGGGTCGCGGATCTTCCAGGGCCGCGCCTCCGCCCCGCCGCGGGATCGCTCGACCCGCCTCGGCGATCCGCCGGCGCACGATCCCGATGATCCAGCCGGTGGCGTCGATCTTCGGCGTACGGCGGCAACCCGCCAGCCACCACACCTCGACGTAACTGGCCGCGAGTATCTCGCCGGGCCGGCCGGCGCCCGTGGGACCCGCGGTCAGCTCGGCACGAGCGGCTTCCGACGTCCGATCGAACAGGGCGGCGAAGGCGGGCATGCTTCCACGAGAAATCCGCTCGATCAAAATCGAATCGCTGACGTGCTCGTCGTCCCTGGCCGCCGAGTCGCTGGTCATCGAGGCTCCGTCCGGTTGGCTATCGGACGCCGCCGTGGTCTGGAGCGACGGGCTCGATGTCATCGAGCCGTGCCACCACGCTACGGTGCTGTGGTCACCGGAAACACCTAGTCCTCCGTACGAGATCTCAAGCCGGGACGATCGGTCACAACACCGCGCCCCGGGGCGCGACCTCGACGGCGGCGACTCCCCGGCCGTAGAGCACGACGAGCCGATCTCCGTGCTTGCCGCGCAGCACGCCGGCATCCTGGGCCAGCGTCGAGATGACCTTCTCGACGACCTGGTCCTCGTCGGAAGCGTCCGGTTCGTCGTACGAGATGTCCATGCGGTCGCCACCGATGAGCCTGACCCGCAACACCGTAGTCGCCATGCCGTCGAAACTAGTCCTCGCGCGGGCATCCGGCGCCGTCGATCATGGTGCGCAGCTTGGCAAGCGCCCGGCCGAGCAGCCGGGACACATGCATCTGCGAGACGCCGACCTGCCGGGCGATCTCGGTCTGGGTCAGGTTGCCGTAGAAACGCAGGCCGATGATCTTCTGTTCGCGTTCGTCCAGACTGGCGAGCGCGGGTCCGAGAGCGATGCGCAGCTCGGCCAGCTCGAAGCCGGTGTCCTCGCCGCCGAGGGTGTCGCCGAGGGTCATCGTGCCCTCGACGTTCGCCGGCACGGACAGGCTGGTCGAGGTGTAGGCGCGAGCGCCCTCCAGCCCTTCGAGGACCTCCTCCTCGCTGAGGTCGAGGTGCCCGGCGATGTCCGCGACGGTCGGGGAGCGGCCGAGGCTGTGCGTGAGGCGGCAGTTCGCGGCGGTGATGGCCAGCCGCAGTTCCTGCAGGCGGCGGGGAACCCGGATCGACCAGGTGCGGTCGCGGAAATGCCGCTTGAGCTCGCCGACGATGGTGGGGACGGCGAAGGCGGCGAAGGCGGCGCCACGGCCGGCGTCGAAGCGGTCGACCGCCTTGATCAGGCCCATCACCGCGACCTGGTACAGATCGTCGGTGGGCTCGCCACGTCCCGCGTACCGCTTGGCGAGATGGCCGGCCAGCGGCAGCCACCCCTCGATCGCCCGATCCCGCAGCGAGGGACGCGACGGATGCCCCGCGGGCAGGGCCGCCAGCGCGGCGATCAACTCGGCCGCCGCGGCGGTCCGGGCCGACGAAGCCGGGGCGGCGGTCCGGGCCGACGAAGCCGGGGCGGCGGTCCGGGCCGACGAAGCCGGGGCGGCGGTCCGGGCCGACGAAGCCGGGGCGGCG
>Ga0307509_10007536_pt1 | contig 14188 bp, 19 predicted proteins | sample 10_EM_MG_FD_202245 | JGI IMG/M metagenome (GOLD analysis project Ga0307509, IMG submission 202245) | Populus trichocarpa ectomycorrhiza microbial communities from riparian zone in the Pacific Northwest, United States - 10_EM | ecosystem: Host-associated > Plants > Roots > Unclassified | place... | reverse complement strand
AAATAACATTTACTAAATTTGTGTCTATAAGTGGATGAGTTGATTGTCTGTGTATATTGTAGAAGCGTTAGAACTTTTGGTACCCGAGTTGCCCGAGTTTTCAAAATTTCCCCGTAGAATAATGTTTTGACATGTTGACGATTTCCATCAAAGGGTCATTTCCAACATTGGGGATTTTACTTTTCAAGCAAGGTGATAAATCAATGATTGCTGTATTACTCGATAAAACAAAACAAGAAAGCTACAAAAGATTCCCCAAGTCAATTGGTATAAGTAGGTGTTTTTTTTTCATAGTTGTACATATTCACGTTTTGGAAGGCGAATTCAAGAAAGGGTCCAACTAGAGCTGAGAGAGATACATGTGTAGTAGAACATCTAGGAAAGAATTTCGTTTTCACTTGATCCCGGTGTAGGGTAAGCGACGGGTTCTTCGACAGGTATTGGTGTACCTTCATCCTCACGAGGGCCGAGCTCCGTTGTGGTGGGTTCAGCTGGAGGATCGGCAGGTGGAGGGGCGTTGATAGTGATGGGCGATACACGACGAGAAAGTATAGATTCGGGTGGACGTATGCCACCACGGCGTAACCGTGGCGCTCTGAGAAGTTGCTCTGTTTCTTCTCGGCTTTCCACATCTTCCGAGGGGCGGACAGGTTCCGGAGAGGCTTGGTGCTCGAACCATGAGACGGGGGTAGAGTCAACGGCCAGGAAGTGAACGGGTTCGTCTGGAGAGTCTGGGCTCAGTGTGTCGGGATATTCCGACCAGCTTGGATTTGTGGCCAAATGACGGCGCGCGCGAGGGAAGGGGAAGAATCGTCTGACCGTTTGACCTGGCAAGCCTTCTCGGGGCTCGGTAACTATCTCGGGAACATCTCGCCCGGTTGAGAGCGCATCGCGTGTGGTCGAACGGCGACGAGTTGTGAAGTCATTGAAATCCACCATTCGCGCCCTGCTCGCAGCACGCCGTATGGAAGCCTGACGGCTTAAATTTGAGGGTGGTACTGTCGCAGGAGGTGGTGGGACTGTCACAGACGACCAGGGGCGGGTGGAAGACGAGGGAGGTGAACGAAGGGGCGGCATGGGAAGTGGGCCCGGCCAGTCATCTGTAACAGGAGACGGGCTGGCTACAATCCTACGCGCAGAGGGGGGTGGCCACGGACTTGTCGTGAATGCCTCAAATAGGTCAGAGTTTACTCTAGCACCTTCAATAGTTGTCGGATTCTCCGCAATCCCTTCAAACTCATCCTCATCATAGTCCATCTCCAACTCATTCGGGGGGGCAGTGAAATACTCGGTGGTAAGATTTACAGCCCGCCTTGCATGCCTGGGAGGCATGCGGGGATATGCTCGCGTATTGCTTGCGAGGAGTCGTAGACTTCTGATGTTGCGGTCGGATATTAGTCTGCGGTCGCTAGCATTGGAACGCGACCGTCTATCAGCTACTTCCTAAACACAGACAATTCAGCTTGATACAAATATCGCAAAGGGGGTTGTCTCACTTTGACGAGGATATCAACGAGGGAAGCCGTAAATGAGTCGCCGGTGTCCAACTCATTGACAAAGTTTTCGTAGGAAATATACAACTCCTTCTCGAGCGACGCTCGACGGATCGCCCCAGACCTGTATATAGCAGTTCTCGTTGAATATCAAAAGGGTAGTTGAGAGTATTGGCGTACACCAGGCTGGAGACTTTTGCGTGTAGAACATCGTCAACATAGTTAGGAGTCCTAAAACATGAATATGTCCATTCATCTGCTCGCGAATAAGATGAGAGAATAGAGCACAGACCATTTACCCATTCTGAAGATACGAAATGAATAAATAGCGGGTTTGAAAGTGAGCAGGAGCGACGTTGTCCGCGACTTTCTCACACTTGGACACAGCCATAATAAATAGCAGCAAACACTCGGGTGGCAACAAAGTTTTTTATATCAAGATTTATGTAGAAAACATCAACTCTCCTCTGTCCCATTGGGTTTTGACGGGCTACGGTTTATCCTGTCCTTCGTAAGAAGCAAGCTTTGGAAGAAATTCTGCAAGACTTCATGTTGTGTTGGTCCTCCCGCACCTGGACTCGGTCCTGGGCCAATAGGCGTCACAGGAGACCGAGCTGCCGAGATACCTGTAGGTGAAGCCGAGGTACCCAGCGCCGATAATGCGGACGGTCGCCCAGTCGAGGTGGACGTCGAAATTGGCCTGGTAGTCGATCTCCGAGTGGCAGCATCGCCCAAGCCCGTCGATGTCCCTCCGATGCCTATCTCCATCTCGCTCAATGCCCTTTCAACGTTTGGAAGATTGAAACTGCTGCTTCCCAAAGGACCAACAATTCCAGCAGCTGCACCAGCGAAATCTTGTGGATTTCTGAAGGCACCACGAGGGTCTCTGTCTGATTTCTTCGAATTTTCATCATAATTCCTGGCAAGGAATGCTTGCTCGGGTGTTGGATTGTTGAAAGGGGGAAGCGGCGGCGGCTTGGCAAGGAAGTCAGTGTCCATGAATGAGAGTGGGGGTCTTGGCCGACTCACCTTGGAACCTTGATCTGGAACGAGATTTGCATACGTTTTCTTTGCTCCGAGTTCTCCGTCTTCAGCGTTCAGGTCCCGTTCCCAGGCTTCTCCCCACATTTTGGCATCGAAGCCATCTCTGAGCACAGCAATTTTACCCCAGCTGTCCCAACCAGCTGGCACAACTATGCGGTCTCGGTCTAAAGTATTAGGTTTGTGTGAAAAGGGGAAAATGTTGCGAACAGGCGCTTGCACTTCCGTAGAAGAAGCACCAGTTTGGGATGGAGCTGGGGGTACAAACAACAAGTGGAGTGCATACTGCCGCAGCACTTGCAAATTTGCAGGTAGAGGAGTTGAATAAAACAACGCGGCACCATCTTCATTCTGTGTATTAGAAGGCTGAAACAAAAAAAAGTAAAATTCATGGACACTCACACTTCAAACAAATGGTCCGAAGCACCTGCATTACACCATCTGTCCGTTCTTCCCATTCACCTCCTTTCCCTTTCACCATGCTTCCCATTCCAGAGGTACCAGCAACCATATCATTGCCGTCGTCAATCAAGTCTGCCTTGGTACAGGTAACAATGATCGGAATGCCAGCTGAATTGTGAGTAAACGTTCCGGGCCCTAGTGGTAGAATCGTGTTTGAAAGTGTCGAATTCGTAGCGGGGAGAGGGTCAGTAGATGGTTCAGTGTAATGTTGTAAATATGTTTGCACTTGAAGAAAGAAAGAATTAACACCTTCACCAAACGGCTCCTGCGTCACGGAAGCTGGACTTACACCGCTCCCGACCTTCTTCGCGTAGAATTTCCAGTTCTCGCGAGCCGTCGCCCTTTGACCATGTTTCTACCCATTTTAGCCACGTCTCTAACTCCTCAACAAATGTCCAAGGGCGTGTCCAGTCCAGGACAATCACGACGAGCGTGTTTAGCAGAGACGAGCGAGGTGGGAGAAAATGGGATAGCAGTGAAGTATATGAAGGGTTCGAGGACGGAACAGTGTATACAGAGAGTCGTGCAAGGGTATCTGCGTACGTATTAGCAGAATCTCAAGCAGGTTAATGACAATAGCTACCTTCATCAGCCTCATCCCGGACATCCGCAAAGTCATAACCAATAGCGAAGTCTGTCCTTTGGTCGTCCTTTTGTTCATCTGGTACGGACTTTTGGAGAAGGGCTGACGACAGAGCCGATTTCCCAGAAGATGGTTGACCCAAGAGGATAATTTGTTTTGAGGGTATTGAACGCGAGGAGGAAACAGAGTCGAGAATGGACGACCACAAATCCTGCGGCGGTGCTTCTGGTGTCGACGAGCGCGAGATCTCCATCCAAGTCAAATGTGAGTATTAAGATGAGTGCTGTTAAATAAATAATTTCAGATTCCGACAACTCTACGCTTTTGGCAGATACATATCGACGGTCCACCGATAATTTACAAACGATGTCTGAGCCTATTCTTCCAAAACATCAACTCTTCGAATCGCCAAACACTCGATCCATCGAGATATTTGGGTGGTTTATCACTGCATCAACCAACTCGATATCCAATGCTCCTGAATGTGATGCACTGCATGCTACCCTTGGAATTCCTCTTCCTGAGATGACTTTTGGAAGCAACTACTTGACCCTAGAACATCGAGCCTCTGGGAGCAAATATTCTTTCACTGCGCACGAAGCTTTAAAAGGCGTGAAGGGGGGAAAGCTCAGCGAGGGAGATGGGGGCGTCAAGGTCGGCTATGCGGAAAAATGGATGCAAAGCAGGCACGACATTTCCCCACATTCAGATCAGACGCGATGATTCACTGTATTTCCGCGTTCACCAGAACGGATCCATCTTCCTCTTTGCCGATGCCCAAGACAGTGGCCACCAAACCTTATGACTGGACATATACCACGACGTACATTGGACACCACGAAACCGCTTCCGAATATTCCATTGCTGCGACCCCCTCTCAGATTTCGTGGAGACCGGCCGATCCAGAAGAGCCGTCGAACGCAATCCCAATGGCCGAGCTATCGCGTCCAGATCCGATTCTCTTCTACGCGGAGATTCCTCTCTTTGAAGATGAACTGCATGATAATGGATGCTCATCCCTTCTTGTCCGAATCGTACGTGAATCCAGTTTGATTATGAATCATCCTTGACACCAAGGTGCTAGCGTGTTATGCCTACTTGCTTTTTCATTTTATCTCGGTTCACATTGCGCGTCGATCATGTCCTATTTAGGACGTATGATACTCGTATCTACCATTCATTTGCGTCCGCCCCGCCACTGTTAGTGAGAGAGGTCGCTGGTTGGGAAGCTCCGTATGAACGCGTCCAGAAGGTGAGAAATGTTTTCAACGCCTTCGTAGCTTTTGATTCATGATTTTTGTCAGTATCTTCCTAAACGCGATGATATGACGCCTCTCACAGATCCCACCTTTATCGCCAAAATCTTGACGGAATTGCCGAAGCACGTATCACAGAAAGAAGGCGCAAAGACTAGTTGGCGAGGGATGGGATCCAGGACCGAAGTTGTCACCCTTAGTTGATCCCGACAGGCTGTAGAAACTGCAATTCACTTGTATTATAATAAAACATGTATCAGTACAATTGTATACGTGGCAAATAACATCAAAGCAGCATAACAGACAGACAGAACAGTGTTACATTAACTTCGCCTCCCGCTTGGCCTGCTGAACCTGCGCAAGTCGTTGACTACGGAGGGTAAGATGTGGCCCTTGTGCATTCTTCTTGCCTGTGGCGGTCGCAAATGCAGGAGGGGCTACAGATTGTGCAAGAGATATCCGGGTTTCATCAAAGCCAGGAATACGAATGTTGTGGTTGCGTTCTGGAAAAGTGAAAACGTTCAGACGCGATGTAGAAGTTGCACAGTGAATGAAACTCACCAAGATGCAGTTGCAAATCTCGAACTTCGAGAGTATCCCCACCCCTATGTTTTGCTAAGCGACATGCAAAGTTCGTCACCGAGTCGATAAATTCATCTGCGATAGAGAGAAGGAGCTACAACCAAAAACAATCAATTTGAAAACATCAGGCAAGGTAAGATAACCCACGTCTTCGACTTCTGGATCTATTTTAACATTGGGATCCACACTTGATACCAAATCTTGGATAGTCCGTCGCATGCTTTGATCCCCAGGGGTGCTTTTTCTCCTTGTTCTGCCGTCGTCTGCAGTCAAAATCGCAGGGTCGTCCGTGGGTCGCGACACTTGAGCGGGTGTTCCTAAAGACGAAATGAGTTCGAGCAAAGTCACAGGCTTGCGAGTGGTACTCGCCTGACATACGACCACCAACTATACCACCGGTGAGTGTCGGTCTCGTTTGGGACCACTGAACTGGACCGGGATTTGTTGTATTCAAGGTGCTGTTAATAGTAGGATAAAAATCCACAGATGTAGCCGCTAGGGTAGGGAGATTATCCGAGCTGCCGGGTTTAATAGCGGACTGTACACCAGATGGTTGGCTGGTGGGCTACAGGTGCATTTAAGATGTCAGTGTGTTTATAAAGAAATGGAGTATACCTTTGGGGCATTAACAAGCGCAGCAGCGGCAGCAGAAGCTGGCGTGATCTGACTGGCACTTTGAGTTTTGTGTTTGTCTGCGAACTCTTTGAGCTGGGTTGTCAAAGGTTTCATTGAAAGGTCAATGTATAATAAACGCATCATGTTACACACACCTGCATAATCTGGTTTTGTGTCAGCTTTCCCTGTTGCACAAGGCTGGCCATATTTTGGATAAGCAGATTGGAGATCTTCTCGTTCGTCATCGGTTCTCCTGTTTGTGATTTCAGAATGTGCCCAAGGGCTTTTATCACGTCATGACCACCTGCAGCAGGGGTCTCCGGAGTGTTGGCCGCGGTGCTTGGACCAGCAGCTACATTTGTCGCGTCGCTCATGACTTCCGGAAGGAATGTTGGAGACTCGGGCACAAGTCTCCCTTTTGCTTGCCAAGCCCGTCTTGACCAAATACAGGCTGAATTTAGCAACATCCCTTTTTTTCAATCCAGTTGCAGGTTCTCGCCCCCCCCTTCAATATTCAATATGGACGTCTCAAATATCCTAGCGAGCCATGCCGCAAAATAGTGAGCCAATTTTAAACCATGCAGTCTCTATTATTTATCATTTTATGAAATAGCCAATCCATAACTGTTGAGAAAGAAACACCTTTAGAAGTGGATCCAGGTTTGCTCCTGGTCACCGATTTGAATGCAATAGAAGGGGAAACCTACAAGTTCGTATCTGAATTCTTAAACTGAGAATATATCCCAACCTTTTCGTCAGTGAAAATTTGGAAGACCATCTCCAATCGTTAGCCCGCGACGGCGTCCAGGCTCTAATGGCTGAGCTTTTTAAATTGCCAACAAAACCGTCTCTAGATGGACCTCTCGCAGTGCTTCCTCCTCCCGCTTTTCAATTACCAAGAGCGAAGCCTTTGCCCAAGCCCAAACCACCTACTAAATGGGAGAAATTTGCGGCAGCAAAGGGTATCCAACACAAGGTCCGGGAAAAGAAGGTCTGGGATGAAGAGAAGCAAGATTGGGTCAACAGATGGGGAAGGAACGGAAAGAACAGGGAAGTCGAAGAGCAATGGATTCATGAAGTTCCTGCTAACGCCGGTAAGTCGTATTTTTTTTTTTTTGATCCTTCATAATGCTTGACAGAATTAAATGAAATTTGCAGATGTTGATTATGACCCACGAAAAGTTGCCCGTGATGAGAGGAAGGGGAGGATAGCGAAAAACGAGAAGAGGCATCAACAAAATATTGCACGCGCTGCTAACCCTCGCCAACAACGAAAGGAAGAAATTGAAAAGACCTTGGCCATTACACGAACTAGTACGGCGAGCATGGGCAAATTTGACAAACGACTAGATGGGGAGAAAAAAATTCGTGGTGTTAAGCGGAAGGTATTTTTTCACTTTTTTTGTTTTTTTTTTTTTGTTTCGTGGGTTGTCTTCAAACCATTGACGCCAACCTCTTTCCGCAAATAGTTTGATCCGACCGAGGCACCCATTGAGAACGAGAATAAAACATCGTTAAATCTCCTTGCAAAGATGGAGAGCGAAAGCAAAAAGATGAGAAAGCCAAATACTGAGGAAAGTGACTTAAATATTCGAAAAGCTGTCAGTTTTGCAAGTGGGGGACGAGGTGGCGTTGCGTTAGGTCGCTCATTATCGAGAGGTGGAAGAGGACGAGGACGAGGGGGAGGGAGAGGCGGCAAGGGACGTCGGTAGTTTGATGAATTGTTTCGGCTGACCTTCTAACACCTGAAATTTCATTTTCGTGCAAGTGTAAGTGTATTGAATGGCCACAAACTACCAGTACATATGTGATTAGTGCAAAAAGTGTAGAAGACTGACTGTCCAAAGGGGCACTCCTGGCATGTAGATTATTGGTACAAAAGACAGTGGTGAGAATGAACGAAAAAGAGAAAGATTCACTTGTTGGAGTCGAATGGAAGGCGATCCAGTTTAGCCTTGCCGTCGTCAATCCACTCTTGTTTAACCAATTTCTCTTTGTCCGCATAATAGAGCCGATAAACCAACTTAATGGTCCCCTCACTGACTCCTGCAACAAGACTAATCTCCCTCACCGACTTCACCTTTCCCAGCAGGTGACAAGTAAAGTAGATCGCCCCTCCAGCGATCGAAACGGGACTACGTCCGTCAGCAATGCCATGCTTTCTGGCTGCAATTATGATATCCCCGCAGATGGCTTGTACATTTGGTGGCAAATCGAGGTGATTGCAGTACCGAACGAGTAGGTTTTCTGGTCCAGTCGAAGGGGAGGCAGCGGTATGGAGGGTCGAAGCACCAGGAGATAAATTAAAGGCCTGTTCGAGGGCCTTGTAACATTGTCCCAAAACTTTTTTGGAAACGTTGGTGAGGTTGCAAATCTCACGGAATGTTCGGGGTACGTGAGCCTGACGGCAAGCAATGAATATGCAAGCGGCAATGACAGCCTCCAGGGGTTTTCCGCGGAGAAGCTTTTCTTCATCAGATCGCTTGTACAACTGCTTCGCGATGTCGCTGATGGTTTTCGGAAGGGAGAACTGGTCGCACCAGCTTGAGATGTCGCGGAATGCGGTGAGGATATTGCGCTCGGAACGGGAGTTCTGAGACCTGGATGCAGCACGTTGCAGCTCCCTTGCGATGCCCGAGCCTCCGTCGCGGAAACTGATGACAGTTTCTAGCTGCTCCATTCCTTCCATTAAGGGATCGGAGGCAGCACCAACACGCGATGGATCATCACCCTCGTCGTTGGCAAACGTCTGAAAAAGATGAGTACACAGATCGAAGAAGAAAATGAGGGATCCGAAAACTTACCCGCCATTCACTTCTTGTGTCAACAACACGGTCACCCAACACTAACCCACAGTTACCACAAACGAGGTCTCCGCTACCGAACTCCTCGACAATGTTTGGATTCGGGTCTCTGCATTCCGGACAAATAAGTCGAACGGCGAGATCTGGCCCGAAACTCGGCTGCGCAGGGGCTTTTTGTTGAGGAGCAGCGAGTGGGAATGGTTGAGAATAAGCCATTTGTCGAGGAGGGTAGCGGGAGGCTCCCGTTTCGCGGTTCAAAGAGGTGTATTAGACTCTCTGTCGTCGTTAATATGTACAACCCCAAGTGTCTATCAAAACGACCGTGTAATGGCTTTCCATTAGTAAAGAATCATGCATTGGAACCTACCAGTCTAAGGTCACCGATTCTAAAGCTTCTAACCGCTGTGAACGCGAAAAGTTGCAGAATGGCACCACGAGACGGTGGTGGTCAATGACAAAACGTGTTCATCCTGGTACCGTCACAACCTCGAGAACAAAAAGATGACAAAGGCACACCAATCGGATGAGTCATCCCCGCATTTGGATATGATCCATCAAATCAACTTAACTCTTTCGTAATATAAGTACGACTACATACAATGGGTGCCCAATGTATCTGGCACCTCTATTGGTATCCACCTTTCCTGAACACTTTTGCGCGTATTTCTTGGTATCAATGCGAGGTCGTGAAGCGCTTGTCAATTACAAGAAGAAGCAGACCAAAAAGACTCGAATATTATCAAGTAAATAATGCGGTGTATAGAAATATTAGGAAATGGTAGGCATGCCAAAAGGCTAGATATATCGTGCGTATAGGATATCAAACAAAAAATTATGTGAGAGTTCGTTGTAGGAGTCGTCAAAGCCGTTTCGGGAATGACATTAGTATAAAGTAACTGTCAGAAAACAATGTAAAGGGGAACAGATGGGGAAAGATGATCATGAAGCTAAGGATTAGGTTTCGTGAGGTTCGGGTAAATAAGTGAATGCGAAGAGGAAGGAAAAGGTAAAGCCGTTGATTGCGGGGCAAGTATATCCGTTCCGAATCCGAAAATTAGCTCATGGTACGGTAGCGGATGCGACGCGCTTCAGCCGTAATATTCCACACCATCTGCACCAGCTCGAGAATTCGCGTATGATTGAGCCCCATCGAGAGAATGTTCTTCCAGAGTCCTTGATTATGCCTGTACGTGTTTTCAAAGGTTTCGTCAGGATACCGGGCAAGGACGGTGGACATCGCAGCTGCGTTTGGAAACTCCTCCACCACATTGATGGGGAGTAACTTGAATGACAATATGTTGGTGTCTATTTCGAGGCGCATGCCGTACAACAGGAGAATGGGGAGCGAGTTTACGTGGGGAATGGTAACTGGGACGACCGGCAGGTTCACCATGAGGACCCGAGAGCTCCCCATTAGTACGGGTCGAGGTATGGGAGTTGTTGTACTAGGGACGGCTGGAGGAATATTGAGCTCCATGGGGAACCCCCGTTCGAATAGCGTCAGATCAATGGGTAGCATCAAAGGCGGAATCGATGAATTTTGGCCGGGTTGCGTGGTAGCAAGGACATGTGTGGGCATATGGGCATCACGAACGACATACATGTCAAACGTCGACCCGAGATCGCCGCCAGGGTGTGGTGTTGGACGCACATTAAAGTGATGGCATAGTGCATCAAGGGCTGGTCGTTGTGCAAGAAACGATGGGCGCTGCATTAGAGGCGTCGTAAATTACTTGTGCAAAAAAAAATACTTGACTCGAGAGGTGGCAGTTAATTAATTACAAGTCCGATTTCGGCAAGATAACCGGTAAATTTATTAGCCGCCGTATGTAATTATCGGTGATCATATTCGCGTCCAAGTCCTCGAAAATGGCCCAAGTAATACATTCAGTCGTAATCATTATCATCGTCATAGCTTCCATCAGCATCCTCGGAATAATATCCTTCATCAGAGAAAGTATCATATCCAGACCCGTCGTCTTCTGCATCCTCACTTGAAGAGTAATAGATTCCCTCAGCACTGCCAACCCCATCACTCATATATCCGTGGTCTTCGTCACTATCGTTCGGATAGTAATTATCGTACGAAGTCACGTCGTACGATTCAACATAACTACTCGATGTCGGCATTCCCAAATATCCCAAGGGCGCAGAATCGTCAGAATGAAGCCCTCGGGAATAGGACGAGGAATCGGAATCGGAGGTACCTCTAGTCGTGGTGACAGACCACCCTTGCGACAATGCGTTCGATGAAGGGACCTGGAGTTCATCTCTGGAGTGGCTGTATGGCAATTCCTCTCTTTCTGCACCATGGTCATAACTAACGAGTCCCATATGACCTGGAAATTCGGCAGTCTGGCAAGCCGCGTCTGTCGAGCCCTGGTTGCTGGACGCGAGGTGGGATTGAGACTCAGGGAATTCGGGAGAGTCCTCAATCGAAGGATAAGAAGTGATGGACGATCTCTGTGGTGGAGCAAAAATACGATCCGGCGAACTCTCGGTGCATAGATCTGGCATAAATGATGGTCCAAAGGGTGTGGAAGGAATATCCTCTCTAGGCTGACGATGAGGCGCACGTCGTCCTCCAAAGCGAGGAGGGCCTCCATTGGCACGATCCGACCGGGGAGGTAGCCTGCGAGAGGATGATTCCAAATATGAATATGGTTCTGAATCGTTGCTGGGATTCATACGAATATACGGAGGATAACGGGAGAAATTTCCGTCCCGACTGGACGCAGGGTGGTACCAAGCATGGGCGGCAGGAGATAAAGGTGACCAACCATAGCTGGGAGGTTGCCAGATTTCTCTCTCAAGCTCCCGAAAAGCGGATTCTAAAGTTCGCCTGTCTTCTGCCCAGGGTTGCCCTTCTTTAAAACCATAAGAATAAAGCTCGTTTCTCGACAAGCGACTACAGGTAAGAGTGAACTTCTGAATGTATGCCAAATGTTCATGACGCAATATTCACCTGGAATAGCGACTCATGGAAGTGCAGTTGAACGAGAACAAACACGGTTTATATGAGCGGGAACAAAGAACGAAAGGACACGAGGCCAGCATGAGGGCTCATAATCGATCGCGTTGAAAACACGTCCGGCATTTCAGAGTCGCACATACTTATACACGAGGTTTTGCAATCGCGATTGTCGAAACGCGGAAACGCAGGACATGGATTCGTGAGAAGGGGTAATAACATGAATAACATGAAAGTTCAAGTAAAATATAGGCCAAAAAAGCTGACGCACGGAAAAACCAAGGGAGAAACGAGATGAATACCAGGAATAACTGTGTAATGGTTTATCGGATGAATGAGTTGCGATTGGGACTGGTGCAATAATGTGTAATGCGGTATGAAGAGCGAGATCGATGGTGAGAAAACAGGGTCAACACAAAGCAGCCAAAATGATGGTGTAAAAAGGCACAAAAAACAATGACGGGGGAGAATGGTCGTAAGCATAAGGAACGGAGAAAGGATAGAGGATGTAAGTGAAACAATGGGCATGATGAGCGTGAATGAGAATGAAAAGAAAATGAGACGTTTAATAATAAACAGTGCCCTGAGGCGTTTGGTCCATATTGTACATGTCGTATTGTCCAGCCTGTGACATATCCATGTATTGAGGATACCCGTAAGGCTCGGGATAATAATAAGGCTGCTGGTACGCCGGGTACGCCATCATACCAGCCATGCCAACCTGGCTGGCTTCTTCCATCGGTTGCCCGTTTGTGTTCTCGTAGGAGGAAATAGGAGCCTCAGACGCTGCAGGCTGATAAAATCCATTGTCCGCGGACGTCGACCGTGAAGGTTGGAAAGTGGGCGCTGTAGTTCGTAGCCCGGACGAAGTACGAGGGGTTGACTTACCAGATCTTCCAGAGTCTTCAGTTGGGGCACGAATTTCAATGCGGGAGGTTTGACGTGGGAAGGAGAAGATAGGCGTGCCAGTGGCAGGATCTATGAAGCCGTTAACTGGAGGAGTATGAGAAGGTTGGGCGAGGAAATCTGGTGATACAGCTGATGAATGGTGCATATGGCCGGGGACAAATACACCACCATTATAGTGGTTGGAGATGTGGGGACGGGGATTATACATAGGAGAAGGGAAGTAGACAGGGCGACCAGTGGCCACCTCATAAGGCATACCATGATGGTTCATGGCGACGCCAGCAGGGAGAGCATGGTGATACCCATAAGGGGAACCATACCCGGGGGATGGCTGCAAGATAGGCTGTGGAGGGGGCGGTGGTGGGGTGAAGGTTGTTTGCAGAGGAGGAAGAATGGGCCGTTCAGAGGAGGAAGAGTCTTCAACAACTCGGGTGTGCGGAGGCGCATCTGTCGTTGATGAGCGCAATACTGCTTGTTCTGTCTTCGCCAGGCGTTCAGGATCCGAAGGTTGAGGATCTACAGTTAAACGTTCCAATTGCGATCGAACGGATGTTTGTGGAAGAGGTTTCACGGGCGCTTCAGATACAGGCAGTGATTGCGCTAAGATATCGACGGCGATGGGTCGTTCCTTCTGTTCAAGCAAAGCAGATGGTTTTGCAACCACCGACTGCAGTTCGACGGAAATAACTTCATTGAGAGGAGTCGCTGCAACTTGCTCATCAACCAGTACAAGTCGCTCCTTTCCAGCCCGTTGTGGAAGCCGCACAACAAAGTACTTCTCTCCTGCGTCAGACCCTTCGAATTTCGGTGTGGATGTTTGCGGAGCACGAGATGTAGGGCCGGCCCTCACAACGTGGGTTTGTTCGCCAGGGAGTTTAACTCGGTATCCAGCTCCATGACCCGGTTTGGGCTTGAGAGTCGAGTCAAAATAGAGGAAGGCCTCATGTTGTTTTGTCCACATGAGCTCCGGTTTCATGACAAAGCGAACGCGAGTAGAGCGTGTGAAGGGTGAAAGGGTACGTGGCTTTATCTGTGAAACGAAACCACCCCCCATAGAACGACCTCGTCCACGGCCCGGAATGAAACCGCCTCGGGGACTGTTGCTACCATGTTTAGGAGTCGAAACGTCATTTCTCGCAGCCAGTTGTTCCGCGCGGCGTTGCTCCTCTTTGCGCTTCATGTCCTCGAAACCGTCGTGCGTCCAAGCCCGTTCAATAGGCGGGAGATCAAACTCTTGCGGAGAGATCGCATCCCCGGCCCCTCGTGGATGAGAGCCTTGAAATCCACCACGCCCACGCAGAGAGAAACCACGACCCCTTCCACGCCCACGGCCCCTCCACCACCCACTGAGGCTGCGTAGCTCCGTATCGATGAGACGGTCATCGTGTCCCCAGAAATTGCCGATTGTAGGAACAAAGGAAGGGTCAGTCTCCAGTTTGTGTTGATAGGCCTGTCGAACCGATTGTCCCTTA
>Ga0307509_10007535_pt1 | contig 14188 bp, 15 predicted proteins | sample 10_EM_MG_FD_202245 | JGI IMG/M metagenome (GOLD analysis project Ga0307509, IMG submission 202245) | Populus trichocarpa ectomycorrhiza microbial communities from riparian zone in the Pacific Northwest, United States - 10_EM | ecosystem: Host-associated > Plants > Roots > Unclassified | place... | reverse complement strand
GACGCAGAGAAGAAGCGAAGCGGAGCGAGCACGATCAGGAGGAAGAGGCGACGAGAGGGAGAATCTGGGGTAGTCTGGACGTCGGGAGAACGCGACGTTGCCTCAGGACGTAAGAAACGTTGCGACGCAAGTCAGGACGCACAGGACACACGGGACGCAGAATATCCGGCGCTTGCGTCAGGACGCAACGCCGGCGGATCAGACGCAAGATCCGTTTTTGCTGATGTAATGGGTTTTATTTTTCTTTCCTGTAACTTACATAGGCTTTCCTTCCGTATAAGTTGTATGACATTGCTATCCTTACTGTTAGAGTGGCCCTTATGGCCCCGCGGAGGAGAACCCCCCGTGAGAGTGGATATTTACCGGTGCCGTGACTTTCTTTTGTTTTTGTTTGGATTTATAGGTTTTGTTTTCTCAATAGCTCGCACTGCATGAGGCTTTTTGTACCTAAAACAATGAACACATGATTATAAAAAATATAAAAAATAAAAGAAATGAAAAAAAAGGTTCGCCTCCTGGGGCGCTACCTGTATAACAGCTGGGAACCACCTACAGGCATACTTTGACCTCCGGGTAGCAGTATAGTTAACCGTAGAGGGCTTGGGGCTGACAGGGGCAGCTGCAAGGCTTCCAGGACAACCACCCCAATGCCAGTCCCGGGCTACCCCGTGAACTGTAGCATTACCATGGGTTATTAGTGGACTTTAGACGTGTGAGTCTTGTTACTATTTAAGAGAGTCCCGCATGATTGACTGTGGGTAGCGCCTATGCAGTCAAGCAGCAGGAGATTTCTTATCGTAGGAGCATGCAGTCCGGTTTAGAAGCTGAGTATAGGCAAGTTGAATTGCCGATGGACTGCATTGCTTGTATAGACAAAACCACCGCTGGGCCAGTGAGTCCCAATAGATATTATCTCTATGGTAGGCATGTCAGTCAGCCACTGATATGCTACCAATAGGCAGAGTTTTGTGTGTTATGCAGATGTAGTTGAAGAGACATCACTGGGAGCACTGCGTATTTGTGGAGATAGTTAATATCCGAGCAGTCCGACTGCCTCCGGTGTTAGCTTACTCTAGGCAGGTGAGTTGGACAGCCCTGAGCTGACCAGAGTGTTCGCGAAGGTCAGAATGGTTGACCGGTGTCCTCTGGCTTTACATTATTCTACTTAACTAAAGCGAAAGACATCCTATTCTGATAACCAACAATCCTCGAGAGAACTTATTCAGTAAACCTATCAGGCTTAACGATATTAAGTTTTACCACTTGATTCTACTTTGAATTATCTTTATCTTTATTTTGATCCTTACTTCTACTTTGAGTCCTCGGTGCGGTCGCAATCATAGGATACGTCTTCCTACCGAGTGCACCTGTTATAACCGTTTGTCACTACAAAGCCTATTGGAGCAAGAGCGAAAGCATTTAGGTCTAGCACTACATGCTACGACCATGTTCGAGTATGGACGAGAGAATGGATACTGGGAGGGGGGCTATTTAATTAAGCAGGTAACAGAACTGGCCATTCTAATTGTCCATGCCACGTATCCAAGATACCAGTTTCTGTTCTTGTTTGATAACTTCTCAAACCATGGTGCCTTTGCAGAAGACGCACTACTAGCTAAGAATATGAGTTAAGGCATGGGAGGAAAGAAAACTTGGCTACGAGATGGGTATTTTGGGGAGGAACGGCAGTTCGCACAAAGTATGTGGGAGTTTTACATAAATCAAGATGGGATAGAGGACTCTCGGCAAAAGGGCAGAAAGCGAGTGCTTGAAGAAAGAAGATTATGGCCTGATAGTGGCGATAGGCTACTTTTGGAATTCCCCAAAAAGCTGTGCGCTAGCTGTATAGCAGTTAGAAACTGCAAGGAATGTACTTCGGGTTCACGATGTATAGAATGTCGGAAGGAGAAGGTATGCAGCAGCTATAGTACCTGAAGATGAAAGTGTGATCAATGTGAGCAGAGCAGAACTTCTACTCAGTGTAGAAAAAAGGTTTACTTTCTGCAATGTTGGAACTACAGTACCAAAGGGTGCTTAGATTTTCAAGATCTGGGTGTTCGATGTAAAGGAAGTGGTAAGTATTTCTTTCTAGCCTTTTGGCTTTCCTAAGAAATTCTATATAATCTAATACTATAAATATATTCAATAAATAAGAAAGATTGACATTAATAGAAGAGTATTATTTTAGATTGCTGTGCCCGGTTCCTAATAGCATCGCAGCCTGATTTTCTGCGCCAAAAGTTTATGCTCGTAGAGCAAGTTGAGCTTGCCAGGCATCTGGTTATGTTCTTTCCGAAGTTTCACCGTGGAATAAACTGGATTGAATATTTCCGGGGTCAAGCAAAGAGGTTTGCCTGAGAACACTGCGATTATACCCTGAATGGAATACAGGCACGAATTTCTGATAGCCATGCCTCTGTAAAATCAAGTACCATTCATGGATTCTATCACCGTTGTTTTCGCCGGATTCAAGCCTATTGTGTTGGAATTCCATATGGTACAGACAACTATGAGAAATACGTTAAGGAATACAAGTCACATTGGCGCATCTATTTTATGACAGAAGATATATAACTCTTTTTGTTTTTCTTTATCATATTTGTTTATTTATATTGCAAGCTGTATACATTATTGGATTATTTATACTTTTTGTTGTTATAAGATCATGTAGATTAATTATTTTACGGAAATGCAGATTAGCAGATATGCGGATATAGAACTAAGGCTGGCCTGTGGGTAAGGAGTAAGATATTGTAAAGTGAACTAGACTCTCAATAGCGGAGAAGAGAAATACGAAGGGAATGTGATCACAATAGACTCTAAGAGGAAAAGTGAATGATAGTAGTGAATAGATGCTTGCTAATTGGCTCTCCTACCTTACACTAGCTAAGGACAGCCCAGAAGATCACTCTCTCAGTCTAACTAACAACGACCAAGCACTCCAAAAACCTCATAAACTGTAAGGAAACACTTTGAGCTGACGAAGTCTGATCCAGTGTTCTTAGCCTTCTAGGGCCAATGTAGGGCCCGGCGGGGGCACTACTAAAACCCCCAAACCTGACAGGATGGCAAAATGTATGCTGTCCTCATTCTTCAATTTCCGAGATGGACGTCATGAGCAAGGACAACAAGTCAGATCACTTGAGACATCTTCTGTCTGGGTACAGGAGATAACTACATAGGACCACAGGGGACAGTTGGGGATGGTGGGGGATCGCAGGGGAAGACAGAAAACAGCAGAAAACGTTGGGAAAAGTGGAAAGACGGCAGGAGACGGTGGGAAATAACAAGGGACAACACAGGACAGTAGGGAATGACAGCGGACAACAGAGGATGGTGGGGAACGACAAGGGATGGTGGGGAACTGTAGAAGACGGTTGGGGACGGTGGGGGGCGACACAATGTTCTCCGTCCTGGTTCTTTGTTCTAACTTGTCGGGCAAGTTTTGGAAAAGACCGGACAGGACGACAAAATGTCGTCCGTTCTTGTTCTGACCCATGATAGACAGACTACCCAATTGTGAACACTGGCTGAATCTCCAGCAATCTAGCAGCATTCCGATATCTGATGATCTTCTGGTATCCATAAAGCCTACGCCTCAACAATGCACAAACTCCTTTATTCCAGACTGTATATAGTCTGAAAGATAGCATAAAACTAATATCCTCTGCCTACTAGCATAAGGTCTGAAAGGAATAATCCACTGCTATGTGCGAACCACAGGAATCTACAGGGCACAATGCCCTATACTAGTGCCATCTTAGCCATATATCCACAAACCTGCACATTCATCCTTCCATGTAACTGCAAAATGCCATACCCTATTGACACTTCACACTTGTATTTCCAGAATCCTTTGTTTCTTTAGAGTTCATTGAGCTGAAGGACCCGGTTGGCATAATGGGACCATTCAGGGGGATGACCGTTTCTGCTGCAAAATTAGGGGCTGTTTGGCAGGCCGTTGTTTGTAAAATTCTTGATTTCAAAACATGTTTCGGGCCAAATCATGTGTTATAACAATGAGTGAGTTTGGCACAGCATTGTTTGTACACACAACAAAATCATCGTTTCAACACGTGTGTTGAAACAACATACAAATTATTTACCATAATTACTAAAAAGTTCAATTTCACAATTAATATATATTTGAATTTATGTATGAAATATTAAGAAAATATAAATATTTTAACATTAACTATTTAATAAAAAGTAATAAAATAATATAACTATTTATAGAAGATTAATAATAAAGTTGTGAGAAATTTTATATTAAAGGCTTTACATAATAGCATGAAGTCTGTGTATTAATAGAGGGTCAATTACATTAATAAGCAGTTTAACTAGTGATTTTACTATAGTACTAAAGATCCTTTTTCCACGATGACGAACAACAGCCTCTTTCAGTTCAGTATCGAGAATGTCAACTACGAAGACTTTACGTGCCCACAAGGCTGTATGGTCGAAGTATGCAGATCAAAGGCTAATTGATGGGATGTTGGCTCAGTGTGAGAAGGGTAAAAAACTAGATAATGGATTTAAGAAAGAGGTCTGGCAAGAGATTATGGAGGAATTTAACAAGGGTGCAATCAAGGAGACAAAGACTGTAGCCCAGTTGAAAACTCGTACAAATACCGTAAGTTTTCAATTTGTCTGTTTTAATATTAATTTGGCCATTTAACTAATCATATTATTGATTAAATAGATGAAACAGAAGTGGATGTAACAATCCTGCCATTAGGTCGTTAGGCAACAGGCAACGATACTCGTTTACTAGGGTGAGCAAGTTTTCTCGTCTTCAATAGGGTGTAGGGAAATACTATCTCTTCAGATAGTACGGAACTGGCTTGCTTGTCTGAGCGATCCGTTGAAGGATACTATCTTGTCAGATAGTCAGATGGGTGGATTATCGTGCTTGATAGGACTATCACAATAGTCCTATGTTCGAGCAGCCCGTCGAGACTATCACAATAGTCTCCGGGTTCTTAGAGCGTCGGATCTCGTATAGGAGAAGTATATGTAAAGAGATTAAAGTGTAATCGTATTGCAATATCTTAAGTATAGAAAAGTACTGAGATGGTTGCGTGAAGATCCTATCCCCTGGGTCGGTTTCTTTTTTTTTTTGGTTTTTTTTGGTTTTTTGTAATCATGCGTTCATTGTTTTGAGGTACAAAAAGCCTCATGCAGCGCTAGCTATGGAGAGAACAAAACCTATAAATCAAAAACAAATAACAAAGGAAAGTCACAGCACCAATAAATATCCACTAACGCATAGGTTTCTCCTCCGCTGGGCCATCGGCCACATATAACAAGGAAAGCACAAACAAACAAGCTAGTTCGTCAAGAAAGGAAAGCCTACATAAGACAAAGGAAAGAAAACCCGGCAACCCTATAACTCAGCCAACGAAAAAACACGAAACACCGGGGGGGGTACTCCGGGGGGGGAGAGAAAGAACGGGGGGGAAGAGGGGGGGGTGGTGGGCGGGCACATTGTGGGGGGAAATCCGGTGGAGGTGACGCCTATGAAGGTGGCGAGTCTTTTTAGTAGCGGGAGGGATGCCCAGAGTGGGGCTTCGGGACCGACATCAGTGACGCTGTGGAGGAGGCGCGACCTGCTGTGTTGTCTCGAGGGGCAGGAGAGGATAGCGTGCTCGAAGGTTTCAGGCTCCAAGCCGCAATGGGGGCAGGAGGTGTCGGCGTCGGGGGCCTCCAGGTCGGGTGGGCGGCCAGATAACTCTTTCCGGCTCTCAGCTGGTGGATTCTCCCGGCAACTAACTTACCCAAGCCCATGAACGGCCTTGGAGATAGGGCGGGAGGGTGCAGGTAGTACCCCGGGGTTGGGAAAAGGGAGGCCCACTCCGCCAGGAGTTTCTCTCTCATCCTCCCCTTCAGGGCAGAGTAGGTGTTGTCTATCAGGGACTGGGGCGGGAGGGTGGGGGTTGGGCAGACAAGGTGAGAATTGATCATGGGCATTCTAGATAGCCCAAGGGTGAAGGGTATTGTTCGGTGAGCCACCGCGTCTATTGGGAGGTGGTTCCTCATAGGGGGGACGGGGCAGGGCGTTTTCCAGTATAGGGGGAGGTAGACGGACGATAGGCCTCTGGTCAAGGGTCGCGAGGAGTCAGGTGCCCAGTGTACCGAAAGCGAAGGGAAGGAGGGGTGAAGGAGGGCTGTTGCCGGGTTCACACCGGGAGGGGAGCAGACCACCCTGAGCGCCGCCAGCCTCTGCCGGTGGGTGATCAGGAGGGAGGCGGGTGGGAGGCAAGACTCCACCGAGAGTATCCCGCTGGGTGTAGCCGAGAAGCAGTTTGTCGTCCACCTCTGGACATTGCGCCAGACTGTGTCGAGGCGGGTTGTTGTTCCTACACCGGGCGTGAACAAGTCCGAGCCGTCGAGTAGGATGGGGGCAATTAATGATGTTGCCAATCTGTGGCATAGGTAGGGGGGAAGGCGCGCTCCGGGCGGACTGAGGCGACGAATGAGCGCGAACGCACCCTGGGCAAGGGCCACGCGGCGCGAGAAGTTTGCAGCGGGGTCAAGGGCTGGAGTGAACCAATACCCAAGCCACCGAACGGAGTTGCTAGGGTGAAACACTTCCCCTTTGATTTGAATGTGTGAGATGCACTTTGGTGAGTGCCTCTCACTGGGGGTCCTCCAGTGTATCAGCTCCGTCTTTGCGACCGAAAAGGAGACGCCCAGGCGGGACGCCTTTCTTTCAAGTTTCTCGAAGAGCTCCTGGACCCGTCCTATCCCCGGGGTCGTTTTTTTTTTTTTCTCCTTTTTTTTTGTAATCATGCGTTCATTGTTTTTAGGTACAAAAAGCCTCATGCAGCGCTAGCTATAGAGAGAACAAAACCTATAAATCAAACGCAAATAACAAAGGAAAGTCACGGCACCAATAAATATCCACTAACGCGCAGGTTTCTCCTCCGCTGGGCCGTCAGCCACATGTAACAAGAAAAGCACAAATTAACAACTTAGTCGTCTAGGAAGGAAAGCCTACATAAGACAAAAGGAAAGAAAACCCAACGACCTTATACCTCAGCCGACGAAAAAACACGAAAAGCCGGGGGGGGCACCCTGGGGGGGGAGAGAGAAAAAAGGGGAGAAGAGGGGGGGGTGGTGGGTGGGAACATAGTGGGAGGGAATCCCGTGGAGGTGACGCCTATGAAGGTGGCGAGTCTTTTTAGCAGTGGGAGGGAAGACCAGAGTTGGGCCTCGGGACCGACATCAGTGACGCCGTAGAGGAGGCGCGACCTGCTGTGTTGTCTCGAGGGGCAGGATAGGATGGCATGTTCGAAGGTTTCAGGCTCCAAACGGCAGCGGGGGCAAGAGGTGTCAGCGTCGGGAGACCTCCAAGTCGGGTCAGCGGCCAGATTGCTTTTTCCGGCTCTCATCCGGTGGATTCTCCCCGCAACGAGCTTGCCCAAGCCCATGAAGGGCCTAGGAGACAGGGCAGGAGGGTGCAGGTAGTATCCCGGTGTCGGGAAGAGGGAGGCCCACTCATTGAGGAGTTTCTCTCTTATTCTTTTCTTCAGGGCTGAATAGGTGTTGTCCATCAAGGACTGGGGTGGAAGGGCAGGAGTCGGGCAGACGAGGTGAGAGTTGATCATCGGCATCCTGGATAGCCCGAGCGTGAAGGGTATTGTTCGGTGAGCAACCGCGTCCACTAGCAGGTGGTTCCTTATTGGAGGGACCGGGCGGGCGCGTTTTCTAGTTTAGGGGGAGGTAGACGGACGACAGGCCTCTGGTTATGGCCCGTGAGGAGTCAGGCGCTCGGTGTGTCGAGAGCGAGGGGAAGGAGGGGTGAAGGCGCGCTGTGGCCGGGTTCACGCTAGGAGGGGAGCAGACAATCCTGAGTGCCGCAAGGCTTTGCCGGTGGGTGATCAGGAGGGAGATTGGCGGGAGGCACGATTCCACCGACAGAATCCCGGTGGGCGTGGCTGAGAAGGAGTTTGTGGTCCACCTCTGGATCTTGCGCCAGAATGTATCGAGGCGGGTTGTCGTTCTCACGCCAGGTGTAAAAAGGTCCGCGCCGTAGAGCAAGATGGGGGCAATTAGTGATGTCGCCAATCTGTGGCATAGATAGGGAGGGAGGCCCGCCCCGGGCGAACTGAGGCGACGAATGAGTGCCAACGCACCCTGGGCAAGGGCCAAGCGACGCGAGTAGTGTGCAGCGGGGTCAAGGGCTGGAGTGAACCAGTATCCGAGCCATCGAACGGAGTTGCTAGGGTGGACCATTTCCCCCTTAAGTTGAATAGGTGAGACGCACTTTGGTGAGTTCCTCTGGCTGGGGGTCCTCCAGTGTATCAACTCCGTTTTTGCGACTGAAAAAGAAACACCCAGGCGGGACGCCTTTCTTCCAAGCTTCTCGAAGAGCTCCTAGACCCGTCCTATCCCCTGGGTCGTTTTTCCTTTTTTTTTTCTTTTTTTGTAATCATGCGTTCATTGTTTTTAGGTACAAAAAGCCTCATGCAGCGCTAGCTATGGAGAGAACAAAACCTATAAATCCAAACAAAATAACAAAGGAAAGTCATGCCACCGGTAAATATCCACTATCGCGAAGGTTTCTCCTCCGCCGGGCCATTGGCCACATACAACAAGGAAAGTACAAACTAACAATTTAGCCGTTTAGAAAGGAAAGCCCGCATAAGCCAAAGGAAAGAAAAAACCCAATGACCTTATACCTCAGCCAACGAAAAAACACGAAAAACCGGGGGGGGGACCATGGGGGGGGAAAGAGGGAACGGGGGTGAAGAGGGGGGGGTGGGAGGCGGGAACATCGTGGGGGGAAATCCCGTGGAGGTGACGCTTATGAAGGTGGCGAGTCTTTTTAGCAGGGGGAGGGATGACAAGAGTGGGGCTTCGGGACCGACTTCAGTAACGCCGTGGAGGAGGCGCGATCTGTTGTGCTGTCTCGAGGTGCAGGATAGGATAGCGTGCTCGAAGGTTTCAGGCTCCAAGCCGCAGCGGGGGCAGGAGGTGTCAGCGTCGGGGGACCTCCAGGTCGGGTGGGCGGCAAAGTAACTCTTCCCGGCTCTCATCTGGTGGATTCTCCCGGCAACAAACTTACCCAAGCCCATGAAAGGCCTCGGAGCCAGTGCGGGAGGTTGGAGGTAATAACACGGGGTTGGGAAAAGGGAGGCGGACTCTTCCTAGAGCTTCTCTCTTACTCTTTTCTTCAGGGCGGAATAGGTGCTGTCCATCACGGACTGGGGGGGGAGGGTCAGGGCCGGGTAGACCAGGTGGGAGTTTATCATAGGCATCCTAGATAGCCCGAGGGTGAAGGGTATTGTTCGGTGAGCCACCGTGTCCACTGGCAGGTGGTTCCTGAGCGGGGGGACAGGGCGGGGCGTCTTCCAGTTTAGGGGGAGGTAGACGGACGATAGGCCTCAGGTTATGGCCCGCGAGGCGTCAAGCACCCGGTGTACCGTGAGCGAAGGGAAGGTGGGGTGAAGGCGGGCCGTCACCGGGTTTACACTGGGGGGGGAGCAGACCACCCTGATCGCCGCCAGCCTTTGCCTGTGGGCGACCAGGAGGGAGACCGGTGGGAGGCATGACTCCACTGAAAGTATCCCGGTGGGCGTAGCTGAGAAGCAGTTTGTGGTCCATCTCTGGACCTTGCGCCAGAATGTATCTAGGCGGCTTGTTGTGCCCACGCTAGGTGTGAACAGGTCACCGGCATATCGTAGTATGGGGGCGATCAATGATGTTGCCAATCTGTGGCATAGGTAGGGGGGGAGGCCCGCACCGGGCGGACTGAGACGACGAATGAGGGTGAATGCACCCTGGGCAGAGGCCAAGCGGCGCGAGAAATGTGCAGCAGGGTCGAGGGCCGGAGTGAACCAGTACCCGAGCCACCGAACGGACTTGCTTGGGTGAAACACTTCACCTTTGATTTGGCTGGGCAAGACACATTTCAGGGAGTGTCTTTGGCTGGGGGTCCTCCTGTGTAACAGCTCTGTCTTTGCGACCGAAAAGGAGACGCCCAGGCGGGACGCCTTCCTTTCAAGCTTGTCGAAGAGTTCCTGGAGCCTGCGGATGTTGCCACGGTAGGAGAGGGAGGCTACTGTGATGGCGAAGTCGTCCACATACGAGATCATGAGGCCTCGAGGGATCCTGAAGTGCAGTGGCGCCACGTAGAGAAGAAAGAGGAGTGGGGAGATTGGTGAGCCATGGGGGGCGCCGACGTTGACGGGGGCTGGAGTCCCTGGGGCCCCTTGGAAGATTAGGGTACAGCTCTGTTCTCCTAGGAAAGAAGAAACCCAGGAGACCAGTTAGGAGGGTATCCCGCCCTCTCTTAGGATTCGGGTCAAAGTGTTGTTGTCGACGTTATCGAACCCTGCCTTTATATCCAGAAACAGGGAGGGGACCTTGAGTCGGGGCCTCTGCATGGTCTTGACGTAGTTAGTGAGGGTAAGACACGCGTCGTAGGTGCTCAGCCCCGGTAGCGAACGGGTTTGGTTGGGGTGCAACAACCCTCTGAGCCGGGGTGCCGCGAGTAGGCGGGCTGCTATGATCCTCTCGAGGATTTTTGAGAACGTGCGGATCAGGACAATTATCCTGAAGGAGAAAGGGGATTCGTAGGAGGGCTTTCCTGGTTTATCAAGTACCACGCCACTCGAGCCTTTCAGCGATGCGGCGTGATACCCCAGGAGGACCAGCGGAGAAAGTATTTGGATGAGGATTGATGGGTTGATCTTGTTTACCTGCTTCCAGGTGGAGTAGGGTATCTCGTCCGGGCCCGGGGCCGAGGTCGGTGAGCACTTGGAGAGAGCCGCAGCTATCTCTTCCTTCGTTAGGGGGGGTGTTGACTTGTGTGGCCTGAGCCTAGGTGGGGGGGAGAAGGGTTCTTTGTAAGGGAAGAAGTGGTCCACCAGGACCTTGTTCATTTGTAGTGGGGTTTCAGCCCCAGGGAGGGAGGGGAAGCGCGGTTGGGCGCGCCCGTAGGCGAACTTCTTAGCCGTCCAAAGGGTCTGGGGGGTAGCGGCCAACAGAAAGGAGGACCAGTGGTTGTTCTTGGCGGTCTTGATTGCCTTAAAATACCCCTTCTTGGAGGTTCCGGCAACATCTCGCATGTGTGGGGTGTCGTGTTTCCTGGCTGTTCTAGCCGCATTGTGGTATTCACGACGCAGGATAGTCAGGTGGGGGGTCCACCAAGGTTTGGAGTGATGGGAAGGTCTGGATACTGGCGTGTACTCGTTGAGGAGAGCTACCAGACAGTTCAGGGATTCTGACATCCATTCATCCAGTTTCGGAGGGGTGGGGCATTACGGAGCGGCCGGGACCTTGAAACCCTTAATGATCTGGTCTAGGGTTTCCCAGTCCGTGTTCGCCCAACGTGGGTGAGGAGGTTTCTGATTCAGAGAGGGTGCGGCAAGAGTGATTGTCATTGGTATATGGTCGGACCCCGTTGAGGGGAGTGAGGCGTCCCAGCTTTTAACCAGTGGGAGGAGGGGTGGGTTCGCAAAAGCGAGATCTATGACTGAGGGGCGGGCTTTGCCCACCATGGGGAACCTTGTGTACTCACCTGGGGGATTGAGGAGGGCGAACCCGGATTCTGCCGCCTTCTCGAAATAGCGAGTCGAGGACAAGATTTCCCGTGGTGAGAAGTGCCGTGGCGGGTCCGAGAGTGGGTTGTGGATGTTGTGGTCCCCTACGACTAGGAGGGGGAACCCAAAATCGGGGAAAAGAACGTCTAGTTGAACGGAGTGGATCCTATGGTCAGCAGTATTGGTGGAGTAAGCGTTGATAACCCTAAAGGAGTGGAAGGCGGTGCCAAAAAGGGGCTCATTGAAGGGGACGTCAAGGGCGAGGACATCGTCTACTCCCTTAAACCTGGGGAGCACCTTGTAGTTGGAAAGAAAAGACATATGAACGTAGGCAGCCACGCGTGGCTTCCTAACCGGGGGAAAAAAAGATTTAAAACCATTAAGGGAAGGAAGGTGAGCCTTGTTGACAGGAGGATCGTGCAAAAGAACTATTGAAGGATAGGTGGTCGCTTCTCTGAACGACTCAAACAAAGAGAGAAAAACATTCCAGCTCCCAAGACAGTTATGTTGAATGATGGAAAGATACGCAGGGGCAGGGGCCGGCCCGAGTCCCGGGGAAGGAGAAACTGGTTGATTATTCATTAGCGGGACGAACCCGACGAGTGAAAGGGGCAGGGGAAGGGCTTGGCTCCTCCAGGGGGAGATGACCACCGAAACCGTGAGTAGTGCCAGGACGCGTAGAGGGTCCAGCTGGGGGAGGTTGCCTGGGCGTCACGAGGTCCACCTCAAGGGGACCCTTCCCGGACATTCCCTGAATGTGGCAGTGTGGTCACCACCGCAGTTGCAGCAATCGGGGGGCGAGGTCGGACAACAGGATGGGACTGGCTTATTGTTCCCGCTCCTAGGGCAGGTGGGATTCTTACATTTGTGAGCCGCGCGAGTATGATGAAGCGCACAAATGGGGCACATGGGGTGGGTGGCGGGGTATCGTTGATGGGCGTGTCCGTATCTCCAGCAGTTCTTACACCGGGAGGTCTTGGAGGAGGAGAAGGCAAGTTCAACCTTGCGTTTCTGCGAGAGGATGACGACTCCTGCTGTGAGGGCCGAAACGTTGTGCGGGTCGACCGTAATAACCACCGAAGTGGCCTGCTTGGTCTCCCTAGAATCTCGGCTAGGGTTAAGGTACCTGGCTGAGAGAATCTGGGTCTCTTTGTCGTTGAGGATCGCTTGCCAGATATATGGGAAGAGTTCCTCTTCATCTTGAGGGAGGAAACGTAGAGGGAGGCCGTGAATGGCTAGTTGAACAGCTGTAGGGGCGAGGACGAGGGTGCACCAGGGGTTGTTTCCCACCGGGAACGACTGGTTTAATGCCTTGGTGAGGGAGGCGAAGTAGGGAGCGTACGAGGCGGCGGGGGTCGCCTTGTCGGTTACGGTTAGGGAGAGAGACCCACGAGGGTTGACGGTAGCAGAGAAACCCAAGGGGAGGAGGCAGTTTGACTCGCGGAGGACGCGAGCAGCGATGTCGGGAAAGGTAGCGGCAATCGTGAGAGCATCTGGGTGAGGGGAAGGGGACTGACGAGGAGCAAAGAAGCGTCGCTGGGCACCTGGGAGGGAGGGAGGCCCCTTTTTAACGGAAGGGGCCGCCGCACTCGCAACTAGTTGGGGGGAAGGAGGCTTCCCAGCTTTGTTTTTGCCCTTGCCGCCCAAGCCTGACCCGGAGGCAGCTTGCGCGTAGGAGGGGGAGGGTTGGAAGTCAGGGTGGAGATAGCCTGGGGTGAAGGAGGCTAAGTCGTAAGCCCCTCTCCGGAGTTCCCCGGCCTCGTATGAGTGTGGGTAGAGCCTGGCGTACTACTCGGGGTCTCCGAACGCCTTGCCAAGTCTCGTGTCATAGAAAGGTATGAGGTATTTAGGGTCGTCAGCCGCGGCCGATGGAGGTGTGGGTGCCGCACGGGCCTTTTCTTTGCCCTTCTTGGAGGGGGGGGGGCCGGCAGTTGGGTGGGGTTGGGATGATTTCAGTTGGGGGGGGGCTAGTGCCGAGGGGACAGGGATCGGGGCTGACACTCGATGTGACAGGTCACGTATGGATGCCTGGAGATCGGCGATCCGCGGAGCGGCTTGTTGTTCTTGGGTGTGGGGGAGGTTTGCTAGTTGAGCGGAGATGTCATGGAGCTCCTCCCTGAGGTTCTCGTTTTCCTCGGAGATGGTTGCGACCGCCTGGGTTACCCCACTCAGCTTGTGTGAGACGGTCACCAGGCCCTAGACGAGCTGGGAGAGGAGACCAATCGTGATGGACTCAATGGGGAGGGTGCCGGCCTGCGCGTCTGGGCTGAGGTCCGGGAAGTGTTTGTTGCTGAGCCTGAGGACGCTCCTCGCTTGCACGAGTTGCCTCATCATGAACTCGATGGGGTGATCAGTCGATGGTGTTCCTGAGCGCGACGGGAGGGGGGAGTTGAGGGCAGAGAGCCTGCCAAAGGCTTCGTTCCCTGGGGGGAGGTTGTGGGGGTTACCCCATAGCAACGAGGAGGTGAGGAAAAGTGGGCGAGGGGTTTGATCCGGACGCAAAGAGGGGTAAGGGCGAGATTGTATGTGAAATGTAGGGGGGGGGAAGAAGTTTGCGAGAAGCGTGTCCTATCCCCTGGGTCGTTTTCTCTTTTTTTTTTTTTGTAATCATTCGTTATTTGTTTCTAGGTACAAAAAGC
>Ga0307509_10007534_pt1 | contig 14188 bp, 10 predicted proteins | sample 10_EM_MG_FD_202245 | JGI IMG/M metagenome (GOLD analysis project Ga0307509, IMG submission 202245) | Populus trichocarpa ectomycorrhiza microbial communities from riparian zone in the Pacific Northwest, United States - 10_EM | ecosystem: Host-associated > Plants > Roots > Unclassified | place... | reverse complement strand
TGTAGACCCCGCGGTAAGAGACGCCGGACGTGGTGCTGCTATAGTTGACCCGTCTCCGGATCTAGATTTCCGGACACGTCCCCCGCGGACCTCCCTTTGCCCTTGCCTGCCCTGCCTCGACGAACGGGTTCTGTCAGCAATAGACCGCCGTTGTTGTGACATAGTGTGTAGGTGAATAGTGATAGGAGCTGTAGTGAATAGTGTCTGGAAATAGATGCTTTTAGGAAAAGTGTATTGGTAGGTAGTTAAGAGAACAACACATGGTTTGAACATGGCAGAGAGAAATGGTCCGCACGTGTAACAATCCTACACGGGTGCGGTTATTTATGCAACAGGTAACGAATTACTTGTGTGGTTCTTATTAGACTATTCTTATAACCTTGATCGTTCTTGAATATCCGAGAGAGTATTCTTCTTTCCGAGATTAACTTATAATCTCTTCTTCGTTGATAGACTATCTTATAGTCTTCGTATCTCACACCAATATCTTATTGGGGAGAGGTGTAGAGGGAACTTCTTCGTAACTAGACTAACTTAAAGTCTTCGTATCTTGATAAGGTCTTAATTGCTCGTACGCTAAGAGCTCGGTGTTTCGCATATAAGCGAGAGGTAAAGGTAAAGTTATATTGTAAGAAAGTACTTAGATGGTCGCGTGAAGATCCTATATCTATGGCCCGTCGCGATCCTTTATATAGGCCTCTTCCCGCAACAACCCTGACCCTGGTGACTCATACCTATGAGTCACACGATCATGACTCATACTGAGTCATACCCGAAATCCATCAGATGACTCCTATGAGTCACTGCGCAACATGCCATAAACCAATCATAAATCATAAAACATGTCAGGTGCGCAACGCGCGTCACCTGCGTGAAACTCGTGACTCATAATGTGAGTCACGCGCGAAAGTCATTACATCATTATGACTCACAATCGTGAGTCATAGAAACATCAACCAATCATAATATAACGATGACACGCAAGTGCGAGTCATGTGAGAACTATGAGTCAACTGACTGCATAGCGTGAAATATAATTATGACTCACAATCGTGAGTCATAGAAACATACCTTATGACACACAAGTGTGCGTCATGTGAAATCTGCCTTGCTTAGTCACGATTTGTGACAAGCATCGTGATTTATTAATCTTATAATTCTATAGTATTCTTAATTTTAACAGTAGAATATTCTATACAAGAATGTTCTTACATTGCATAATTGTTCTATAACATTCAGATTTGATAATAAACCTCATAAATGACCGAGGGTCCAATCTAGCACAGAGAAATATGTCACCATACAAGCACCGAGGGACTAAAGTGTAAAGCTGTCGTCTTGGGAAATGAGTCCCGGATAGTGATGGGCACGATCATGCTCGAGCAGAAAATTTAGCCCATGCTCGAGCATAAATCGTGCTCGAGCACACCAAAAATTTATGATCGAGCATGATCGTGCCCATCACTAGTCCCGGAACACAAAGTGGTGGAAAACTGGGATGTGTTCGATATTCAAGGTATATGACAAGTGTGGTCACTAAGGAGTGTAGACGAGAAGTGCGATGTCTGAAGAGAAAGAGAATACAGCTAACATAAGATAAAGGTTTGTGGTGGCCCACTGTTATAGCAGCAAAATCACTCGCTCGCGTCCAGTGGGTCCTGTACATCTGACGTACATGGTGCAAAGAATGTCAATCATGAATCAGGGCACAACCTGATGCAGCACCTAATCTCAGGATGTACTGGACGTACACCGCACACTCAGGAGGCAACCTGATTCAGCAACCAATCTCGGGAAGCACCAGGCGCACACCTTACACTCAGGATGCAACTAGATACAGCATCTAATTTCAGGAAGCACCAGGCGCACATCTAATTCGCAGGACGCACCAGGCGCTGTACCTACTCTTTCTGAGATAACTGAAATAAGGGAAGGGTCCCCATATTACCTGTTTCTGACCTTCGTTATCCAGGTCACAATATATTTCACATCATGAAAAAGTATTAAATTTACTACTAATAGTCTTCTATTCTAATATACAACTTATTGCATCCACAACACCCTTCTACCACGCCCTTCCACCCACCCTATCCCCCCTGGAAGCATATAGCTCTCTGGAGAATTGCCGCTGCAGAATGTCCTTCATACTGGCGTGTAGCTGGCATCAAGCTTGGTGACGTCCAAGAGACAGAATCAAAATCAGTTGAGCGGTTGTGGAGAAATTGAGTATCAAGTTCAAGATTAGTAGAGACAAATGACCACTCTTGTAAGAGTGGCGAACTCCATGAATACTTGAGCAATAGAGACTTACCCTATACCACTGTGTAGCTGACATCAAGCACAATGACATCAAGTTGACTGATTCAAAATTGGTGAAGCGCTTGTGGAGAGGTCTGCCATTAAGTTCACAATTGCCAGGGTGTTATAATATATGAAGACCACTCTGATCAGGGTGGGCGATGTCCATGAATACTGAAGGGCCAGGGACATACTCTATACCGCTGTATAGCGGGTGGCGAGCCCAATGGCGTGCAACTGATAGTATCAAAATCCGTAGAGCTGTTGTGCAGGAATCTGGCAGCGGGTTCAAGATTAGTACAAACAAAAAACAACTCTCAGAAGGGGGACCAACTTAATGAATACTGTTGCGCCAAGGGCGTACCCTATACTGCGTATAGCTGGCATCGGGCCTAATGACATCCAAGTGACAGAGCCAAAATCGGTTTTGTGGGTGGGAAGGAATTCGCCATTGAGTTCTGGGATTACCAGCATCCTCGCTGATCGTGCCCAGGACCCCCCTCCAGTGTAGATAGCGACTTCCTAAGTATTGATATGACAGGGATGTTCTTTATACCGGTGGATAGCTGGTGTCGAGCCCTGCGACGTTGGTAGATGCGAGCTTATCTCAAAGACTTGCAAGATAAGTCAGGCCGATAATCTTTATCGTAGATGGAGATTGTCTAGGAAGGCTCAATGACTAGCATGATGGTAGGTAGAGTCATAAAAGATTTTTTAGCGTGAACATTTTATATTGATAAGATCTCTTCTCTGTTGCTTGATGATATTCAAATAGCTCAAGAGGAACCTCAATCTTGATATACCACGTCTGGGTGGTCACAGGCTACATCTACTTCTCATACTAACTAAGTTCCTGCTAACAAACTCCAGCTTTTTCTGAAAGTGCCAACACCATTTGACCCTGACAATTCTGTTATATCACGTGACTTGCAAATCACAACACCATGAGCTTTCCTGATGGTGCTCTCACACATCAGTTCATTGGTCACAATGCATCTTCGTCAGCATGGAGTCTTGCTTACTATTGCATACGCAAAATGGTCTTCATGATTGAACCAATAAAGGGGCTAGATTTGTTATTGAACCTGGCAGCATTGCTGTTGTATCCTGCACTCGACAGCTGTGAGGCATAAGAGAGACTTGTCCTGATAATCACACAAATGGCTATTATCTCTCCATAGTGATATCATGATCCTATGGTTCCGCCAGTATCCAAAGAATACTAGTCACTTATGTGAGGGCAGATATGCTTGATTTCAAAAACTACCTCTTCCAACAGCACCATTCACTTCTGCAACTGTCATCACAGGAGCGTGGGGTACAGAATCATGTTGCTTAACCATTGTCCGTAAAAACGTCCTGTTACTTGGTGACCACCTTCGCGACTCACATCTTTAGTTCTCAGTTACCTTATGCGACATCTACTGATTTGGCTCGAACCACTTGGATAGGTTCACCAAAGGACCTTCCTTATATCACCTGTGAACGGGGCCCTGTCGGACAGACGGCCGCGACGTCTACAGAGTTACGAGGAGGGCTCCAATGACCATTTCGTTGGTGAGGGGATGCAACTACGGCAGCCTCTGCCATTGTAGCGCTGTCCCAACCCTGGTGCGGGATGGGGGTGTTGGCTTATCCTTTTGAACTCAGAATCTTAAGGTAGGGTAACTATAGGTCTTTGTTCACTAATGGAAGGCTGAGCCTTCTAGTATGCCTAACACGAGCTCCCTCTCTCTACACTTCGTGCTTCAATGCTTCCAAGATCTTTTTCTATTTCTTCTAACAAATAAAATCCTTTTTGAACTCCAGGTTGTAGGGTAAAAAGCCTGATCCGTTTACTTGTCCATATGAGGAAAACCATTCTTACCTATTCACCATCTGCCATACTCGGTATGTCTTGATTTTCCTGGTGAAAACCTGCTACTAATTCCTGAGCGTTTTCCAAACTCTCAGGTGGCTCCCAGGTGTTCTCATCCTCTGAACACCCTTGCAATGTAACAAAGTACCTTAGTTCGCGCATTCGCTTAATGCGACTGCGAACCTTTCTTGTATCAGAGATTATTTTACTCTTTATAATTCATTCTACTTCCCACTTAAGATCACTGTCAATCGCCTCTGGTTCTCGTGGGGGCTGTTCTCTTCCCTCTCAAACGGACGTCCGATTGGGCTCCAACAGCGAAACATGGAAGGATGGGTGTATCCTCTATATAGGCGATATCTCAAGCTTGAAAGCGCACTGTCCTTTTGCCTCCATGATTTTGAAAAGTCAATAGAGCTTTGGACTTAGTTTCTTTGAGGGTCGTTTTGTACGAATATTCTTCTATTTAACATTACCAAATCGCCTTCCTTATAGTCCCGCAGTTGTAATACCTTTTGGTTGTAGTATTTTTTCATTGCCTCTTGGGTATAATTCAACCCTTCTACAGCTTGTTTGTGAATCAGCTTCATCCAGTGGGTGTATAGTTCAGCCCCTGGATTTTGAGGTTGTCGCGCTTGCATCTATTTCGTTTGTGGATGATAACCGTAATTCGCTAAGAAGGGCAACATTCCATGTGCATTTGTCGCAGAATTATTGTATGCGAATTTTGCTAACAGTAACAGCTAATACCAATTGTCCTGGTCATAGCCGACAAAATTTCTTAGGTAACCTTCCAGCACTTGGTTGGTTTGTTCCGTCTGACATTCTGTTTGTGGATGGTATGATGTTGACATTGTTCCTTTGATCCCTACCAACTTGCCGAGGAATTCCGAAAATTCTCCAGAAAAGTTTGCATCCATGTCGGATATGATTTCCGTAGGTAATCCATGAAGTTTTCAGAGTTCTCATAGAAAAGCATTAGCGACTTCTGTCGCCGTCGCATTTGTCGCAAGACCGATAAAGTGTACCATCTTCGTGAATCGGTCCACTACTTCCATGATCTGTATGTAATCTTGTGATTCTGGTAACTGTGTTACCAAATCGGTTGATATAGAGTTCCATGCTACGTATAGGGTCTCGAGAGGTTGCAGCAATCCCCATTGTGCATGTTGTGGAGAGCTGTTATACTGGTACTCGTCACAAGATTGGACATAGTCGTTTATTTATTCTGTGAGTCCTTTCTAATAAAAATTCCTCATGATTATCTCTATCGTTTTTTCTATCCCAAAATGTCCCGCTACCTTCGAGTCATGGCATACTTTTGTAATCTTGGTTTTTAGGACATTGTTGGGACGCATGTATAGTCGGTTTTTAATGTAGGAAAACCTGTCCTTGTATTGCCAATTTGTAGGTGGTTCTTTCCCACGGGTTATCAGATCTTTTAGCGTCGCTTTTCTAGCCAACCAGTCCAAATTGTTTCTACACGCGTTTTGGACTTCTTCTAAGAGCTCTAGCTCGTACTCCTGTTGTAGAGCTTTGGATATCATAGCGCTCAATACCATGACTTCTTCTTGGAGAAGCCATGTGTTTCGCCCAATATCATTTTCGCTAAATAATCTGTTCTCTCTAATGTCAGCGTATAGTTGACAGATGATTGGCGGTACGTGTTCCACCAGAATGGTTTGCTTAGGCGAGAGGTCCATGCTCCCAAAGCCCTTGTCTTCTCGATTGGTTATTCGTAGATTGTCTACCTCCATCATTCCTGACATAACTAGTTTTCAATGATCATTTGCGCAATCCGGTCACCTTCCTGAACCTGATAATCCTTTTTGCCATAATTCTTGATAATAACTTTCACTTCTCCCGTATAGCTGGCATCTATTACGCCGCAGCCGATTCCTATACTTTCTTTGTATACTAGGCCGCTTTGTGGGGCTATTCTAGCATAAGTTCCTTGCGGTATTCCTATTGCAATTCTGGTTCCGATAAGCTTTATCCCTGTGCTGCGATCAGCACATCTTCCCAAGCATGTAAGCCCTGTCCTGCCGAATATCTGGAACCCCTTGAAGGTCGCGTAGCCTTCACTACTATCTTCATTATTTGAATGGCTATAGCTTGTTTCTCCAGCACACGTCTTTGCAGTTTTTCCTGAACCGGTTCATCCTGTACAAGGCTGATTAAAACGTGTTCCGGTTTCCGAATTTATTGTTCTTTGTGCTCAGCTCCCTCTTCAGGACAATACTCCGGTCATCTGCTCAATGGGTCCGGTTTACCGCTTCAGGATCCCGGTTGATAGACAATTTCGAAATTGAATGATGCAAGCAATTGCGCACTGTGGATTTGACTCTGATTCCACATTTTTGTTGTCCAAAAGTGTTGCAAATTCTGATTGTCTGTATAAACCGTGATCGGCTGATCTGCACCGTACACGAACCATCTCCCCTACACCTCCGGCGATTGAAGTCTCAACACCAGGGAAATCATCGTGGGATCCACCACCACCCCCTCTCCTCCCTCTTAATGGCTTTTGCCTAGGGGAGGGATGGTACAACCCATCCTCTCCCTCTGGGGTCTACCCCCTCCTCCACGGGGTTCTCGTTCCTGTTCATCGTTGATACCCGCTTATGAAGTTTGGTTCTCCCCCCTTACCCCGCACTTCCGTTGCACCTCGCTTAGGTTTTGCACGGTCGGCATTCCGTTCTCTTCGCTCACGGTGCCCACTGAGCCTTCCGAGCCCTTTGCGAAGTACCTTTCCGTATCGGTTATGTGGTCCTGTCGGGGAACACTTTGGTTAGTAACTTCAGCACCTTATTGTCGTTTCGCATTCGGAAAGCCATCGGCCGCGTTTGCTCTCGTTGGTCGTCTCAAGTGTTTGGACTAGTCCTTCCTCCACACATCCTCCTCTGTCCCCCCTCCTGGTCTTGGTCCCGTTGCTCGGTTACAGCTACATCCAGCTCCCCCTCTTCCCACCCCCTAAGCTGGCACCTTACTGCTCCCCGCCCGCGGTCGATCTTCGGTCGCTATACAAAAACCCGCATCTTTTACACCTGTCCTTCTGGCCGTCGTTAATGCCGTTTTGGCACTCCCACCCGGGACCCCTTATCAGAGTCTCCTCCATCCGTTATCCCATCCTGCAATCGGGCACCGCTTCATTCCCCGGCACCGCTCCGGCGTGCAGGTCTATAGTTTCATTTCCTAGCTCAGGCTGATACACGTCACTTATCAGACATAATTTTCCTTTGTCAGGGGTTCATCCATTTCTACATTTCTTTTGTTCACAGTTTTGGTTTTTTCGAAGATGTCGCTAAGGGTTCTCCTCTCCTTCCTGCTAGCTTCTTTCCTTTCTACTTCTTTCGTATGTACGAGTATGTTCGTAGGATTTGGTTGGGCGTTAGGCGAGATGTGATGTTGGTCTCATACCAGAGGGACTTGGGGCTTTGGATGTTTCCTGGGGTGAGGAGGACACGGTTTTTGTTGGCCATAGCGTTAAAGCTGAATGCTGTCTTTGTACACTTTCTTTTTTTTATCTTTTTTTTTGAATCATATGATTATTGTTTAAGGTACAAAATCTTGCATGCAGCTCGCGCTATGTCATAAAAAAACCTCCAATACCGCTGGGAAAAAGCCAACCCCCCAAGTCCCTCTGGTGTGGAACCAACCGCACATCTCGCCCCCAACAAGAAACCCTTGACTAGCTAAGAAGATAGACGAAAGGAATCAAATCAACAACAAGCAGGAAGAGTCAGGAAAACCCATGGCACATCTATCCAAACAGAAGGAAACGCAAAAAATCAAACAACGCAGCGACAACTTGAAAGGTTCCCGCACAATCAGCACGAGGGTTGCCAGGCCCGCCTAAAGAGAAACCTGGGGGGGCGCTGAGCCACGAGGACCGGTCCTGCTGTGTTGGCCAACCCCCAAACGAAGAAGGAAATAGTGCAATCCCATCCTCCCAGAGGCAAGCCCCGATGGACCGTGGTCTTTCTCGTCCAGAATGTAAAGAAGTAGTTGTGGATACCAGCCAGGTAGTTCTGGGTACCAGCCAAACAGGTGGAGAAGCAGTAGGGCGCCAGCCGATCCGACAGTATGATGAGGAGGAGAAAGAGGGGTAGACCCAACTCTGTGCCGTAGAAACTATCGGTAATCGCGCTCGTGTCTTGACTTGGCAGCCTCTTAAAGATAAAGAGAGTAGAGAAATCGACCGTGGCCTGTTGAAGTGTTTTCTCTTACTGCAAACCGTATTCCCGGCCGTCTGTCACATGGGCGGTGAGTAGAGTCTTGCCGACCGTGCAAATGCTCTAAGCGAGGCAGAGCACAAGCGGGGTAGGGAGAGGAAACATCATCAAAAGAAGACGAAATGCATCTCCCAGTGTGAAGAAAGCCCAAAGTGATAAGCCTGAGGGAAGGGGAGTGTAGAGGAGGTATGACTCCACCCCCTAGAGCAAGCTCAAAGCGGGGAGTGGAGAAAAGAAAAGTGATGATAATCTCGGGGTGTTGAGATTTCAATCGCCGGCTGTGTAGAGGAGACGGAGGATGGCTGTCTTTGTACCTTTTTTTTTCTTTTTTCTTTTTTTTTGAATCATGGGATTATTGATTTAGGTACAAAATCCTACATGCACCTCGCGGTATGGCATATAAAAAACCTTAATTCCAAAACTAACAAAGGAAATAACAAAACTCAAACAACACGTGCGCAAACTCTCCAAGCGGGATCATAAGAACCCTGTCGCATCGCCATCGATGACTAACAAAAGAAAAGTAAAGTAAAGCCCTCCTTATAACTCATAAGAAAACCATTTATAAGTACTAAAAACCTCCCCGGCCTGCCTGCCTACCGCCGCAGTCAAACAAAAACAATGGAAACTCATACAACGTGGAGATAATACCCTAAAGAGAAACTCGAGCAGGGGAGTTTGAAGTAGCAATACCTAGAACGCTGGAGCCAAGCTAGGGAGATATGTGTCAAGCACTTTCTGAGCCGGAACCCGGCTCAGGAGTCACAGTACTGGCTCGAATGAGCAACATGGCTGCAGGAATGCCTGTGCGAGTAGCCTAGAGATACTCAGCTAGCCCTCTGAGGAGGGGGACCGAGAGCCAAAGGGGACCGTCACGGCCAATATCGTCCACACCTGAGAGATATGTGAGGCGATGGTGAGCCTTAGCGGGGCAGTGGAGAATCGCGTGTTGGCAAGACTGATCGTCTTCCTCACAGAACAGGCAGAGGGTGCTGGAGTCCCTGTTCCTCCAGCATATATGCGCGGCAAAGTAGCTGGCACCTGAACGCATCTGGTGTATGCGGCCACATATAAATCGTGGAAGGCCAGTAAAGGCATAGGGAGTGAGGAAGGCACCATAAGGATAGTAAGAGGGCACTGGTGGACTTATGTCTAGCTAGTCAGCGAGGAGTGATTGTATCAGAGGAGTTCTGAGGGCCTGGTAGGTGACGGAGGGAACCCTCGACAGCGGGAGCGCCACGAGATCGGTTGAGGCGAGCGGGAGGATAGAGATTTCCTCAATAAGGTCTGAAACCTCGTGACATAAGGAGTCTAGTGGAAAGTGCTTGGCGGAATTAACAGCGGGGCCAAGCAATGAAGTGAGGTGGACGGCTTTGGAGGAGCCTCGGAGGAGGAAGCGATGATCATCCGCTGAACGACACTGGCCCCAGGTGGGCACAGCCCCGGGGATCCGGGCCCTGGCAGGGTTGAATTCCGAAGTGGCGCAGACCAAGCGGAGGGCAGCTGACCGACGGCGGTGTTTGCAGATGGAGGAAATGGGTGGTAGCGAAGCCTCCCGGTACAGAGCGCCGAGGGCAGTGGTGTAAAAGCAATTAGTTGTCCACCGGAGCACCCCATGCCAGAACGAGTTGAGTTTCTTGTGAGTGGCTGCGTCTGGAACAAAAAGGTCGCAGCCGTATTTGAGAATCAGAAGGATGGCGCCGAAGACTAACTTTCTGTTGCACCAGGAGGAGAGGCCTTTGCCAGCTGCACTGAGCTGTCGGATTGAGGTGAAAGAGGCTTTGGCGAGTGCCAGCGGTCTCAGGAAATGTACCGAATAGTAGGGGTGAGCCAGTAGCCAAGCCATCTCCGAGCTTGAGAGGGAGGAAAAAGCATGTCATTGATCACTATGGGGGGAAAGGAAACATCCGAGCGGTCGTTCGGAGTCCTCCAGTGAATCAGTTCAGTTTTGGGGACAGAAAAAGCCACCCCCAGATTGGCACCCCGCTTTTGGATGATGAGGAAATAGTATTGAAGAGCGCGGATATTTGAATGAACAGAGTCCGAGCCGACCGTTATAGTGAGGTCGTCGACGTAGGAAATCGCCAGACCTTGAGGTATAGTGGGGTGGAGGCTGGTTATATACAGCACAAAAAGAAGAGGAGAAATCGGCGAGCCTTAAGGGGTGCCAACTGCGACTAGGCAGAAAACTTTAGGCGCGCCTTGGAAAATGAGACGGCATTGGCGTTTGGAGAGGAAAGACTTAATCCAGGCAACCAGATAGGCGGAGACACCTCCTTTGGTGAGGGTATTGGCCAGCTTGTTAGCGCAGACATTGTCAAAACCACCCTTGACATCCAGGAAAAGAGTTGATACTTAGAAGGAAGCAGCCTGAAGGAGGCGCACCTCGTGGGTAAGAGTAGCGACAGGATCGAAACAGCCCAGACCAGCTAGCGATCCACACTGATTGGGGTGTAAGAGGCCAAGGGAGCGGGCTGCGGAGGCGAGACGAAGAGCAGAAAGTCTCTCAAGAATCTTGGAGACAGTTTCGAGCAGGACAACGATGCGGAAGGAAGCAGGTGTATGGTAATAAGGTTTGCCCAGTTTGTGCAGGACAATGCCATTGGCCTTCTTCATAGCTAGGGGGTGGTACCCGTGAGTGAGGAGGGGAGTGAAAAGGGATGGAAGGCGCCGCTCATTGGCCTTATGGACCTGCTTCCATATAGAGTAGGGAATACCACTTGGGCCGGGGGCTGACTTGTTTGAGGATTTTCGAAGTGCGGAGGACACTTCTGCTGGTGAAACCGGGGGGACGTCCTTAAATGCAGGAAGGATGAGAGGAGGAGGAGGAGAGGGCCTAGGAGGAAAGAAATGTTGTAAAAGTGTATTGTTAATAGCGATGGGAGAAGAGGGGTTCTCAAGAGTGGGGAAACGATCCGGGGCTCTGCCGGTTGCAATCCTTCGAGCATCCCAGACCGATTGGGAGTCGACATTGGCCTGAAACTGGGACCAGTTGACTCTCTTGACAGTCTGGATCGCCTTGAAATACGTGTTCCGAGCTGCACGGGCCAGGGCGGGCGAAGACTGATTCTTCCTCATGAGGCGGGTAGAATGGTGATGGATGCGTCATAGCTGTGTGAGTTCTGGAGTCCACTACGGCTTAGAGTAGGAAGATGGGCATTTGGTTGGGGTGTTGGAGGTGATGAGGTGCGTGATTTTGGCAAGGGAGTTGTCGAACCATAGGTGGAGAGAGTTTGGGGTTGGGAGAGCAGGGGGAGCTGCAAGTATAAGATCGTTGAGTAGAGGGGAAATGTGATCCCAATCCATGAATTTCCAGTTAAGGCCCCTGGGTGGGGGCTTTAGGAGCAGAGTGGAGAGAATGATTGAGAGGGCGGTATGATCGGAACCGGTTGGCCGGAGAGACGGGTTCCATGAGGAGAAATATGGAAGCAAAGCAGGGTTGGCAAAGGACAAATCAAGTACTGCAAGGCGATGATTGGAGGTGAACGGGAACCTGGTGTAGACCCCGGGAGTATTGAGGAGAGAAAACAATTGACCTGATGCCCTGTCGAAATAAGGGGACCTTATAAACTGATCGTAGCCGGAAAGCAAACGAGTCGGGTAGGAAGCGGAGTGGTGAATGTTCAGGTCCCCAAGAACAAGTGTAGGAAAATCATGCTGGGGAAACAAATCAACAGGAGAAACTGACCTAGTGTGACCATTAGGAATCGAGTAGGCGTTGTACAAATGAAATAAATTATGAGAAGTATCAAAAAGTCCCTCAGGGGAGTGAAAGTTCACTGCCATAAGGTCGCCCCTTTCACAAAACAATGGAAGAATAGAAATAACACTTAACAGCCTTTCGTGAACATAGGTTGGAACTCGAGGATTATTGCTGTCAGTTGCTGGAGGAAAAAAACATTTATAGTTGCGAAAAACAGAAGGACAATTCCTCCAGAGAGGAATATCCGGAAGAGCCACAATGTGAGGAGAACTTTCTACCGAAGTAAAAAAACTAGAAAAGAGTTTGAACAACATTACTGCTACAGAGACAATTATGCTGAACAATGGAAAGATTTAAACAACAAGGATAATGGAATGATTGGGATGGTGAAGGACTCTGTGTTGGGGCTGGGCTTGTCGACATCTAAAGATCCATGTGGACGTCGGTCGGAGCAGGCTCGCTCCAGTCGGCACCGGTGCTAGCTCTGAAGAGTGTGCTGCCAGCACCAAAGAGGTTCCTGCGGGGGAGGGGAGAGGCGAGGCTAGACTGGGCAGAGGCGCTACGAACAATTCTAACGGTTTCAGGTTGGGTAGATTCGCTAGCGGGAGGGAAACGAGGACCGTGCCTGGCGGGAGTGGCCGGTACAGTTGAGTGACCAGTTGGACCCTGAGGGGTGGTTTGGGGGAGGCCCGCATCGGGGGCATCGGGAATATCTTGGTCCCTAGGAGGACGGAGAGAGGAGATGATTTCGCGAGGGATGGGACAGGTGCCATCGAAAGAGCCGTGCTGACCACCGCAGTTGACACAGAGAGGGGGGGAGGCGTTGCAGCATCCCACGACAGACTTCTCAAAGCCCCCTTTCGGACAGCTTTGGTTAGCACATCTGTGGGCGGAGCGATGATGGAGGAGAGTGCAGATCGGGCAAGCTTGTGCCTCTTCCTTGCATAGTGGAGCAGAGTGACCAAAACGCCAGCACTTCCGGCACTGCATGGATTTGGAGCCAGAGTAGGCGGGGGCGACCGTGCGGGTACGGGAGAAAGGTCGGATGGATTCGCCAAACCGGGAAACATGGAGCGGGTCGACTGCCACAACCACCGAGGTTGTGTGCTTCTCAGCCCTTTTCGCCGGATCTGACTGCAGGAATCTAGCCCCAAATATGGGGACGTCAATAGCATTGCTGATTGATTCAAGGAGTAAAGGGAAGAGGTAAGTAGGCTCGTGCGGGAGAATAGAGGGAGGAAGATTGTGGATGAGGAGCTCGACACTTGTAGGTGCCTCTCTAAAAACCTGGAATGGATTGTCTCCAACCGGGAAACTCTGATTGAGCTTCTTAGTCATTGCGTCAAAAAAAGGGGAATAAGCAGAAGACGGGGTGAAGGGATTGGCTGTGAGAGTAACAGCCCCATTGCGATTGACAGAGGCAGTAAGGGAGAGAGGAAGGGAGCAGTTGGCCTCCTTAAGTACAGGGGCCATGATGTCGGGAAGGGTAGCAGTCATGATGAAAGAATCGTTCGGGAGGGTTGGGGAGGTACGGGGGGCAAAGAAACGACGTTGTGCAGCTGGGAGCGGTGGGGGTCCTTTGAGGACACTACTCTTGCTTGACGCAGCGACTTGTGCTGCAGTGGCGTTTTTCTTGCCCTTACCGCCCTTCCTGGTAACCTGTGCCCAGGTTTGTTCTTGGGGCTGCTGGGGATCAGAAACAGTGAAACCGGGGGGGGGACCGGTATGGAAAACTGAGGTGGCTGGGTAACGCTCAGAGTAAAGTTTGGCTTCCTCTGATTGGGGGTGGCAAGAGGCGAAAAGGATAGCAGCTTGGGGTGAGTCGGGGTGGTGTTTGGCATATGTGTCCGGGTTGCCATACCATTTTCCCTCAATAAGGAAGGGAAAATCCGGGGTGGCAACCAAACGAGACGTGTGGCGGGTGGCCAGTTTCTTTTTCTGCTCAGCAGGTTTAGCCTGGACAGCAGGGGCGGGAGGGGGTGGCGCTTGAGGCACCGGGGGTGCCACTTGTGTGGCGCGGTGTGAAGAGAGAGCAGCAACGCGAGAGGACAAGTCCTTGAGGGAAGCCTCCAGGTTGGATGTGGCTGGTGGTGA